>Ga0070735_10000764_pt1 | contig 32841 bp, 31 predicted proteins | sample Coa_R1_FD_66443 | JGI IMG/M metagenome (GOLD analysis project Ga0070735, IMG submission 66443) | Surface soil microbial communities from Centralia Pennsylvania, which are recovering from an underground coalmine fire - Coalmine... | ecosystem: Environmental > Terrestrial > Soil > Unclassified ...
GCTGTTTGGAGTGGTTCTGGAAATCGTATGGTCGGTCTTTGTGCCTGTCCGAATAGTGTCATGTTGAGCGCAGCCGGAGTGCAGCGAAGCGGAACTCCGGCGGAGTCGAAACATCCCTACCCCGCAACACCTGCCAAAGTTAGGGATTCTTGGCTCCGCCCGGAACCACAAACATCGGGGAGTTCGGCGCAAAAAATGAAACGGGCGCGGCTTGTTTTCCGCGCCCGCTGCTTCCCAAGGAGAGAAAGAAACTCGAAAGCCTGGCCAGAAGTCTTGCCCGGCACCTAGTTCATACGCTTAAACCGGTCCAGCTCCCATAGACTCGACATGCACCACCGGAATTGACGGCATTCTCATGACTGGCATTCGTGGAATGCTCACATGCACTCGCGGGCACACCACCACTCTCGGCACCCGGACAACCACTGGATTGAAGTTCGCTACATTCAGCCGCGCTAATCGCTCTTCCATCCGGGCTCGATTCATCTCCAAGCGGGTGACCTGCGCTTCCTCCCGTGCCGACATCACTTCGAAACGACCAAATTCCGCCTGCGCTGGAGCGACCGACTGCCGCATCTCCGCCAGCGCCGCGCTCAAGGGACAAGAAGCCGACCGGTGCGCGCTGATGATCTTCGCCTCGGCCATGAACTGGTCCGCGCGTCCGGTGGCTAAAGCCAACACGGCATTGCTGTTATGTTCAACCCGGTCCGCGATGCGATGGGCCCATTGGAGGCCGCCATCGTGATAACTTGAGTTCAATCCGGCTGCGAGAACCGCGACGGCCAGCCATCCCCATGATTGTGTCTTCATAGCCTTAACCCCTTATGCCTGAATAGACGAAGGGCATACCAAAGCGTTAGCAAGAGATACGGATCGAGAGACGAGAAAGTTCCCGCCAGGCCTTGCCGGGAAGAACCGTTGTACCAAGGCTTGCAGTCCAAGCTTCATAATGCGCTCTGTATCAGGGCGACTGCAGTCTGCGGGTCGGCGACCTCAACGATCAACTGGTTGTACTGTTCGTCATGCAGGTCGATGACAATTGTATTTTCCGGATGGTGCACGTCCCAGAACACGCGCCTACCATCCTGATAGAACGTTCCCGCAGTAATCACACCCGGCACATTGGTTCCAGGCAGCCTTAAACCGTGCCACCACCCGCGCGCGACCTCTGGGTCTGCTCGGACACCTGCAATGTGGACAAGAGGTATTTCGAGGCTGCTTTTCAAGGCCCAAAGCTTGTCAGCGCCTATAACATATAGCGTCAGCTTGCCTTCTGCTACCGATAGATCCACCATTAGATTGTCACTGGCTCTCGCTGCTTGAGCTTCTCGAGGATCGTTGGCCCCAGCTGCGAGACGCTTCCTGCCCCGAGCGTCAGGATCATGTCGCCGTCACCCGCACCCGATGAAACCGCATCGATTGCATCGGCAAATGACGCCGCGTATCTCGCAGGCTTGCCGCTCTTCTCCGAGATTCGCTCTGCCAGTGCATCTCCCGTGATGCCTTCGATCGGCTTCTCACTCGCCGCATAAATGTCGAGGACGACGAGCGAGTCGGCATCGCCGAAGGCGGTGGTGAATTCCTCCATCAGGTCGCGAGTGCGTGTGTAGCGGTGCGGTTGAAAGATGACGTGAATCTTGCGGAAGCCGCACTGTCTCGCGGCGGCGAGCGTCGCTTTGATTTCCGTCGGATGGTGCCCGTAATCGTCAACTACGCTGATCCCCGCAGCGCGTCCGCGCAACTGAAAACGGCGGTCGACGCCCCGGAACTGATCAAGTGCCGCCCGGATTGCATCGACGCTTACATCCAGGCCAATGCCGACGGCAATCGCTGCGGTCGCATTCAGAACGTTGTGCGCGCCGGGCACGTGTAGTGTGAACTCGCCCAAGTCCCGCCTCTGATACGTCACCCGAAACCGGCTGTAGGGGCGCGAATCGGAGTTGCCCTCGCGTTTCGTTTCCTCCGACTTGATCAGGAAATCCGATCCGCGCTTCGTGCCGTAGGTAACCGTACGCCGCTGCACTTCCGGCAAAAGCTTCCGCAACAAAGGGTCGTCATTGCAGGCAACAATCATCCCATAGAAGGGGACGCGATCCATGAACTCGAGGAATGTTTTCTTCACGTCGCGCATGTTGCGATACGTGTCCATATGCTCGCAGTCAATGTTGGTCACAACCGAAAGTATCGGGGATAGCTTTAAGAACGACCTGTCGCTCTCGTCCGCTTCCGCCACCAGATACTGCGATTTGCCCAAGCGCGCATTCGAGCCCATGGCGTCGACGCGTCCGCCAACGACCACGGTTGGATCCAGACCACCGGCCGCGAGCACAGCCGCTACCATCGATGTGGTCGTCGTCTTTCCATGCATCCCTGCGATGGCGATCCCATACTTCAGCCTCATCAGTTCAGCAAGCATCTCAGCCCGCTGAATGACCGGGATATGCAACTTGTGCGCTTCGGTGACTTCAGGATTCTCGGCGGCGATGGCGGAGCTGGTAACCACGACTTCAGCTCCGGCTATGTTTTCCGCGCGATGTCCCTCAAACGTCGCCGCGCCCAGACTCGCCAGCCGTTGCGTCACGGAGGAACTCTTCAGGTCCGACCCAGAAACCTTGTAGCCGAGGTTCAGCAGCACTTCGGCAATACCGCTCATGCCGATGCCGCCGATGCCAACGAAGTGAATGCGCTGAATCTTTGCAAACATAGAACCGATTTAGTAATTGGGTAATTGGGTAATTGAAAACCGTCGGGGCCCAGAGTTTCAATACGCAATTACCCAATTACACAATTACTCAATTCCCCCGACTCTCGCCGCCATGGCGGCGATCTCCCGCGCTGCGTTCGGATGCGCCAACTCTCGTGCCGCCTGGCTCATTCTCTGCAGCTTCTGTCGATCCTGCAGCAACGCCGCAATCGTCTCCGCCAGCCACACTCCTTCCAGCTTCGACTCTTCCACTACCACGGCAGCCTCGTGCTTCGCCAAGGCTTCCGCATTCACCCGCTGATGATCGTCGGCCGCACGCGGAAACGGAACAAATACCGCCGGCTTCCCTGCCGCCGCTATCTCAGCAACAGTGCTAGCGCCCGATCGGCAGACCACAAGATCCGCGCGCGCAAATGCCCCAGGCATGTCTTCGATGAACTTGAAGACCTCCGCCGATTCGCCCAATGATTGATACGCCGCCAGCGCGTCATTATAGTCGCGCTCTCCCGTCTGATGGATGATGTGAATCCCCGGCGCCTCGCGCCGCAGCACCGGCAGGCAGCGAATCATGGCCTGATTGATCGCATGCGCGCCCTGGCTGCCTCCGAACACCAGCACCGTTGGAACGCCGCCGCGTTTCGGTGGGATGTCGAAAAATGCCTGCCGCACGGGAACGCCGGTCACTTCCCCATGCCGGAAATACTTGGACGTTTCTTCGAAATGCACGGCCGCGCCCGACACGAAGTGTGCCACCAGACGATTGGCAAATCCCGGAACGACGTTCGGCTCAAACGCCAGTGTCGGGATGTGCTTCACCACGGCTGAGAGCATCGTCGGCCCAGACGCATATCCGCCCACACCGATCACCACGTCCGGCGCGAATTCATTCAGCATGCGTCCAGCGTCCCAAAGTGCCCGCGGCAAATCGAAGGCAGTCTTCAGCCGGGTTGTCAGGCTGACATTTTTCAGCGCTCCAACGCGCACGAGTTGTAGCGGGTACCCCGCAGCGGGCACCAGCCGATTCTCGATGCCGCGCGCCGTACCGATGAACAACACTTCGGCGTCGTAGTCCTTTTTGAGTTGATTGGCGATAGCCAGCGCCGGAATCACATGTCCGCCCGTCCCGCCGCCCGCCAGGATTACGCGCATGTGCTGACTATAAACCACAAACAAATGGGCACGGATTACCCCAGAGACCAGGATCGGCGCCGGGCCCTTGACGGCACGTCTTGTCTCGTAATAACATATGTTATTACATCGGAGTAAATGATGATCTCGCTCAAGCTCATGCAGATCGGTAACTCTGTCGGGTTTGTCCTTCCCAAAGAAGCAGCTTCGCGGCTTAAGATCGAAAAGGGCGACGTCGTTTTCTTGACTGAGTCTCCCGACGGCTACCGGATCAGTCCTTACGACCCGGCCTTTGAAAAGCAGATGAAGGCCGCTGAACGCATCATGAAGAAACGGCGCAACGTCCTGCGCGCTCTTGCCAAATAGAGACATGCGCTGGATCTGGGTTGTCGAGACCGTTGCGCTAGCCGTCCATGAAGCGCAACTGGCGGAACACGGCGGTTTTGCGGGTATCCGTGACGAGGGGCTGTTCTCGTCGGCGATGGCGCGCCCACAAAACCTGGCTGCATACGGAGACCGTCCCGACGTCGCCGATCTGGCAGCAGCTTATGCGTTCGGCCTGGCGCGCAACCACCCTTTTCTCGACGGTAACAAGCGCACTGCTTTCGTTGTGATGGAGTTATTTCTGAATCTGAATGGATATTCGCTTGAGGCGGATGACGCCGAGTGCATCTCTACCATGGAATCCGTCGCGGCTGGAAATTCTTCAGAAAAAAGCCTAGCAACGTGGCTGCGCGCCCACATCGCAAGGGAATAATTCCGGAAGTCCCAACAACAACTTCCTCACTCCGCTTGCTTGGTGATGTTCAGCAGCACGCCGATACAGGCCAACGTGACAAACAGCGACGAACCGCCGTATGACACAAGCGGCAGCGGAATACCTTTCGTCGGCATCATCCCCAGTACTACGCTGATGTTGATGAACGCCTGCAGCACGACCATGCTGGTAATGCCCACCGCGAGATAACGTCCAAAGAAATCTTCCGTCCGCCAGGAAGCGCGCATCCCCCGCCATAGAAAAATGGCAAACAGGATGACGACGAACATCGCTCCAACCAATCCGAGTTCTTCTGCGGTCACGGCAAAGATGAAATCCGTATGTGGCTCTGGCAGGTAGAACAGCTTCTGCTTCCCTTCCATCAACCCGGTGCCGGTCACACCGCCGGTACCTACAGCGATCAGCGACTGAATAATATGAAAGCCCGCGCGCTCTCGGTCGGCGTAAGGATTCAGAAAAGCAAAAATCCGGTCACGGCGAAACTTCACATGGAAGATCAAAAAATATAACGGCAGAAGCGACGCAGCGAAAGCGTATCCGAAGTAACGTAGCCGCATGCCTGCAACATAAAGAATGCAAGCCGCAATGCCAGCACAGGCAATCGCCGTCCCGAGATCCGGCTGGGCCACGATCAATCCGAGAAACACCAGCACCGGGACGGCCGCGGGCAGCAACGTATTGCGGACGTCGTCCATGGTCTTGGCGCGGGCCTCAAGGAAATACGCGAGGAACAGAATGAGCACCGGCTTCGCCAGTTCTGATGGCTGAAAGGAGAACCCTCCGGCGTGAATCCAGCGGTGCGTATTGTGCGAACGGTCCAGGAAGAAGACTGAAATCAGTAGCAGCGTAGTCACTCCCATGAACGAGAAGACCAGCGCGGGATGCTTATAGCGCTTATAGTCCACTCGCATGGTGACGACCATCGCGAGCAGCCCAGCCACCGCCCAAATCAATTGCTTCGATAGAAATGCGTACGGCGACCCGAAGCGCTCGCGCGCCATCACTGCCGAGGCCGAGAACACCATCACCAGGCCCAGAAAGACCAGCAGCATGGTGACGGTAAAAAGCCAGCGGTCGACACTCACGCGCTTCGCCATGGGACACTCATTTCATCACGAAGCGAGAGGAAGGCAGTGTTGATTTACGATTTTTGATTGTTGATTGTTTTGGTTCAGTCCGGACGCCCGCAGAAAATCACGCGGGCAAGCTGATCTTCCCAGGTTCAAGCCCGCGCACGATCTCTTTGAACACCTTCCCGCGGTGCTCGTAGCTTTTGAACTGGTCAAAGCTGGCGCAAGCCGGGGCGAGCAGAACCACGTCGCCCGGCTGCGCAACAGCATGCGCTTTGCGGATGGCATTCTCGAGCGTCTCGGCGTGCACAATCTCCGCGCCCTTCACCTGTGATTCGATCTTTGCTGCCGCCGCTCCGATCGTATAGATCCACTTCACCCGCTGGCGGATCAGATCGTTCAGCACCGTGTACGGGCTCCCCTTATCTTTGCCGCCGAGAATCAGGTGAATATTCGCTGGGAATGACTCCAGGGCCTTGACAGTTGCGTCGACATTGGTCGCCTTGGAATCGTTGTAGTAGTCGACGCCGTCAATCGTCGCCACGAACTCCAGTCGATGCTCGACTGCCTTGAACGCTTGCACTGCCTGCCGAATTTTCTCCGGAGCGCATTCCATCAGCACGCCCGCACAAACGGCCGCCAACACATTTTCGAGGTTGTGCGCCCCTTTTAGGGGAATCTCCGAAACCTGCAGAATCTCATGCTGTCCGGACGCATCGCGGAAAAGAATGTTGCCGTCGTGCACCCAGGCACCTCGCTCGACCTCTTTTTGACGGCTGAACCAGAAGACCTGGGCCCGAGTTCGCTTACTCATGACAACACAAGTCGGATCGTCTGCATTCAAGACAGCAAAATCGCTCGGCTGCTGGTTCTCAAAAATACGCGCCTTAGCGTCGGCGTAAATCTCAAACGTGCGGTGCCGGTCCAGATGATCGGGAGTGACGTTGAGCACAACGGCAACTTTCGGACGAAAGGTCTGAATCGTTTCCAGCTGAAAACTCGACACTTCGAGCACGATGACCGTTTCTGACTTGGCGCGCTCGGCCAATGAGATTGCCGGAGTTCCGATGTTTCCGCCAACCAGCACCGCATGGCCGCTGGCCGCCATAATCTCGCCCGTCAGCGTGGTCGTGGTAGTCTTCCCGTTCGACCCTGTAATCGCAACCACCGGACCTGGCAGAAATTGCGCCGCAAGCTCGATCTCCCCAATCACGCTCTCGCCGAGCGAGCGCGCATGCACCAGAGGAGGCGCATCCACGGGAACTCCCGGGCTCACTACGATGAGATCCTGGCCTCGAAATGTGCGATCGCCATGTCCTCCAGTCTCGACGGTGATCCCGTGGTCGAGAAGAACTGGGATCTCATTGCGCAATTCATCACCGCTCTTTGTGTCGGAAACAGTGACCTGTGCCCCATGCGCCTTCATGAAAAGTGCCGAAGCAACCCCGGATTTCCCCAAGCCGACGACCAATGCGCGTTTTCCGTTTAGATCCATCAGCGTCTATTTCACCACAGAGTCACAGAGACACGGAGAAGAACACTTCATTGCTTCCCAAATAATCGAGCTCAAACCAGTCTCTCGAGAGTATTCCAACCAAAATCATCGCCGCAAATAAGTTCACGGCAAGATAGCTGCCGTACCGACTCGACTCGGGAAGAGAGCTATCAGGATGTTGCTCACTATAAATCCGTTCCAACTGTCGATAGTTCCGGGACCACCACGACAACCGACGATCCGCGGGGAGTTTCCTGTTGACTTGTATCTTCATCCATGGCGATACGATGTCAAGTGCGATCCCTACAACGAAGAAGCAAACAATCAACGAGACTAGCATTGCCCAGTGCATTGCCTTCTCTATGACTCTGTGTCTCTGTGGTGAGCTATCTCAGCTTCAGTGTCGTCAGCGCGAACAGCGCAAAAATCAACGACGCAATCCAGAAACGCACAATGATCTTCGACTCCGACCAGCCCATCAATTCGAAATGGTGATGGATCGGCGCCATCTTGAAAATTCGTTTTTTTCGCAACTTGTACGACCCAACTTGAAGGATCACGGACAACGCTTCGATCACGAATACTCCCCCAATGAATGGCAGCAGCAACTCTTGCTTGATGATTACTGCGACAGTTCCGATAGCCCCACCCAACGCCAGCGATCCCACGTCACCCATAAAAACTTCCGCAGGATGTGCGTTGTACCACAGAAATCCGATGGACGCTCCGACCATCGCGCCACAGAAGATCGTCAGCTCTGCCACCTGCGGCATGCGCTGCAACTCAAGATAGGTAGCGAATGTCGCGTGGCCGCTCACGTACGTCAATACCGTTAATGCGCCCGCTGCAATTACCGTGCAGCCAATCGCGAGCCCGTCGAGGCCATCCGTCAGATTCACCGCATTGCTCGACCCCACAATCACGATTCCCACAAACACCATGAACGGCAGGAACGCAAGCGGCCAAAGATGCGGATGCCGTTCCCAAACTCCGACAACCAAGTCGGGGTGAAACTGTTTAAAGAACGGCACAATCAACTTCGTGGAGTACATGTTGTACGTCTGCATCGCAATCAACATCGACGCGATCACGATGCTGGCCGCAATCTGCAATCCGAACTTGGCGCGACTGGTGAGGCCCAGGTTCCGGCGGTGCGTCACCTTCGTGTAGTCATCGGTGAAACCAATCGCCGCATACGCGCACGTCGAGAACACCGCGATCCAAACGAACCGGTTGCTCAAATCAGCCCAAAGCAATGTAGGAACCACAATCGCAATAACAATGAGCAGCCCACCCATGGTCGGCGTGCCGGCTTTTTTCTGATGAGCCTTCGGGCCTTCTTCGCGGATGTATTGTCCGATCTGGAAATCGCGCAAGCGGCCAATCACCAGCGGCCCCACGATCAGCGCGGTGAACAATGCCGTCAGGCTCGCAAATGCTGTGCGGAAGGTTACGTACCGAAAGATGCGGAACGGCGCAACGTAATGTTGCAGCTTGACGAACAACAGCCAATAGAGCAATTAGCCTCCGAACAAAACCAAGTGATCAGTGGCTAGTGGTTAGTGGACAGCCGTTTCCTACGGTTCTACTGATCGCTGGCCACTGATCACTGACCACTGATTTTCGCCTTCCATGTCTCCAGCGCCTTTTCGAGTTTCACGCCCCGCGAGGCCTTGAGCAGCACCACGTCTCCGTCGCGCGTCTCACGGGCCAGCCATTCGCCTGCTTCCTCAGGAGTCGCCACAAACTCCGCCCGCGTTCCGGTTTGCTTGGCTCCATCCACCATGGCTCGGGCAAGCCCGCGAACACCAAGCAGCACATCCACTTTCTTGTCGCCAATATGCCGGCCCGCGTCGCGATGCATCTCTTCTCCAGCGGCGCCGAGTTCCAGCATCTCTCCCGCTACCACGATACGCCGTGCCGCCTTCATCTCGGCCAGCGCATCCACCATCGCATTGAGCGCCTTCGGATTCGAATTGTAGCAATCGTTCACGACCGTGATGTTACCCAACTGGAGAACCTGTCCCCGCTTATCGGCCGGCGCAAGAGAAGCCAGCGCGGCCACCGATTCCGCAGGCTTCATGCCGCACACCAACCCGACCGAGACTGCTGCCATCGCATTCAGGACGTTGTGTTCTCCCACAAGTTGCACGAGGGCGTGCTCGCGAGTTCCTGCCGCCACCACATCGAATTCGGATCCTTCCGTCCCACGAGATCTGACGTTCTCGGCCTTGACGTCTGCCATTGCCTTGATTCCATACTTGATCACGCGTCCTTTGAAGTCCCGCCCGAATTGCGAGACGTACTCATCGTCCGCATTCAGCACCGCCGTTCCGCTGGAAGGAAGCGATTCAATCAACTCATATTTCGCGCGGGCAATACCTGCAATCGAATCGAAGAACTCCAGATGCACTGGAGCCACGTTGGTGACCACGCCAATCTCAGGTTGAGCAATCTTCGCCAGGGCGCGAATCTCGCCCGCATGCGACATCCCCATCTCGATGACGGCAAGATCGTGCTCCGGCTCAAGCTTCAGCAGCATCAGCGGCAGTCCGAAATGATTGTTGAAATTTCCTTCCGACTTGAGCACTTGCCGTCGGGAACTCAGCACATGCGCAATTGCTTCCTTGGTCGTCGTCTTTCCCGCCGACCCGGTCACGCCAATGAGCGGTTTGCCCCAGACCTTCCGAACGGCTGTCGCCAGCGTCTGCAGAGCGACGAGTGTATCGTCGACGCAAAGTAGTCTTGACTCATCCCCGAAACGCTGCGACTGGTCCTGACGTATCACCGCTCCAACCGCACCTTTATCCAGCGCAGCCGCGACAAAATCGTGCCCGTCGAGGCGCTCTCCCTTCACCGCAAAGAAGAGTTCTCCCTGGCGCACGCTTCGCGAATCAATCGAATATGCCTGCGCCACTTCGTCACACGGGAAACTGCCCGTCGCCGAAACAAACTCCGCGATTTTCGACAGGCTCAGTTTCATCCTTGCTTCTCCACAGTGGACGACGACCCACATTCAAACCCGCTCGCCCTCAAAATCTCCTGCGCCACCTGCACATCGTCGAAGGGATGCGTCCCGTCGCGACTGACCTGCACCGTCTCGTGCCCCTTTCCGGCCAGAAGCACGATGTCGCCCGGTCTGGCCTCATTCACTGCGAGACTAATCGCTTTTCTCCGGTCGACTTCGACCACATACTTGACTCCCGTCTTTTGAAGCCCGACCAGAGCGTCGTTGATGATTGCGATCGGATCTTCACTGCGCGGATTGTCCGAAGTGAGCACCACAAAATCGCTGCCCCGCCCGGCCGCCTCGCCCATCAGCGGACGCTTGGCTCGATCGCGGTCGCCGCCACAGCCGAACAACGTTATGACCCTTGCCGCCCCGCCGCTGCGCTTCACGAACTCGCGCGCCAGCGTGGTGAGATTCTTCAGGGCATCATCCGTATGCGCATAGTCCACCACCACCGTGAACGGCTGCCCGCAATCCACGCGCTGAAATCGCCCTGGCACGTGCGTGAGTGCAGCAACACCATTCGTGATCGCATCTGCTGCACAGCCACGTGCAAAGCAGGCCGCGCTCGCTGCCAGTATGTTGTAGACGTTGACTCGCCCAATCAGTGGAGAGAAGATCGCCAGCTTCTGCTCCGGCGTGACTATGTCAAATCGCGTTCCGCGCGGCGTGATCTCGGCATTCTCAGCATGGAAATCACCGCTCGCCCATCCATAGCTCAACACCACCGAACTCCGCTTGCGGCTGAACTCCAACAACTGCACTCCGTATTGGTCGTCAATATTCGTGACGACCGCTCGCGGGGCATCGGTGCCGCATCCCTCAAACAGCACCCGCTTCGCGTAGAAATACTCTTCCATACTCTTGTGATAATCGAGGTGATCCCGTGTGAGATTCGTAAATACCGCAACATCGAATGGCACACCAAAAACGCGCCCTTGCGCCAGAGCGTGAGAAGAAACTTCCATGACCGCATCTGTCGCGCCTTGCCCCAATGCCTCGCTGAAAATGCGGGCGAGTTCCAGCGCCTCTGGAGTTGTGTGCGGCGCCGGATACACGCGCCCAGCCACGTGATACTCGATCGTCCCGATCAGCGCGGTCTTGCGTCCGGCTGCCGTCAGGATCGATTCAATCAGGAACGCCGTCGTGCTTTTTCCGTTTGTCCCTGTAATTCCGGTAACGGCAATCCGCTCCGCCGGACGCTTATAGAAATTCTCGCTGATCCGCGCCAGCGCCCGCCGGCCGTGTGGCACCAATGCCCATGCCACGCCTTCACGCGGCTTCTCTGTCGGAGAATCCGTGACGACCGCAACTGCCCCTGCCTGAATCGCCTGGTCGATGAAGCGATTCCCGTCGGAGCTCTCTCCACGCATGGCTACGAAAGCGCAGCCCGGCTTCACCCGGCGCGAGTCGTATTCCACACTAGTGACGTCGGGGTTTCCGCTCTGGCTCAGAAACTCCGCGCCATCCAGCAGATGTTGGAAAGTCATTGCTCGGAATTATAGGTCAGGAAGAAATCGCGAGTTCGTGGAATGCTCAAAGAAGCCACACTGGGGCAATTACCAACGTCATTACTCGCATGTCCCTCCGACGGGCTACATTAGTTTTATGAGCACCGGAACCGGTCCCGCCAAAATTCGCTGCGCTCAATGCGAGCAGCCCGAGTCGGCCTGCCAGTGTGAAAAGTACTGCTGCTTATGCCAGTCCGTCATCGACGTACGCATCTGCACCGATGGCCTCATGTACTGTGAACCCTGCCGCACCGCCTGCGATTACAAAACATCCTCCGAGTAGCGGCCTGTGAATCTGCATCACTCTAGCCACAACTGTTTGTCCTGGCCATTTCTCCGCGACAACTCTTCTACCGCTCCCGTGCATCTCTCCTGAGTACTTCGCCGGGTAACGGGGACTGGTTAGCAATATCGTTTTGCTGCCGGGAATGTGCCAATTGTGATCCGATTCCTTGGCAAGCTGGTCGTTTTTAGGGCAGAATAGAACGTTTTTGCTCGATGGCCCACTTTGGGGCTCTTCCCAGGAGAACTTTTCATGGCTACAACCATGCACGTCAGCGACGTAGCCGAACTACTCAGCGAAGGTCGAACGCACTTTAACCTTTCCCCCGGCGTGCTAGTCGAGCATTCCATCCGCCGCAATGAAGCGAAGATGGCATCCAACGGGGCGATTGTCGGCTACACCAATCGGACCGGCCGCTCGCCCAAAGACAAATTCATAGTGCGCGATGAGATGACCGAGCATACGGTGAACTGGAGCGCAGTCAATGCACCCTTCGAACCGGAGAAATTTGACGCGCTGTACGCCCGCGTCATGGAGCACCTTCGCGGACGCGAACTCTTTGTTCAGGACCTTTTCTGCGGAGCCGATCCTGCGTACCGTCTCCCAGTCCGCATCGTCAACGAATATGCATGGCACAATCTGTTCGTGCGGCAGTTGTTTCTGCGCCCCACGCCCGAGGAGTTGAAACGTCATCAGCCGGAGTTCACTGTTATCTCGGCTCCCGAGTTCCAAGCCGATCCCAGGCGCGACGGCGTTAACTCTGAAGTTTTCATCCTGATGAACTTCATGCGCCGCACCGTGCTCATCGGTGGAACTTCGTATGCCGGCGAAATGAAAAAGTCGATCTTCGGCGTCATGAACTTCCTGCTGCCGCAGCGCAATGTTTTCCCCATGCATTGCTCGGCGAATGTCGGACATAATGGCGTGAGCGCTCTGTTCTTCGGTCTCTCCGGAACAGGCAAGACTACGCTGTCGGCTGACCCCTCGCGCGATCTCATCGGCGATGACGAGCACGGGTGGAGCGCCGACGGCATCTTCAATTTTGAAGGTGGATGTTACGCCAAGTGCATCAAGCTCTCAAAGCAGAATGAGCCGCAGATCTGGAACGCTTTGCGCTTCGGCTGTGTGCTGGAAAATGTCACTCTCGACTCGAACACGCGCATTCCCGACTACGAGGATGACAGCAAAACCGAGAATACTCGTGCCGCTTACCCGGTCGAGTTCATCGACAACGCGGTGATCCCGGGCATTGGCGGACATCCCAAAAACGTGGTCTTCTTGACCGCAGATGCTTTCGGCGTTCTGCCTCCGATTTCGAAACTCAGCCCCGAGCAAGCCATGTATCATTTTTTCTCCGGATACACGGCCAAGGTCGCTGGAACTGAGGCGGGCATAAAGGAGCCGTCCGCAACATTTTCCACCTGCTTCGGATCGCCGTTCCTTCCGCTCCCGCCAAAAGTTTATGCGGAGATGCTTGGCCGGCGCCTGCGAGAGCACAATGCTCAATGCTGGCTCGTGAATACGGGATGGCAAGGGGGGCCCTACGGCGTGGGACGGCGCATGAGTATTCCGCATACGCGTGCCATGGTCGATGCCGCGGTTGAAGGCGAACTCATCCATCACGAATTCGAAATCGAACCCACCTTTGGATTCACTATTCCGAAGAGCTGCCACGGAGTTCCGCCGCAGGTGCTGAATCCGCGGAATGCATGGCCCGATAAAGCCGCCTACGATCGCGCGGCCGAAGACCTGCGCAACCGCTTCGCCCGGAATATCGAGAACTTCGACGCGCCGCCCGAGGTCAAAGCCGCCGGCCCGAAGGCCCAACGATAATCAATTGCAGTCACTAATTTTAAAAAGCTCGCCGAATGCGTGCTTCCTTTCTCGCCCATCCCCCGAGATCGGCGAAATCCGGCGCAACCAGTGACGATAGATCGGAGTGAGTTTACAGCCGATCGCGCATGGAGGGTCCCTGTGTTCCTGTGTGTCCCCTGTGGTGAAAGTTTTTCAGATCGTCTACAAGCGCGCGGCTTCTTCCTTGATCCTCTCCCATGCTTTTTCCACGTGCCGCGCCTTGGTGTGCATCTGCCCGATCGATAAACGCAACGTCAGTTTGCCATTCAGCTTGGTATGCGTCAGGAATAAATCACCGCTGCGATTCAGACGCTCCATGATCGTTTGATTCGCTCCATCGCCCGCTTTGTGCCGGAAGCAAACGAGATTCAGCGGCACCGGCGCAGCCAGTTCAAATCGGTCATCGTGCCTCACCCAATCGGCGAACTCCTGCGCCAGACGCACGTGCTCCCGCACGTTGTGCTGCAATCCTTCAACCCCGTAGTGCCGAATCACAAACCACAGCTTCAGCGACCGAAATCGTCGCCCCAGTTGGATATGCCAGTCGCGATAGTCGATCACCGCGCCCGAGTCCGTCGCCTGGTTCCGCAGATATTCCGGCAGAATGCTCAACGATTGAATCAGCGCCTTCCGGTCGGCTACCCAGAAGCAACTGCAATCGAAATTCGCTCCCATCCATTTGTGCGGATTGAAATTGTAGCTGTCGGCAAACTCGACCCCGTTCTGCAAGTGCCGGAACTCCGGACAAACCATCGCCGTCCCGGACATTGCTGCATCGACATGCAGCCACAAACTATTTTTTCTGCAGATCTCACCGATCGCGCCGACAGGGTCCATAGCGTTTGAAGAAGTTGTCCCGACAGTTGCGCACACAAAAATCGCCGTCAGCCCGGCCTGCCGATCGGCTTCGACCTGCTTGGCAAGCTCCTCCGGTCTCATAGCGAACGTTTCGTCCACCCCAATCAATCGGAGGTTCGCCGTTCCAATCCCCGCAATCATCGCAGCTTTTTCCAGCGACGAATGCGTTTGTGTCGACGCGTACGCCACAAGTTTTCCATTGCAGCCTTTCTTGTTGCTCGTGTAGCCCGTGGCGCGCTCGCGCGCCGCGAGTAAAGCACACAGAACGGCGCTTGATGCCGTGTCTTGGATGACTCCGCCTCCAGCACTGGTCGAAAGAAATTTCCCTGGTAGCCCGAGCATACCCACCAGCCAATCTATGACATGCGTTTCAAGCTCAGTGCAGGCCGGGCTCGTCGACCAAAGCATGCCCTGCACACCTAGTCCGGAAGACAGCAGATCTCCGAGAATTCCCGGACCGGATGCATTGCACGGAAAGTACGCAAAGAAATTCGGCGATTGCCAATGCGTCACGCCGGGCAGGATCAATCGATCGACATCTCGCAGCACGACCTCGAACGCCTCGCCCTTCGTGGGCGGTTCGGCCGGTAGCGATGCGCGGATTTGCCCCGGCTTCACTTGCGAAAGCACCGGCAGCGACTCAATGCGCGATTGATAGTCCGCGATCCAGTCCACCACGGCGTGGCCGTACTGCCGAAATTCCTCAGGAGTCATATGGATAGATTTTTCCTCAGCCACCACATTCTTTGGGTTCATTTCAGCTTCCCGAAATACACGCGCGTCTTGTAATCGAACGCCACACGTCCGTTCTCGGCGTGCCGATCAAAGATTTGCCGTAACTCTTTCAGCATCGGCCGATGTTTCGGATGCTCCGGTCCCGGCGCGTACGATGACGAGAGCAGCCGGCCCTCAAGCCCTTCGTAATCGAACTCCTGTCGCATCGCAAACACGCGCTCCTGATAAGGCGCCGGATCGAAGAAGTCATTTACTGCATCGGTGGTGCGTTCATGCCTCACGTCTTCATAGTCCGTGCCAAACTTGAGCAGCAAGTGTTCGTAGTCGCGCAGAAACGGCGATGTATTGATCTCCCGCTCATTCCACAACAGCACCAGCCATCCACCAGGCCTAAGGATTCTCCCGAATTCTCGCCGCGCCCGTTCACGATCAAACCAATGCGCAGCCTGTGCCGCGGTCGCAAACTCAACGCTGTCATCTGGAAGTTTTGTCGCCTCCGCACTACCGTTCACGCTTGTAAAGTTAGTGAATCCCGACAGCAACCGCTCGGCGGCCTGGCGCATGTCCACATTTGGCTCGACCGCGTAAACTCGGTTGCCGTGCTCAAGCAGTGTGCGTGTCCAAATCCCCGTGCCAGAGGCAATATCCGCAATCAGATGTTTCGGCGTCAGTCCGCACTCGTTCTTCAGCGCTTGCAACGCTTCCGGCGGATATCCCGGCCGATACCGAACATAGTTCTCGACCCGATCGGAAAAACGGCTTGTGGCGTTCGTAGCAGGCATCGACACATCCTCACAAGATTTTTCGTCTTGCCAAGAAAGTCATTCTAACGGCAGGATAGATGTGTTGTCCCTCCTTCCCGGCGCGCCGCGTCTCCAGGCTGGAGTCACGCGTAAACAACAGAATTCGCGGCCACAGCCAGAATCACGATGCGCGTCGTCATCAAAGTCGGCACCAGTCTCATTGCCCCTGGAGGGCAGATCGACGTCCATTTGCTGCGCGGTGTTGTCGATCAGTTCGATCTTTCGAAGAATGAGTATCTAATTGTCACCTCCGGAGCGATTGCCGCAGGCATGTCGGGCCTCGCTCTCGAGAAGCGCCCCGGCGACGTGCCTCGCATGCAGGCTTGCGCCGCCGTCGGACAGAGCAAATTGATGCACACCTACGAGCGTCTGTTCTTCGGAAAGAAGGTCGTCGCTCAACTGCTGCTCTCCAGCGACGACTTCACTTCGCCGTTGCGCTATCGCAATCTTCAGAACGCGCTGGCGCAGCTTCTCGCCCTTGGAGTCGTTCCCATCGTCAACGAGAATGACAGTGTCTCCGTGCGCGAACTAGAAGGAGCATTTGGCGACAACGACGAACTCAGTTCCCTGCTCGCCACCGCAGTGAAAGCGGACTGGCTGCTCCTCCTTACCGATGTCGACGGATTCCTCGTTCCGAACGCGCGCAAAAAACCACGCCTGCAACGTTTGATCCGCCGATTGACTCCGGCGCTGGAAGCCCAGTGCCGCGGCAAGAGTTCACTCGGCCGAGGTGGCATGGTTTCGAAACTCCGCGCCGCAAAGCTGGCCAGCGAAGGCGGAGTGCACGTCGCCATCGTGAACGGGCGGCATCCGCAGGCGATTTCGATGGGAATGGCACGCAAGATAGGGACCTACTTTCCACCGCACAAGACAAACTGATGTCCACGACTGCGAGCAACGCAATTTCGACGCATGACAAACTAACGCGAGCTCATGCTGCGGCCTCGGCTCTTGCCCTGCTCTCGACCGATGACAAGAACGCAATCCTGCTGTCGATCGCTGACGCACTCGAGAAGCGCGAGAAAGAAATCCTGACGGCAAATTGCGAAGATGTCGCGAGTTCCGGACTCGAAGGAGCCATGCGCGATCGCCTGCTCCTCACTCCTGCGCGCATCAAAGACATGGCCAACGGAGTTCGCGAAGTCGCCGCATTGCCAGATCCCATCGGCGAAACGCTCGCCGAGTGGACCAAGGACAATGGGTTGCACATCCGCAAAGTGCGTGTGCCCCTGGGAGTCATCGGCATCGTCTACGAATCGCGGCCAAACGTCACGGTCGATACGGCCGTACTGGCGCTCAAAACAGGGAATGCGATCGTTCTCCGCGGAGGCAAAGAAGCGGCGCGAAGTAATCAGTGTTTGGTCGACATCATGATCTCACTCCCCGGCGTGCCAAACGGCGCGATAGAGTTGCTCGATTCCACAACGCGCCAATCGGTGCAGGAACTGATTAAGTCTCGCGGACTGGTCGACGTGATCATCCCTCGCGGGGGCGCTGGACTGATTAACTTCGTCACGGAGAACTCCACGGTTCCGGTGATCGAGACTGGCGCCGGAAACTGCCACATCTTTGTCGACGCCTCGGCTGATTTCGACAAGGCAGACGCGATCGTAATCAATGCCAAGACGCAGCGTCCTTCGGTTTGCAATGCGGCCGAAAAACTTCTCGTCCATCAATCCATTGCAGCCGAATATATCCCGCGAATCGTGAAAAAGTTGATGGATGCAGGAGTTGAACTGCGGGGTGACGGGAAAGCTCGGGCACTTGCCGCTGGCTTCCACGTTGGACCAGCAACGGAACAAGACTGGCACGAAGAATATCTCCGGCTCTGCATGGCGATCGCGGTCGTCGCGAATGTTGATGAGGCCATCGCTCACATCAATCAATACTCGACCAAACACTCCGACTCGATTGTCAGCGCCGACGAAAACAACGCCCACAAATTCCTGCGCGGGGTCGATTCCGCTGCCGTCTATTGGAACGCTTCCACGCGCTTCACCGACGGCGGAGAATTCGGCTTCGGCGCCGAGATGGGCATCAGCACCCAAAAACTCCACTGCCGCGGACCTTTCGCCCTCCCGGAATTGACATCCTTGAAGTACGAGATTATCGGCACTGGACAAGTACGGTAAAACGCGCTTTGGCTCCCCTTAGCGCCAGACTGGAATGCGCATCACGTCAAAATGATGGTCGTATGTCCACACTTCAACTCCCATCCGCACAGCCAGCGCCGCGAGCGTAGCGTCCACTAGAGTGATGCTCTGGTCCGCCAATGCCCGCACTGTGCTGGAGCCGCGAGTGTAGTCTTCGGGCATTGGATTCACGAATGACGCGTCAGATACTTCGTCCAGCCACGCAGAAGCCGCATTCCTTCCCAACCTGAAGAGAAGCAACGAATACGACTCGAGCAAAATCGGATACGGAATCAGTACCTCCCGCCGCTCCCGGGCCAGTTCTTTTAACTGACGAAGAGCACGCTGATGGTACGTATCACCCTCGTCATTCGCTGCATATAAAGGTCCAGTATCCGCGATCACCGCGCGAGTCATTTCTTTATGCCTGTCAGATAGAGATCGTGGTTCTGGCTCACATCGCTATGTCCGCTGTTTCCTTTTGGAGAAATCTTCATCGGCCGGTAGGTTCGCAGGAATCCTCGCTCGCGCAGATACTCTCGGAGTGCAGCTTGCATGACTGCGGTCAATGCCGGTGGCGCCTCTTGCGCCTGCACATACTTGTCCACAGCCTCTGCAAGGTCGTCGGGCAGTGTCATGGTGGCACGCTTCATATCGATCAGTATAGCACCAATTGGTGAAACTGGTGAATTTGATGCTTAGGCGAATATTTAGCAAAACAATACCACGAGTCCTCGCCTAATCGACGCTCGGTCGGACGCCTGTGCTACGTTATTATCTTTGACTCCGAACACCATGAGACTCCTTTTCGCGGGACTCCTTTCATCCGCAATTCTGCTCGCAGGTTCTTCCACCAATGCCGGAGAAAATACGCCAGGATCATCCGTCGCTCCTTCCTCCATCTTCGGCTTCCGTAACGCCGCGGCTGAGGCAGCCATCGAGAAACAGTTCCTCGCCGTGCCAGATCCAAAGCTCGCTGAAGAGCACTTGCGTACCTTGACGCAAGCACCGCACATGGCCGGAACCGCCGAAGACAAAGCCACAGCCGACTACGTCGCTCAGAAGTTCCGCGACGCCGGGCTCGATACTGAGATCGTCGAGTACCGGGTCTGGATCAATTACCCTCTGGAAATAAGCGTCGACATGACCGCTCCGGCCGGCGTCGCCATGCACGGGCCGACACGCGAGCACGTCAGCAACGACCCCTATCAGGACGATCCGCGCGTCGTCATGCCCTTCAACGGCATGTCACCCTCGGGCGATGTCGAGGCCGAAGTCGTTTACGCCAATTACGGCACACCGGAAGACTTCGAGAAGCTTGCGAAGCTCGGGATCGACGTGAAGGGCAAGATTGTGCTCGTCCGCTACGGCCAGAATTTTCGCGGGGTGAAGGTGTTCGTCGCACAGGAGCATGGTGCGGCCGGTGTGATCATCTACTCCGATCCCGCCGATGACGGATGGCGGCGTGGTGACAAATATCCCGACGGCCCGTGGCGTCCTGACACCGGTGTACAGCGCGGTTCCACCGGTTTTATGTTCGAATTCCCCGGCGATCCGACAACTCCGGGCGTCGCTTCGGTGCCGTCGCTGCCTGACTCGCAGCGCATCTCTCCCGATCAGTCGGCGCAGATGCCAAAGATTCCGGTCACGCCGCTTTCCTACCAGGACGTCTGGCCGGTCCTGCAACATCTCGCCGGACCCGACTCTCCGCGCGAGTGGCAAGGATCGCTACCCTTCACCTATCACATCGGCCCGGGACCGGCGAAGGTGAAGATACATCTCAGGCAGGATTACCAGTTCCGCACGCTCTGGGACGTGATCGGCCGCGTGAGAGGCAGCGAACTGCCCGACCAGTGGGTGATTGCGGGCAATCATCGTGATGCGTGGGTTTATGGAGCAGTCGATCCGAACAGCGGGACTGCGGCCATGCTCGAAGCAGTGCACGGGGTTGGCGAACTCCTCAAGTCGGGATGGAAGCCCAAGCGCACTCTCATCTTCGGCAGTTGGGATGGTGAGGAAGAAGGATTGATCGGTTCGACCGAGTGGGTCGAGCAGCACGAAGCAGATCTACGCAACTCACCGGCGTACTTCAATGTCGACGTCGCGGTTTCCGGCCCAAAGTTCGGCGCCTCTTCCGTTCCCAGTCTCAAACTGTTTCTGCGCGACGTCGCCAAAGCCGTGCCAAGTCCGAAAGGCGGAACAGTTTACGAAGTCTGGCAAAAAGCCTCGCAGCCGGAAGCGCCTGCTGCCACTCAGTCTCCAACGGAAGCGATTGGTGACAGCCGCCGCACTCCGGCAGCGCAGGTAAAGAGTGATGTTCCGGTCGGAGACTTGGGCAGTGGATCCGATTACACCGCATTCCTGCAGCACGTCGGAGTACCGTCGAGCGACATCAGTTCGAGCGGTTCCTATGGCGTTTACCACTCAGTGTTCGACAATCTCAACTGGTTTAAGAAATTTGCCGATCCCGACTTCGTCTACGAGCAAGAAATGGCGCGCTTCTTCGGACTGGAAGCTGTGCGCATGGCCAATGCGGATGTCTTGCCATACGACTACGAGGAATACGGAAAAGAGGTTGTCGCGTATCTGGAAGCGGCGCGGAAGCGAGCAGAAGACAAGTTCGGTTCGCACTCAATTGACTTCGACGCGGTGAGTGCGGCGGCGCATCATTTTGAATCAGCCGGCGCTAAGATACTTTCCAGAGAGAAGAATCCTCCGCAGGATGCTTCACGACTGAATCAAGCGCTGCTCAGCGCCGAGCGCGCATTGATTGTGCCGCAAGGCTTGCCGCATCGCCCGTGGTTCCGTCACGCGATTTATGCGCCTGGAGAGTACACGGGCTATGCCGCTGTTGTGATTCCCGGGGTCAACGAAGCACTCGATAAAGGGGACAGCGATCGCGCACGGCAACAACTGGCAGTGCTCGCTGCTGCGCTGGAACATGCCGCGAAGACGCTGGAAGGATATAAGTAAGCCATGCACTCCGCTCTGGGACATATCTTGCGCACGTTGCCCTCTTCGGCAGCAGCAACGTTTCTTGCGCTGTTCCCGATTGTGGATCCGTTCGGCGGCATTCCAATCTTCTTCAGCATGACCTCGACCTGGACTCCGCGCGACCGGAATCATACTGCTGTCAAGACCGGACTGTGGGTGTTCCTGATACTGGTGATCTTCCTGTTCTTCGGTCGTTTTGTGCTCTTCTTTTTCGGAATCTCTCTGCCTGTATTGAAGATCGCGGGTGGACTGATCGTAGCGAATACAGCTTGGGGCATGGTAACGTCGCACGCGCGCATCACTCCGGAAGAAAGTCACGAAGCTGAGGGCAAGGAAGACATCTCGCTGACACCGCTCGCGATGCCGCTGATGTCGGGTCCAGGCGCAATTGGCGTAGTCATGGCGCTGGCAGCACACGTGGACAATGGCGCAGCCTATATCGGCATGGTGATCGGCATTGCGGCAGTGGCGCTGAGTGTCGTTCTCTTCTTTTGGCTGGGAGGTCCGCTGGTTCGGCGCCTGGGGCCGAGCGCGGTGGGAGCGATCAATCGCATCTTCGGCTTCCTGATTCTCGCCATCGCCGTCCAACTGGTGTGGAACGGCGTGGCTGACTTCAAGAACTGAGGCCGCTTCTGGCCAACTCTTTCACGGAACTCTTGAACGGCCTCTTCCGTACCATTGAGTGGCATTGGTCTGTCTGCAAGATCTGACTGCGAGGTGTTCCATGTATGAACGGTTACAGCTTCGTTCTGTCTGCGTTCCCTCCGTGTATAAGGTCGCCTTGTTGTGTTTGCTGCTGGTTCCGTTGTGTGCGGCTGATGATTGGAAATATGAAGAGAGTCATACCGACAGTCGCGATTTCGTCTCGGGTGGCTACTTGCACGTGCGCTTCAGCGTAGGCGATATTCACGTCAAGCGGGGCGACTCGAACAAGATCAAGCTTGAGTACACGATCAAGTCGAGGCGCGAGAGCAGCCTGAAAGAATCGCGTGTTGAGTTCAACGTCAGCGGCAATAACGCGAGCATCGAGTTCCATTCGCCTTTAGGCGGAAACACGAACTTCGATGTAGTGCTGGAGGTTCCACAGAACACGAATCTCGACGTTCACCAGAAAGTCGGCGACATGACCATCGACAACATCGAGGGCGATAAGGATGTGAGTCTCGGCGTAGGCGATATCCACATCGCGACGGAACAGAAGGGATATCGACTGGTGCGAGCCGACTGTGGCATCGGCGATGTAGACAGTGGCGGATACGGAGAGACCAGCGGATGGCTGGGCAAAACCTTGCGCTATCGCGGCGACGGGAAGTACGAGTTGCGGGCGCACGTCGGAGTCGGAGATATCAAACTGGAAGGCAAGTAAGGCTACCGCGGCGCGGGTGGAAAATCGTCGAGAATAATTTCTGGAATGGTGCTTCGGGATTCTCGCCTGAGCGAGTTTCATTTTGGGAAGATGCCTGTTGACCGGGTACCCCTCCCCCTCTCGATCTCTGGAATCATCGAGTTAGCGCCAAATCGCGAAATAATCTATGGGGCTCAACCGGTTGCGGGCAAAATCTTGAGCCGCAAAGAGTTAAGGTCCTTTATTAAGGCCCTAGAAACTGGGTGCCCTCACTCGTCAGGGCCAGCTGGTGGTGGAAGCTGCTTTATTTCCAATATTTTACCTCTTATCCATTGCAAATGCAGCCACTTGCTGATTTACAGATGCGAGCGAGATTTTCTCTCGAATCCTGCACAATCTTGTTTTCAAAGAACTTAGCTGGTGGGGGTATCCCCTCAGGCCCCGCAAAATCTTGAGCCGCTGAGACTTATACGCAAATTCTTGCGAAATAAAGACTTAGCTACGGCTCCCTGGCGAGTCCCTTGGCCACCCGGCACCCGCATGATGAAACATCTCTGTTGTGAGGCGCAAGGTCAGATGTCACAAGCGCGAGAGGGTCGACTGTGGAAATCTTTTGGGTGGCCGCTTCTGGCAGGCTTTACGATCTGACGAATTCTTGGAAAAAGTTCTGGTCTGGTCAGCATCGGTGGTGGCGCGGTCGCCTGCGGGCTTTGCCCTCCGGCGAGGGCCTTCGGCAGAGCGCAAATTGTTTTTCGACTCGTGACGCGGCCCTTAAAGGGCCGCTCTTGCACGGCGATGTCGGCAGCGGAATATCCCACCCTTTCGCAAAAGGCGCGAAAGGATGGGGCACCCCGGCGGCAAAACTGGCTGAACGATTTTCGCCAGGAATACAACTGCGTGCGTCCGCATGAGGCTCTGCAGATGAAAACGCCCGATCAGGTGTGGCACAAGAGTTCGCGAGTGTTCCGAGAGTCGCCATCGGTTTGGCAGTATCCGGCGGGCAGCGAAGTGAATGAGGTTGATCCCAACGGACAGTTCCGGTTACACCGCCATCGCCATTACATCACCAAGGCACTGGCAGGAAGAGAGGTGGGATTGCTGGAAGTCGAGCACCGCATTCTGGTGTTCTACCGCCGCACTCTGATCTGCGAACTGGACCCCATGCAGCACTCTCCCGGCAGCACCATTCCGGCCGCGATGCCTGCGGGCCGAGTGTAAAGGATGTCCCGGAACGTTTTGTAAAGGATGTCATGGAACTGGACACCTTTCAGGGCCGCTCTTCCACGGCGATGGCGGCAGCGGAATATCCCCACCCTTTCGCCGCACCCGCCTCTGTCCAGCGGTTTAACTTCCCCACTCAAGCCAGCAGAGGGCTTGAGTGGGCCACCCGTCCCGGCGGGAGTGTAAAGGATGTCCCGGGACATTTTGTAAAGCATGTCATGGGACTGGACACAAAAGGCGCGAAAAGCTGGGGCACCCGGCCCTCCAATGCACCCCCTGTCAAAGCGGCGACAAGGGCGCCGCAACCGGTTACGTGACGGCCGAGCTATCTTGCTCAAGATGACGGGCCTCTGTTACGTTTTACGGACGAGAATCACTATCTTTCAGGAGCTCGTCGAGTTCTGCTAGGGTGAGCCCCGCCAAGGGTTTGACACTTCACTCTCGAGGTCGCCATGACGTCTTCCCAGGACGCAGGCACTACTTCCACGCAAGCTCAGCACACGAATCAAAAGCACAACAAGCATCATAAGGGTTCCACAAAAAAGAAAATCGACCCTCCCGTAATCTTCGAGGTCGTCCTGAAGGATGAACTGGACCGCGTGCGAACGTCACGTGACCAGCGAAAGGTCACTGAGCCGGCCCATGAGGACAACCTGGTCGGGCTGGCTTTCTCTGGAGGAGGGATTCGAAGTGCGACCTTCAATCTGGGCATCATGCAAGCTTTGGCGGAGCGAGGACTGCTCCACAAATTCGATTACCTCTCAACCGTTTCCGGGGGCGGCTACACAGGCTCATGGCTGGCTGCGTTCACGAAGCGATTCACCGACTCGCTGAATTCGGAAACCGGCCAGAAATACTCATTTGCTGACGTCGAGGAAGCGTTGAGTCCGGGGCGATACCAACCCGAGAACAAAAGCGAACCTTCCGTCCTGCACTGGTTACGCCTGTATAGCAACTATCTGACGCCGCATACCGGGCTCTTGTCGGGAGATACGTGGGCCATGGCTGGAACATGGCTGAGAAACACCATCCTGAACCAGATGATTTTCGGAATGGTGTTTGTGGCAATTCTGATGCTGTGCCAGAGCGTGCTCTTACGGCTGATCCATGCCACGGAAAACGAAAACGGATTCGGGTTGCTCGCCGCGGGTGCCATTGTGCTGTTCGCAGCTTGCATTGCGATGGCCATCCAAGTCGTAGCCGAAAAATCTTCAAGCCAGATCCTGCAGAACTGGTTTCAACGAATCAAGGTCACCATAACCGTTATGCTGCCGTTCGTGATCGCGTGTGTGTTGCTGAACAGCGCCCTGTGGGAGAGAACGGACCTAGGGGACGCGGACATCGAATGGTGGGCTGGTGCAGGAGCCGCATTCTATTTCGTAGTTTGGGGAATCGTGGCGCTGATGGCTTTGGCCAGACGCGGGCGGATCAAGCGTAGAGGGCAAACTCCGGAGAAAAAAGTTTCGATAGGAGCGCTGGTGGTCTTTTCGCCCGTTGCGGGGGCGGCGGGCGGATGTCTATTTCTCGCTTACACCCTGTTGCTGCGGAACTTGCCGGCATGGACAGGCACGGATTGGATTGTTCTGGTCATCGGAAGCGGAATTCTGATGACGATCATGCTGCTGGTCGGCACACTGCATATCGGTCTGGTTGGCCGTGGATCGATGGATGTGGTGCGGGAATGGTGGGCTCGGCTGGGCGGCTATCTGAGCCTGATCACCGTGGGATGGCTTGCCCTGGCTGCGACGACAGCGTTTGCGCCGCTCGGAGTGCGATGGTGTCTCTACGAGTTAGAGAAGAAATCGATCATCGTCATCTTGCTTTGGATCGTGCACAACATTTTGGGACTTGAGGCAGCGAACAGCGCGAAAACCAGCGGTAAGATTGACGATCCAAACGTCAAGAAAGCCGCGGCCCAGGATGTAGTCAGTGGGAGCGGTGTCGGATCGCAGATTCTTGCGAAGCTCAAATCTCCTCAAGTACTGAATATTCTGGCGAAAGCTGCTCCGTACGTGTTTCTGGTCGGACTGGTCTTATTGCTGAGCACCGCGGTGCATATTGGCACCAGTCTTTATTTCGATTTTGACGGCGCGGCAAACTTGTGGCACTTCAGGAACGGGCAAGATTGGCCGACGTTGCAGGAAAATTATTGGACTGTCCTGAATTCCGAATCAGTGGCAGGTTTGGCCTTGATGGGAGTCATCTTCCTTGCGGCCGGTCTTCTGCTCTCGTGGCGCGTGGATGTGAATGACTTTTCGCTTCATCACTTCTACCGAAACCGGCTGGTGCGATGTTATCTGGGCGCTTCCAACATCGATCGAAGGCCGGAACCCTTCACTGGCTTCGATACAAACGACGACATATGGCTGTGCGCATTTGCCGACGACTATCCCGGACCTTACCCGATCCTCAATGCGGCATTGAACATCACGGGCGGCGAAGAACTTGGGTACGCCACGCGTCGTGCGAAGTCATTCGCATTTACGCCCGTTTACTGTGGCTATGAGTTAGGGTCGGACGCTGGGTCGCGGTTCAGTCGCTGCGACGGCTTCGAAAACAGCTACGCGAAAACGCAGCAGGGACGAGTTAATGGAGGACTCGGGAAGTTTCCGACTGAATGCGGAATCAGCCTGGGCACGGCGATGGCTATCTCGGGAGCGGCGGCGAGTCCGAATATGGGGTACCACACCAGTCCGGCTACCGCGTTTTTCATGGCTTTGTTTGATGTGCGGCTGGGTTGGTGGATGGGGAACCCGCGAAAAAAGGAAAAGTGGGGAACGACCGGGCCCGCTTTGGGTTTTGGTTATCTGTTTTCAGAATTGTTTGCTCAAAGCGATCAGAAAAAGAGCTACGTGTATCTCTCTGATGGCGGGCACTTCGAGAACCTGGCGGTGTACGAACTCATCCGCCGCCGATGCCGACTCATTGTGGCGTGTGATGGCGATGCCGACTCAGCGTATCAGTTCACCGATCTTCTGAGCTTGATCGAAAAGGCGCGTACCGACTTCGGCGTGCGGATTGAGATCGATTTCGCTTCGATCCGTCCAACCGATGGTGGACGCGAGTGCCCGAAGAACTTCGTCCTGGGAAAGATTTATTATGACCCGACCGATCGCAATGACGCAGGCACGCTGATTCTGGTGAAAGCCAGTATGCCGCTGAGAAATGCGGCCCCGCGGAATCCTTCGGACCGGAAGCTTCCCGAAGATGTGTGGCGCTACTACGAACAGAATCCGCCTTTTCCGCATCAGACGACGGCCGATCAGTGGTTCGATGAATTGCAGTTCGAAAGTTACCGCGCGTTGGGCGAATACATCGGATGTCAGGCGGAACGATACATCGCAAACGCGATCCAGGAGGCGCTCGATCATCCGAAGTTACGTTGGCGTGGAGCTTCGTAATCTGCGCCGTTTTAGGCTTCTCGCAGCCACGTGGTGCACACCAACCCACGCCTTTGCTGGAGCATCTATTGGGGTTGATTTGGAGGTCCCATGGCGAGCACGAAGCAACGAAACGCCGCGAGAAAAAACATCAAGAAAGCCGCCGCGGCTGCGAAGAAGAAAAGGACGATTGCACATCTTCCCAAGTCGGTTCGCACTGCATTGGGAAAACAGGCCGCGAAGGTCGCGAAGCGGAAGCGCAAGAAGGCGAAGTAAGTAGATCTGAAGGCCGAGTCCCGGCCGCTCACTTGGGCGAATTTCAGCCGTGAGGTCGTGTATCCCTTCCCCGTTGTGACACCCGTCACATACAAAAGACAGGCGTCGGAATTTGATGGACCTGACGGATCGCAGCGAATTTTCCGGGCGAGCAGTGTGTGCCGCCGAAAACATGGCCGGTCCGCGATGAGGTTCCTGTTTATGCCGACGAGAAGAAGCTTTCTGCAATCGAGTGCGGTGGTTGCTGCAGCGCTTTCGGGCGCGGGATCGGCACTCGATGCCCATGCCGCGGCCGAGCCATCAGTGCCGACTACAACTCTGCCGATGCCTGCGTCGGAGATTCAAGTTGCGAAGATGAAGTTCTTCCACACGGAGATCAGCCGGATGGTGCTGGGAGTCAATCCGTTTTGCGGATATTCGCATTACAACAATAACTATTCGGGAGCGATGAAAGAGTGGTACACATCGGACCGGGTGTGCGCTGTTATGCATCAGTGCACGCGCTTCGGAATTAACGCGTTCAACTATGTGGCGCTGGAACGGATGCCGCAGGATTGGCAGCGGTTCGTGGCTGAGGGTGGACAGATGCACCTGATCCTGCAGGTGCTGCACGACAATGCTGCAACGATCGAGCAGGCCCGGACGCTGAAGCCGTTGGCCATGTTTCGGCAGGGCGAGGTTGTGGATCAGGCATTTCAGGCAGGCAAGATGAACGGCATCCGGGAGTGGTGCAAGATGGTGCGCGACTTGGGCATCATCGTGGGCGTGGGCACACACAAACCCGAGGTGATCTCGCAGGTCGAAGAGGAAGGGTGGGACGTCGATTTTTATGCGGGCTGCGTTTATAACCGGACGCGCACGGTCGACGAGTGGAGAAAGATTCTGAATGGTGAGATCACGGAGATGCCGCGCGAGATTTATCTGCAGAGCGATCCGGCGCGGATGTATGGCGTGATGCGGCAGACGTCAAAGCCGTGCTTCGCCTTCAAGATTCTGGCCGCGGGACGGGTGGACGATGGGGACGTGGAACAGGCGTTCCGCACAGCATTTTCGAGCATCAAGCCGAATGACGGCGTTCTGGTGGGGATGTTTCCGCGGGGGAAAGATGAAGTGCGGGAGAACGCGGAAATTGTGCATCGGATATTGGGATGAAATGCAGTACTCAGTACTCAGTACTCGGTACTCGGTTCTAGAGAATAGTGGCCAGTGACTCGTTAGGCTGCGGTTGCTTCTCTCTCAGAGAGGCTTTCTTCCACCATCTTTTTTAGCTCTAGCGCGTTCTTTGGGGCGAAGCCTGCCTGGTCGTTGTCGAAGTAAACAAAGATGTGTTTGAGTTCCTTACGCCACTCGCGGATCCGTTGGGCCCAGGTTCGAAGAACATCGTCGCTGTAGTCCCCTTGGTATTTGTTGGCTCCCGGACCGTGAAGGCGAATGTAGGTGAAGTCCGCTGTGATCTGGATAGGAGACTGGAATCCGGCGAGTTCGTAGATACAGTGGGCAGCATTGTGACGGTGCAGCACCGCGAACATCTCGGGGACATTCCATGTGGGATTGCGGAATTCGAATACATAGCGATGCCGCTTGGGCAGGCCAGCGAGAAACGTGTCGAGTCTATCGAGGTTGAGTTTCCAGCCGGGTGGAAGCTGGAACAGAATGGGTCCGAGACGGGGTTCGAGCTTCGCAATCACATGCATGAACTTTTCGACCGTTTCTTTCGGATCGTTCAGCTTGCGATTGTGCGTGATGTAGCGGCTGGCTTTGACGGCGAAACAAAATTCTGGAGGTGTCTCGCGGCACCAGGTGTGAATGGCCGTCGCGGCAGGCAGGCGATAAAAGCTGTTATTGACTTCGACCGTGTCAAAGCGCTCGGCGTAGAAGGGGAGCATCTTGGAGGGCGGCATCTTGCCCGGATAAAACGGTCCGATCCAATGCTTGTAGTGCCAACCTGAAGTCCCGATATGTATCTTGCCGGCTGCGTGATCATTTAAGGACATGGTTTTCATTGGATGGGAAATCTGCGCCAGATGATGGCGGCGGCATGGAAATCCCGTGTTCTAATGGCTGCTTCGTTTCATCGTCGGGCCGGAGGTGTGCGCATGAAAGGTGCAAGTATGAGAAGACTGGCATTCTTTGCTGTTGTGGTTTTGGCTTGCTGTCTGGTACCTGGATTCTCGCTCGGGCAGGCGGCGAAACCTGATCGGCAGGTTGCGATCACCATTGACGATCTGCCCTCGGGGATGGCCGACCGCTCTCCGGCCGCGGACATCACTGCGCTCACTACCAAGCTGCTCGGCACACTGCGCGATCAGAAAATTCCTGTAGTTGGTTTTGTGAATGAGAAGAAGCTCTACAAGCCCGGCGAGGTCGATGAGCGCATCAAGGCCTTGCAGATGTGGGTGGATTACGGATTCGAACTGGGCAATCACACGTACAGCCATGCTTCGCTGAATCAGGTTGGATTGAAGGCATGGGAAGACGATGTGATCCAGGGAGAGACCGTCACCAAGATGCTGCTGGCGACACACAAGATGAAGCTGCGGTATTTTCGGCATCCGTATCTGGACACGGGGCGCGACTTACTGACGCGGCGGGAGTCGGAAGCGTTTCTCACGCAGCGCGGATACCGCATCGCTCCCATCACCCTGGATGGTTGGGACTGGATGTTCGCGGGGCTCTACGAAGATGCCAAGAAGCGGAACGATACGGATTTACAGGCTAAGATCGTGAAGGAATATCTGTCGTATCACGACGCAGTGTTTGCTTATGAAGAGCAGGAGTCGGTGAAGATCGTCGGATACGAACCACGACAGATTCTGCTGCTGCATGCCAGCAATCTTGAGGCGGACCACATCGGCGAGTTGATGGATGTGCTCCGAAAGCGCGGGTATCGTTTCATTACGCTGGGCGATGCGCTGGAGGATCCGGCTTATAGCCTGCCCGACACTTACGTTGGCGAAGAAGGCACGGGATGGATCGACCATTGGGCGATCTCGCTGGGAAAGATTCCTCAGGGTGCGCCGAAATTTCCAGAATGGGTGATTGAACGGGCGAAGGAGTTGCATCAGTCGACCGGGCAGGTGTCGGCAGAGCCACAGTATCAGTAACTAAGACTCGCTGATAAAGCTTCCCCTGACCGAGACCGCTTCCCTCAGGGGCTGAAGAGACCGCGTGAGAACGCTTCTTTCGCCGCTCCGCGGCTTTCGCTAATTTCTACATTTTTTCCACGGCTTGCGCCGTGGGCTGCATTCTTACGCCGCTTCGCGGCTTGAGGCCGCGCTGTCCAACATTATGACCATGACAGAATTTAAGTTCTCACGCAGGATCTGAAGTCCCCGTCACAATGAGGCTAGCGGCCGCACGACTGAAGTCGTGTCCTTCTTAAAGACAATCTTCGAGATCGTTTCTAGTTCTTTCCGCCGGCAATCGAGGGAACGAGCAATACTTCATCGCCTTCCTGGAATGCGTAGGATGGTCCGCCGAGGAAGCGGATGTCCTCTTCGTTCACGTAGATATTCAGGAACCGGCGGATCTGGCCTTTATCGTCGCGGAGATGTGGCTTGAGTTCTGGGAACTTCTGGTCGAGGACTGTGAATAGAGCGTCAAGGTTTGATGCGGCACAGGTGATGGAGCCTACGCCGTCGGTGTGACGGCGTAGGGCAGTGGGAATCTGTACGGTGATGGGCATGTTTATGCTCCGATCCCGGCGACCTGTTCGGTCGCGGCGATCACACCCCGTAGATCGTCGACATCCAGCGACTGCTGCAGGTACGCTTCGAACTCTGTGAGCTTCGGAGCGATCGGGCGCTCGGTCTGGTAGACACCGGCGAGCACGTCGGTCGTCTTCAGGCCGTTGCCGGTGATGCAGAGCACAGTGGTTTCGTCGGGCAGGATGCGGTCCTGACGGTAGAGCTTGCCTGCGCAGCCGACAGTGACTCCACCAGCGGTTTCGGTGAAGATGCCTTCAGTTTCCGCAAGCAGCTTGATGGAGTCGATCACTTCCGGATCGCTGACGTCTTCGCTCCATCCACCGCTGCCTTTGATGGTCTTGATCGCGTAGTGGCCATCAGCCGGGTTGCCGATGGCGAGCGAGCGTGCGATGGTGGACGGCTTCTGCGGCTCGATTTCAGAGCTTCCGGTTTTGACCGCTGTCGAGATGGGAGAGCATCCGGTGGCTTGTGCTCCGAAGAACTTCACTTCTTTTGGCTCGACCAGGCCCAGCTTGATCAGTTCGTCGAATGCCTTCCTGATTTTTGTGATCAGCGACCCACCGGCCATCGGGCAGACGATGTTATCGGGCAGACGCCATCCGAGTTGTTCCGCAATCTCGAAGCCGACCGTCTTCGATCCCTCGGAATAGTACGGGCGCAGGTTGACGTTCACGAATCCCCAGCGATGCTCGTCGGCGATCTGCGAGCAGAGACGGTTGACCTGATCGTAGTTGCCTGCGATGCGGACGACCTTCGCTCCAAAGACGTTCGTGCCAAGAATCTTCGCAGGCTCGAGGTCAGACGGGATGAAAATCCATGCCTTCAGGCCTTCGCGCGCGGCGTGCGCGGCGACGGCGTTGGCAAGATTGCCGGTGGACGAGCACGAGACGGTGTCGAATCCGAAGGCTTTCGCCTGCGAGAGAGCGACGGCGACAACGCGGTCTTTGAAGCTGAGCGTCGGGAGGCAGACGGCATCGTTCTTGATAAAGACATTGCCCGCCGCTGTTCCGGTCAACTTCCGCGCGAGCTGCGGGGCTTGAAACAGCGGAGTGAAGCCGACCGGCAACCGCGGTTGGAAGCCCTGGGGGAGGGGCAAAAGTTCCGAGTAGCGCCACATGTTCGGCGGCCGCTGCGAGATGCGCTCACGGCTGAACGTGCCTTGGGCAACCTGCGCCCGCAGCGCGTCGTAGTCGTAAGCAACTTCCAGAGGGGAGAAACACTCGTCGCAGATGGAGCGGGGCTGGTTTCCCCAGGTCCGTCCGCATTCGCGGCACCGCAGTTCGTAGTAAGACATTTGCTACTCGCTTTCGGTCGATCGCTTGAAGGAGCGGCGAAGCTTCTCGCGAGATCCTTCGCTCCGGCTGAAAAACGCCTCCGCTCAGGATGACGCCCCACCAAAGGGATCGACTTTAATTTCTCAAGCAGCGAATAGCTGAAGACGAGCCGGAAAAAGTGGCCATAAAAGCAAATGGCCTCTTTTTCCAGGAAAAGGAAAAGAGGCTATCGGAAAGCAAATACAGCGCGCTTGCCGAATCCCATGTTCCCTGTTTCCAGGAG
>Ga0070735_10000765_pt1 | contig 32780 bp, 29 predicted proteins | sample Coa_R1_FD_66443 | JGI IMG/M metagenome (GOLD analysis project Ga0070735, IMG submission 66443) | Surface soil microbial communities from Centralia Pennsylvania, which are recovering from an underground coalmine fire - Coalmine... | ecosystem: Environmental > Terrestrial > Soil > Unclassified ...
TGTGGGCATCGTCCGGACAGGCACCGGGCTTAAAGGAGCAATCGAACACTTACATCAGATTGGCCCGAGAGTGGCCCATCCGCAAAGCCGCCGAGGGTATGAAGCGCAAAACCTGCACGCAGTCGGCCTCTTGGTGGCGCGTTCTGCCCTGGCAAGGGAGGAGAGCCGGGGCGCTCATTACCGCACAGACTTTCCCAATCATGACGATCGCAAATTCCTGAAGCACACGATCATCAGCCAAGGAACTCTTCGCTTCGCCTGATCGAACTCGCCCGCAAAATCCAGTTTCTCTACTTACTGACGGTGGCCGCTGAGCTCGGCGTCGCGGAAAGTCGTGCAATCTGATCAAGCTGCTTCTGCGCCGCTTCGATATCGGAAGGCTGTGTAGCCATCTTGAGATAAAGTTGCAGGTGCTCGGCGGCTTGCGTGTAATCCTGTTTCCGCATCAGCACGAGCCCTAACAGATATTGCAACTTCGGCACTTGATGGCCCTCATCGACCCTGATCCCTCGTCGCGCGCTCTTCTCGCTTGCTTCGAGATTCTGTAAATAAAAGTTTGCGACGCCGTTGAAGAGGTAAGCTGCCGGGAAATTAACGGGATTTAAAGCCAGAAGCTGGTCGGTAACTTTCACGACCTCGGTCCATTGGTTCGCCATGTACGCGAGTTGCGCGAGGCCGTTGTATGGATTCACAAATTTCGGATCGGCGGCGACGGAGCTCTCAAATGACTTCTTGGCGGATGCAGCATCTTTCTGTTGCAACTGCAATGCACCCAGTTCACACCAGGCCACGGCATACTTGGGGTAAATCTCCACTGCCTTCTGGAAAGACTTGAGAGCGTCCTCCGGCTTATTTTTCTTTTCCTGTTCGCGCCCTTTTTCCAGTGCTTTCCGCGCGTTATCCGGAGCTATGGCGCTGGTCACGCTGATGCTCGTGCCTTCCACTTGCGCCATGCGATGAAGCATCAATCGCCCGATATCGGTGCTTTCCAGCGTGCTCATCCGGCTGGACAGCTCCACAATCTCAGAAGTAAAACCTGCCAGGACAGCTTGCACCTCACACTCTTGCCAGTTTCGTTGCTGCGAAACGCTCTCGCCACGAGTAATCATGGAATTGCTGGCATCGGTGAAGTCAGTGCCGGAGGTAGGACTGGGGTCTCCGAACTGGAAGCTGAACCCTCCGTGACGATCGGTGTAAGTCTCGGTATGCCTCCGCCCTTTGCAAATCACCTGGATCGCGGCAGGGTCGCTCAGCTGAGTGCCGTCATCCAGAGCAACTTTCCCGGAGATAAAAACCGTAGGCAGGGAAAGCGACGGCGACGTGTTGTTGGTAGGAGGCGCAACCGTAGTAGTTCCTCCCAATGACCGTCCATTACTTGGACGGGCCTGAGCTAGACATGCCATTGAAAGGGCAACGAAAACAAAAGGCGCAAAGCCGAGAACGGATCTTTTCATGCCGCACCCCCGAGCAACTTGGCCGCGATTATAGCCCTACTATCACCCTGCGTGGATACACAGAATGCATTAGATTGGATGTTTTGACCAAGATTTTACAAATGGCCCAAGGCACTACTCAGGATGTCCAGACTTCCTTCTGATCACTTTCCGGCAACAACCAGACGGTTCCGCTGGTAACTGCAAGTCAAGTTGTGCCATTGACTTACCCACGTAACCCTCGCTACCCTTTCTTGCTATAGTTTCAGGTCTTAAATTGAATTGAGATGGAACTCCTGCTCAACATCATCTGGCTGGCGCTATGTCTCTCAGCCGTTTGGGCGTGGCACACCAAGCGTACCTGTAGAGTTCGGTACAGCTGTCAGGAGTTTCGGGGCTTCCTACTTCTTGCCTGCGCCTTAATGTTGCTCTTTCCGGTAGTCTCGGCTACCGATGACCTGCACCCGATGCGGGCTGAACTTGAGGAATCGAGCCCATTCAAACGGACAGTGAAGCAGGGCGCTGGCAACAACCTGCAAATCTCGCTACTTGGCCTCGGTTTTCTGGTTTTCTCAATCCCTGCTGTGCGGACCACGCCCTATCGCGAGTTGATCGCGATTGTTTCGATTCATTCCTCGTCGCTAACCCAAGACGTAGCTTCACGTAATCGCTCTCCGCGAGCCCCTCCTTGCTGCGCTTAGTCCCGTACATCACCGGCAGGCACACTTCTCGTAAACAGCTTTGAATCTTGGTTGTTTCGCATGAGGAGATGGTGCCCAGTTACTCCAACGAACAGAAACGATGGATTTCGCCGTGCGGAAAAAGCTTTCACATTATTGTGCAGCACTGCTTGCTCTTTGCGTTTCGTCACTGACGGAAGCTCAGCAGGCTTTGACTTGGGATCAGGTCCGCGCGCGTTTTGAGGCAGGCAATCCCACCCTTTTGGCGGACCAGCTAAACGTTGATGAGTCCAAGGCGGAGCAGATCACAGCCTATCTGCGTCCAAATCCAACTTTGAGCCTGACCGTGGATGGAACTCAAATCGCCCCCAATAACGGTCAATGGCACCCGTTTGCTGGAACCTTTGAGACACCGGGTATCAGCTATCTGCATGAACGACGCCATAAGCGCGAGCTGCGGCTCGAAGCTCAGAAAAAGCGGACGATTGTCGCCGAGTTCAACCACGCGGACCTCGAACGAGCCCTCATCTTCAACCTTCGAAGCGCATTCGTATCTACCCTGCAAGCCAAGGCGGTTGTGAACCTGGCGAAGGACAACCTCGCCTATTACGACCATGTCCTGCAGATTAGCAGCGATCGTTTTAATGCCGGCGACATTGCACAAGTGGACCTCGACCGGTTGGAACTGCAACGCGTGCAGTACGAATCGGACTTGCAAACTGCGCAGGTCAACCTTCGGACTGCAAAGATTCAATTGCTGACGCTGCTGAATGATCGAACGCCTGTCGATCAATTCGACATCTCTGGCACATACGATTTCAGTGATCAACTGATGCCCCAGGACGAACTCAGGAAAATCGCCCTTGAGACGCGCCCCGATCTGAAGGCTGCGATTGAGGCCATCGACCAGGCACAGGCAAACTATAGGCTCGCAGTGGCCAACGGATCAGTCGACCCGACACTCTCGGCGTGGTACACACACAACGCGTCGACAAACAACCCAGAAGCTATCAATACCTTTGGTGTCAGTGTCGCCATCCCCCTCCGCGTCTTTGATCGCAATCAGGGCGACAAGTTGCGCAGTAAGCTCGATATCGCGCGCGATGAACGCCTGCGTGATGCGACAGAAGCAAGTGTGTTAAGCGACGTCGACTCGGGGTATGCTGCCCTCGACAGCACGTTAACTCTCCTACGGCCCTACAAAACCAAATACCTCCAGCAATCAACCCGCGTGCGCGACACAATCTTTTTTTCATATCGCAATGGCGGGGCTTCGCTTCTGGATTTCCTGAACGCGGAGGCGGAGTACCGCAATGTGCAGCTCAATTACGTCAACTTAGTGGGGTCCTATTTAACTGCCGCTGCCCAGCTAAATATGGCCGTGGGTCGAGAGGTGATCCCATGAAAATCACGTTTGCTGCTGTCCCACTCCTGTCAGGGACGCTTTTGATTTGTGGTTTGCTAGCTGCCTGCAACGAGGGTAAGGCCGATCCGAAAGCGGAAGCTCCTCCGAATACCACGGTTGAGGCGGATTTCGATCCCAACAACTTTAAGATCGATCATCCTGATCAGTTCCCATTAGTGACTGCCACTGCTTACAAGGCAGCGCCTGCCTTAAACGTTACGGGCATAGTGCAACCCGATATTGCTCGCGCCGTCCCTGCCATCTCGTTAGCATCCGGCCGCGTGGTGGAAATCAAGGCGAAGCTTGGCGATGTTGTCAAGAAAGGCCAACTGCTGATGAGAGTCCAGAGCAATGACATCTCCGGCGCCTACCAGACCTATCTGAAGGCGGAGAACGATGAGCGTCTCGCCCACGTCCAACTGCAGCGGGCACAAACCCTGTACGACAAGGGTGCAGTCGCAAAGAGTGCCGTTGAAACTGCCGAAACCGCAGAGCAGGATGCGCAAGCTGATTTGAATGCAGCCAATGAGCAATTGAGAACGTTGGGAGTGAACAAGGACCATCCCTCAGCCATCGTGGACGTCTTTGCTCCAACCTCGGGGGTCATCACCGAGCAACAGGTCACGACCGCATCGGGTGTGCAAGGTCTATCGGGGCCGAATCCGTTCACAATTTCTGATCTCTCGTACGTTTGGATTGTGTGCGACGTTTACGAGAATGATCTCGATGCGGTGCACGTCGGCGAGCCTGCTGACATTCACTTCAACGCCTATCCCGGTCAGGTTTTCAAGGGGCGTATTGACAATGTGCTGCCCGTGCTCGATCCGAATCTGCGAACCGCAAAGGTTCGGATCGAGGTTCCGAACTCTGGCCAGATGCGGGTGGGGATGTTCGTCACGGCCACTTTCTACGGAAAGCAAGCGGAGACGTATGCTGCCGTCCCGGCTACGGCAATTCTTCATCTGCACGACCGCGAGTGGGTCTATGCGCTTATCGGATCGGGACGATTCAAACGAGTAGAGGTGGTGACCGGAGCCATGCTTCCTGGAAACATGCAGGCAATCACTGCCGGATTGAAGCCAGGAGATCAGGTCATCGCGAGCGCTTTGCCGCTGCAAAACACCGTGGAACAATAATGATTCGGCATGTCGTCGATTTCGCGCTGAACAATCGCCTTCTGGTCGTCGCGATAACGCTGATTCTATTTGCCGCAGGTATCGTTTCATTCGAGCGTTTGCCAATTGAAGCCTACCCGGATGTCGCAGACAATTACGTCGAGATCATCACCCAATGGCCGGGAATTTCTGCCGAACAGATCGAGCAACAAGTAACCATTCCCTTAGAAATCGAGATGAACGGCATCCCAGACGTGGTTCACCTGCGCTCGTTTTCGTTGTTCGGGCTTTCAGACATAAAGTTGATCTTCTCGGACGATTCTGACAATGCGTGGAACCGGGAACGTGTTCTGGAACGCCTGAGTCAGGTGACCTTGCCTCCGAATGTTGTGCCGCAAATGGGCACGGACTGGAGCCCAGTCGGCCAGATTTATTTCTTTACCCTGCACAGCACGAATCCTGCCTACGACCCGATGGAATTGAAATCCATCGAAGACTGGGTCGTCGAAAAGACTTTCAAAGCCGTCCCCAATATCGTTGACGTCGCCAGCTTTGGCGGCCCCACGCGCGAATACCAGGTTCGGGTCGATCCCAACAAGCTGGTCGCCTATGGATTGAACCTGTCGCAGGTCGAGCAGCAGATCTCGAATAACAATGGCAACGCGGGCGGCAGTTTCATCCAGGCGGGTCTGCAGCAGATTAATGTGCGCGAGGTCGGCCTGATCGGACAGTCGCGCGACCTTGAACAGACGGTGGTGTTCACCAAGAACGGCACGCCGCTCCACATGAGAGACATTGCGGTGGTCGCACAAGGCCCGAAGATACGCCTGGGACAATTCGGCCGAGCGGCTCACGTAGCAGACAAAATTATCGATAACGATGATGTCGTTTCAGGTATCGTGCTGCTGCGCAAGGGCGCTGCGGCCGAGAGTGCCCTGGAAGGGGTCCACGAGAAGGTAAAAGAATTGAACAGTCATATTCTGCCTCCCGGGGTGAAGGTAATTCCCTTCATTGATCGCAGCGATCTGGTTCATTTCACGACCCACACCGTCCTTCACAATTTGTCTGAAGGGATGATTCTGGTTTCAATTGTTTTGTTCTTGTTCCTTGGCAATGTTCGAGGCGCGATCATCGTCGCGCTAACCATCCCTTTCTCGCTGCTCTTCGCAGCCGTGTGCCTCGACCTGAAGGCGATCCCGGCGAATTTGCTGTCGCTCGGCGCCCTGGACTTCGGAGTGCTGGTCGAAGGCGCGATCGTGCTGATCGAGAATATTGTGCGACATCTCGGTTACAGCGATGGCATCAGAACATCGTCTGAGCGGATTGGCGAAGCGTCCCACGAGGTTCAGCGGCCCGTTTTTTACGCGATCGTCATTACGATCACGGCCTTCTTGCCGATCTTCACGCTACAGCGCGTCGAAGGGCGCCTTTTCCACCCCATGGCGTGGACCGTCGCGTTTGCGCTAGTGGGAGCTCTATTCTTCTCGATCGTGGTGGCACCCGTACTGGCAAGTTTTGCGTTTGCCCATGGCGCAAAGGAGTGGCGCAATCCCGCGATGGAACTCTCTCTTAAGTACTACCGCGTTGGGGTGCGCTGGGCCATTCGACATCGTGGGGTCACCGTTGGCGTCGCGGCATTCGGCGTGGCATTGGCCGCCTACCTGACGTTTAGCGGAGCTGTCGGGTCCGAGTTCCTGCCGCACCTCGATGAAGGCGCTCTCTGGGTACGTGGGACTCTGGCTCCAAGTACCGGACCGGACGAGGGCATCCGCGTGGCCAATCAAGCGCGCCTTATACTCTGTTCGTTTCCCGAGGTTCCGCAGTGCACCAGCCAGGTCGGACGCCCCGACGATGGAACCGACAACACCGGCTTCTTCAACACTGAATATTTCGTCGATCTGAAACCCAAAGATCAATGGCGTCCTATTTTCCATGAAAACAAAGACGAACTTATCGCGGCGCTGAGTCGTGAGCTCGACAAAATTCCGGGCGTCAGCTGGGGCTTCTCACAGCCGATCGAAGACAACATGGAGGAAGCAGTCAGCGGTGTCAAAGGAGAGCTTGCTACAAAAATCTACGGTGATGACCTTAAGGTTCTCGAACAAAAAGCGGACGAGATTGTGGGAGTCATGCGCGGCATACAGGGTGTGGAGGACCTCGGAGTCCTCCGAGTACTCGGACAACCAAATCTGAACTTTTCGGTTGATCGCGATGCCGCAGCGCGCTATCAGATCAACGTCGCAGATGTTCAGGATGCAATTCAGACAGCAGTCGGCGGCAACGCTCTGACCCAGGTACTGAAGGGTGAAGCACGCTATGACGTCGTTATGCGATATCTGCCGCAGTTTCGTGATACCAGGGAGGCTATCCAGAACATCCGCCTCGTTTCTCCGGCCGGAGAGCGGGTATCGCTAGGGCAGCTTTGCCGGATCCGACTCGTCGACGGCGGCTCGGAGATTTATCGCGAAGCTAACCGCCGCTATATTGCGGTCAAATACAGCGTGCGTGGTCGCGATCTCGGCAGCACGGTTGAAGAGGCAATGAAGAGGGTGGAGCAAAGGGTAAAGATACCGCAGGGCTACAGCATTGGTTGGGAAGGAGAATACGCGAGCGCAAAACGCGCCAATGCGCGTTTGATGATCGTATTGCCGATCACAATCTTGATAATCTTCATGATCCTATACACCATGTTCAAGAGCTTTAAGTGGGCGCTTTTGATCATGGCAACCATCGCCGTGGCTCCGATCGGCGGGGTTTTGGCTCTAGTTATGACTGGCACGCACTTCAGTGTGTCATCCGGCGTCGGATTTCTTGCTCTCTTTGGAGTGTGTGTTCAGGCCGGAGTCATCATGCTGGAATACATCAATCAGTTGCGCGCGCGGAGATACTCCATCGAGGAAGCCGCCGTCGAGGGCTCCGTTTTGCGACTGCGGCCCATAATGATGACCATGCTGGTTGCCACTCTGGGACTCGCGCCTGCCGCATTGTCGCACGCCATTGGCTCCGACTCGCAGCGGCCTTTTGCGATTGTCATTGTGGGAGGCCTGATCGCGGCGCTGGTGCTCAGCATCTTCCTGCTCCCCACGCTTTATGTTTGGGTCGCAGGAGAGCGCGATGTCTTACCTCCCGCCGAGACTCCGTTTGCCGAAGGTGAGCACGAGGATTGATGTGCCGCGATCCTCAGCAAGCCTGAGCATGCGAATGATGGGTCGCTACGGCTTCTGCGGTTTCAGGCCGCAGGCTTTCTTCACCATCGCGAGATCAAGGCCAGCAGGCGAGAACTCGGCGATCTCAGGACCGTGCGGCGTATCGAACTGAATTCGAAGCAGCCTGGCACCGATGATCTGGCGCACTGTGTCTTTGTCGATGGCAAGGAAATGGCCGTTGACCCAGTTCCAGTTGTGATGGTCGTGGCTGTCGTTGATCCGCACCAGAACGCGCATTTGCGGCCTGCCTTCCCAAAAGCTTGGACGATTGGGTGGCCCCAATTTCAGGTTGGGCCGGAAATCACCTAACGAAAGCTTGCCATTCACGCAGTACAGAACAATTTTCGCCCTGGTGTCACTGTCTTCCATGAGCTTGTCAGCCTCAAGCTCAAAACGCACTTTCTTGGCTGCTGTCATCGGGTCCTCAGACGAGTACATCATCCAGGTACCGCCAGCCGGAGTTCCAGCTTCGGAGGCGCTTCGTCGCTGACCGTACATTGATTGAGCACTAGACCAAAACAGGAAGAAACAGCTGATAAGCGCGGTTCGTTTGAAGTCCAATATTTTCATTTCTCCCCCAAACATATATAACCCCAAAAGGTGCAAAAGTTGTGTTTCAGACTTGGTTCGCGAACGGCCTGGGTACTCGAATTCTTACGGTTTCAGTGGTTTTGCTCGCCGGCGTCTCATGGGGACAGATCGAGAAGGGCGCCAAGGCTCCGACGATTCGGTGGAGCGAGGGTCAGCCAGGTTGCACTTTCAGCGGAGACGATGATGGCAAGTATCGTTACGGCCTATGGACCGATGACTTCGGCATCGTGGTTGCGGTGGATGCCTTGGAGCTGCAGAAGTCTCGCCGCCGCTTGGAAGCGCTCTTCACACTGCATCTGACCATCCGGTATCGCGGCAAGGATTCGATTGCTGTAGAACCGGAAGGCGCTACGCTTGAGTTCGTGGACCATTCCCACACGATCCAGTCAGCGGTCGATCCTCAAAGTCTCTCTGGACGGCTACAGGACAAGGCTGATGCTTTTATTGCGCAGACGGAACGAACCCTTAGCGAGCATCCAGAACGAGCCGCGGCAACGCAATCCGAGCTGAACCATTATCAGAGAACCATCGCGGATACGCGGGAGTTTCTGCGGAGCCAAGCCCTGCGATCGAGCAAACTGGACGCTTCTCATACCGATGCCTCTGGATGGATCGTATTCAGCGCAGGCGGTAAATGGATCGGGGAGTGGAAAAAACAAGAAAGGTTCGAATTGCGCGTCCCTTTGGGAGCACGGATTGTTGAGTTTCCGTTCGCGCTTCCACCGAGCCGGGGCGATCTGCTTTTGCGACGCCGTCCTTGAAGCAGGGACCCTCGATCAGGCGCTCACCGGGATCGAACTCAAGCACGCGTCCGGTATCTTCCAAGCTGTAAGATCCCGCTGCAGGATCGCTTCCAACGCCTCCATTTCAGGACGAAACAGATCGTACAAGCGCGTCGCCAGTTCCGGTGACAATTCCGGGAATGCTGGACCACCTCCGAGGAAGAACTTCGACAAACGGGTGTTCTTGACCGTGGCCACGAGTCTGTCCAACCGCCGAGCCTTACACCACTCCGCCACCTTGGTCGCACCACGGGTGCGATAGTAGCTCCGAGGTTCTGTCATCGTATCCGAACCGTGGATGCGGCGGATTTGAGACTGGGTGAGCGAGAACCGCGCAATGCCGATGAAATCGGCGAGATTGTTCACAAAAAATTGAGGTTCATCACGCAGGTCGTCGTAGATGCCGGCTTGAACCTGATCAGGACCCAATGCACTTTGCCAAGCCTTCAGATGACTGGCATAGCGGCTGGATTCCATCAACTCCGGGTCTTGAACCATCGCCTGCTCGAATCCCCACGGAATCATTCCGTAAGCCCGCTTCACACGATATAACGAAAGGACCCGATCGACGGGGTTCCGAAAAATACAGACGACCTTTGCCCAGGGAACGGAGCTGGCGATGCGTTCACGCGCATCACTAGAGGCAAAATACGTTGGGGCGATTTCGCCGACAGGGAGATCCTTTGTCGATTTCGGATAGTGCGCCCCATACCACTCGGCGCCCCGATGAAAGTGGGTGTCAAAGAAACGGGTTTCCTTCGTTGGCGCCGGCAGGTGGACGCGGTCGCGTAACACTTCATGCAGCCAACTCGTTCCGGTCCGTGGTGGACCGATGACGAAAAATGAAGGCGTAGTCGAGAGACGTTCAAAGACTGATCGCGTTCGCCTGAACGTGCCCATCATGACCTCGTTTAATGTATGGTGATTCGGCAATCTCTTGCGCAATTCTCGATTTCGACCTAGACGAGGGCGTTAACTTCTTAAACGAACCGCGGTTTAGATGGAAGCCGCTGCGGGTAGGTTGTTTGCAAACGAACAAAAGGAGGGGTTTAGCTAGCCGCCCGTTGCCCGTCCGCCTCTTTTTGAGAGACGTACCTCAAAAGGAGATCGCGCAGCGAAACCAACCCCTTCAACTGCTTCCCGTCGGTAATCGGCAGGTGGCGAAACCCGAACTCGCGCATCAGGAAGAGGCTGTTTTCTATCGTCTCGCCGACGCTGATCGACTTGGGATTTGCGGTCATTACCTCGGACACCAAAGTCGTACCTGGCAATCTTCCCGCGGCAACAACGCGATTCATGATGTCGCGCTCGGAAAACATGCCGACTAACACTCCGTCACGCAGGACGGGGAGGGCACCGATGTTGTGCTCCATCATGAAGCGGGCTGCTTCAAGAACAGTCCGGTCCGCACGAATCGAGTAAACGGGCCGGTCTTTTACCAGATCGTAGATCTGCGCCATCGAGAAGCTCCTTCCCCGCGAAGAGCCCGGCGGACTCGCCTGAGGGGTATTACTTTATCACGGGCAGGCTGCAGAGAAGAAAGAACGGCAGCCGAACGGCTGCCGTTCCCTCAATCGTGGACTCAGAATCGAAAGTGCGGACCGAACGTCACTCGCAGATTGTTGTAGGCACCGTTGTTCAAATAGATCTCATCGCCCACGTCGAGCCGCAATCCGACCGGCCCCAAGAACCCTTCGATCCCGGCGCCGGGATAGAAGGCAACGTGAGTCGCGGCATTTCCTACGCCGTTAATCGCATTGCTGAACCCGCTACCGGTAACGGTTCCAGTATTGTCTTCACTGAAATTGATGAAACCGATCTTTCCTGTTACGAATACGCGAACCGGACCCGACGATCCGGCCTGGAATTTAGGACCGAATAACCCGGTTAAGGGACGAAGTCTCGTGGTAACGAATGATGTGGTCACTCCGTTGTCGAAAGTCGAAGTGAAGTTCCGCTTGAAGTCGTAGTTGATTTCACCCTCAAGCTGCACATGAGGATTCACGTTTACACCCAGCCGTCCACCTACACCGACAAAATTAATCGTTGGATTCGTCGCGTCAAATCGGAGGTAGTCGGCGAAAGCACCCACCTCCACATGATTCTCCGTATATGACGACTGAGCGGCGACCCAGCGTGGGATTGCCAGACACATTGATATGACTGCGAGTACGACAAGACGTTTCATGGTTCGACTTCTCCTGAGGTTGACATGATCTTCAAGCCAGATGGCCTGAAGTTTGAAACCTAGGCAGGTGAATGCTCAGTTAGATGGGTTCGGCATTGCCAGAGTTGGGGCAGGACGACCCCTGCCTCCATCCGATGTGCTGTACCCCGGCCAAATCGGACAGGTATAAACGCTAAGGTATCCTTGGCGATCGGCGAAATCGGCCGGCAACTACTTTATGAGTCGCCGAGATCAGACTCATCTGCTATCTTCATCAGTTCGTTAACGCCGCATAGGGCAGGAGCAATCATGCCGGATCCTCAACGGCCAGAACCGTCGCCGCTTTACCGCTGGATGGTGCTGGTTTTTCTCAGCATCGCGATGTTCGGGAGCTATTACGCTTATGACGCGCTAAGTCCGTTAGCTGACGTGTTGAAACAGCAGCTTGGTTTTTCGGATTCGAACATCGGATTGCTCCAGGCGATTTACAGCTTCCCTAACATTTTCACAGTGGTGATCGGCGGTCTGATTATCGATCGATTGGGTCTACGAAAATCTCTCATGATCTTTGGCGTTCTCTGCCTGATCGGCCCAGCGATTACAGCCATGTCCGGCAAATTGTCGTTAATGGCTTTTGGCAGGCTGATCTTCGGAATGGGCGCTGAGTCCCTAAACGTCGCCGTTACCGCCGCACTCGCACGATGGTTCAAAGGTAAAGAGCTCAGCTTCGCATTTGGAATAAATCTCACGATTTGCCGGTTGGGCACGTTTGCCGCGCTGAACTCCCCAACATGGGCAAGACAGGCGTACGCATACTGGCGCTGGCCTTTCTTGATCGCACTGGGCTTCTCTGTGCTTTGCGTGGTCGGCGTTGTCGTCTACTGGGCCATGGAGGTCCATGCCGAAAAGAACTACAAGTTAGGGGAAGCTTCAACCGACAAGGTTGTGTTGGGCGACCTGTTCAAGTTCGGCGTCAGCTACTGGTTCATCGTGGCCCTTTGCGTCACGTTTTACTCAGGCATTTTCCCTTTCCAGACTTTTGCCGTGAAGTTCTTTATGGAAGCCCACGGCACTTCGCGCGAATTTGGCGGATTCTTGTCCAGCATGCTGACCTTGTTTGCGATGATCGCGACCCCACTATTTGGTTTGCTAACCGACAAAATCGGCAAACGGGCGCTGTTAATGATGGCAGGTTCAACGTTGCTGATTCCCGTTTATCTGATCATGGCGTACACCCGGGTGAATCTATACATCCCAATGGCGATGATGGGAGTGGCGTTTTCGCTCATTCCGGCCGTTATGTGGCCGTCCGTTGCTTACATCGTGGACCAGTCCAAATTGGGGACAGCCTATGGACTTATGACCATGATCCAGAACATTGGACTGTTCGGCTTCAATCTGCTGATCGGCTGGGCGAATGATTACAGCCACGCCAATATGGCGAATCCCGCCGGCTACCGGCTGGGGATGTGGATCTTCTCGATCCTTGGCTTCCTGGGGGTATTTTTTGCATTTCTATTACATGAGCGTGAAACCGGACCCCATGGTCATGGGTTAGAAAGGATAACGACGGCCTCAGCCGGAGCCTGAACTAAGGTTGCGGTTTCCCTGGGTCTTTAGTTTAACTGCTGAATCTATTACTGCTGGGGGCTTGGGCTCAAAGGCTATCGAGCTTCCTGGGTCGGCTGGGACTGGCGTGTGGTGACAAAAGTGATGCCCAAAAAGAGTTTTCCACCGGCGAACTCCCTGCAAGCAGTACAACGAAAAGATACTTACGCCGCATCAGATTGAATGCGGCCGGAACTTGGCGACTTGACGGACGCGCAAAAATCAAAGAACGCAAAGCTATCCGAGGCCGAGGCAATCGACCGAGCGAAGCAGGGGGATGCGGGAGCTTTTGAAGCTCTCTATCATCTCCATAAGCGACGTGTTTATTCGTTATGTCTACGAATGACATCCAATACGGCGGCAGCAGAAGATCTTACGCAGGAAGCCTTTCTGCAGCTCTTCCGAAAAATTGGCACCTTCCGCGGCGAGTCGGCCTTTTCCACTTGGCTGCACCGTATGGCCGTAAATGTCGTGCTGATGCAGCTTCGCAAGAAAGGCCTTCCGGTGATTCCTTTGGAAGAGACTTTGGAGGCCGACGACGAGTCACCCAAAAAGGAACCCGGTGCCGAAGATATAAGATTGGCGGGCTCAATCGACCGCTTGCAGCTCAAGTTGGCGATTCAAAACCTGCCTCCTGGGTATCGTACCGTTTTTCTGCTGCACGATGTAGAAGGTTACGAGCATAATGAGATTGCCGCCATGGTGGGCTGTTCCATCGGCAATAGCAAGTCGCAGTTGCATAAGGCCAGAATGAAGTTGCGCGAGCTTCTCAAGACGAATAGAGCCGAAAAGGCCACCAGATCGTAAGGAGTTGCGCAAAAGATATATCGGGGAGAGAGGTAGTATGACCTGTGATGAATTCGGACGGGTCTTGCCTGAGCTTGAGGGCGGCCATAACTTGGAACAACGAGCACATTTGCGCGTTTGCCCCTCGTGTTCAGAGCTGGTTGCGGAACTTGAGGCGATTTCGCGGGAAGCGCGGTTTTTGGGGCTCGAGGACGAAGGCGAACCTAGTCCCCGGGTTTGGAATTCTATTGAAATTGCGCTGCGACAAGAGGGACTGGTTCGTGAGCCGCTGACGACAGCGGTAGTCCCTTTCCCTCGCAACGTAGGCCGGCGACTAACCTGGTTGATTCCGGCATTTTCAGCCCTTTTGTTGATCCTGGGCCTTCTCGTCTACCAGAACGGCGGCCGCCGCCAGCTGGCTGAATCTCGGGCTTCAGGTGTCCCAGCGCAACCTGCATCAGTCCCAAGCGTTGATGAACAGCAATTGGTAGAGCTGGTCGCCACGGGCACGCCTTCACTGCGGGCCGAGTTTGAATCCGATCTGAAGGCCGTCGATGGTTACGTTCGGGACGCCGAAGAATCAGTTCGCAGCCATCCAAATGACGAAATCGCGCAACAATATCTAATGAATGCTTATGAGCAGAAAGCCATGGTTTACGAAATGGCTTTAAACCGGTCTGTGCCATAATTCAGGGTGGGTCGGGGTAACAGGATTGGGGAGATGTGATATGTACCGCAAGCAGGTGGTTCTAGTCGCAACCGTTCTCGTGTTGGGAGCAGTTCTGGCCAGCGGTCAAACCCGCAAAGAGCTTCGCTACAAGGTACATCGCCGCGCCACCATTTCCATCATGAACCCGTATGGACCTATCTTCGTAAAACCCAATCCCAACAAGGAAATCGTTATCATTGCCATTCTCCATTCCGATAAAGTCGAGATTGACCCCAATCAGCGCGGCAGCCGGATCGACGTTGTATCACACCTTCTTGCTGGAGCTGATCCGGATTCCGGGCGAGTGGACTACGAACTACTTGTGCCTGTCGACGCCAATGTGACCCTGCACTCCACAACCGGTCCGCTTCACGCAGAGAGATTGCGCGGCGATGTGATTATGGAGGGCAATACGGCCAACGTTGACGTGCGCGACCTAACTGAGGGCCATGTTCATATTCGGACGCTAAATGGGCCGGTAACGCTCACCAACATCAGTGATGGCCACGTCGAAGTCACTTCGGTGAGCGGAAATGTCGCGTTGAAGTCGGTAAATGGCCCGTTCGTTCAAGTCAGTTCCACCAGCGGAATGATCTCTTACGACGGCGACTTTGGCGGAGGCGGGGAATATTCGCTGATGACGCATACCGGTGACATCCTGGCCACGGCTCCCTCCTACGCTTCGATTGAGGTTGTTGCGCGTTCGGAGCAGGGCAAGGTGGAGAATGATTTCCTGCTGGAGCCAGGCCATTCCTCTTTCGTGGCCCGCGCCGGGAGTGCCTTCGCAGGCACGATCAACAAGGCCGCATCCTCGGTTAAGTTACTTTCCTTCAGTGGTAAAATCCACCTCAAGAAACGTCAAAACTGATAATCGTCAGAGGCCGATTGCCGTCGGGACTGCTGAAATCTCGATGGGTCGGTTATTACCGGACGTGATCTCGACTGATCCAAAGCAAATGGCGGTCGTGCTTATCGGGTTCATGGGGGCCGGCAAGACCAGCGTAGGTCGCGCACTCAGCAGGCACTTGGGCTGGCCTTTCGAAGACCTGGACGATCGCATAGAGTCGCGGGAGGCACGACGAATTGATCAGATTTTCCTGGAATCCGGTGAGCCAGATTTCCGGCGAGCCGAGTCGGCTGCACTACGGGAATTGCTTACTGAGCTTCCCGGTTCGCCCAGGGTTGTTGCCTTAGGAGGAGGGGCGTTCGCGCGACCGGAGAATGTAGAGTTGCTGAAAGCGGCGAGAGTCCGTCTTGTCTTCCTGGACGGAGCCGCCGACGAACTGATGGAGCGGTGCGACCGTGAAGGACGCGTCCGACCGATGCGGCGCAGCCCACGCCAATTTCGTGAACTGTACGAACAGCGCAGAGCCTCATATCTTCGAGCTGACTGTCGAATTGACACGACCGGAAAGAGTGTAGAAATGGTTGCGATGGAGGTTGCATGCAGTCTTGGGTTGGAATGAAGTACCGTTTGGCTAGCTGCCTAAACGCGAATATTCTTAGAAGTGTCGGTGTTGCAATCCTGTGCACCTTGCTTTTACTGGCGACTGAAAAGGCAAGCTCCGGTCAGACGGTCGATTCAGGCTCGTTCGGTGTCTTCTCGGCTGGCAAACGTGTAGCGACCGAGACCTTCTCCATTCATCAGGACGCAAACGGTAGCACTGTAACGTCGGAATTCAAAGCTGAGGCCGGCGAAAATCACGCCGCTCAATCTTCCGATCTACAACTCACGCCGAGCGGTGAACTAAAAAGCTATGAATGGAAAGAGTCGAGTCCAGGTCAAGCCCATGCCCTGATTGTTCCCAAAGAGGAGTTTCTACTGGGACGTTTCAGCAAGAACCCACAAGACAAACCACTGGAGCAACCATTCTTATTACCAGCTTCAACATCCATTTTGGACGATTACTTCTATGTTCAGCGTGAAGTGCTGGCATGGAAGTATCTGGCCACGAGTTGTAAGCAGCAGAATGGGGTGCAGTGCCCGTTGAAACAAAGCACCCAGATGGGGACCCTGAATGCCCACACTCGCGCCTCAGCTCCGGTCAGTGTTGAGTTCGCGGGTCGGGAGAAAGTAAACATTCGTGGCAGCGAACGTGAGTTGATTCGGCTCGATCTAAAAAGCGATGTCGGGGATTGGACGCTTTGGCTCGACGACCAATTAAAGTTACAACGGCTGGTCGATCCTGCTGAAGGCACGGAAGTGGTTCGAGACTAATTTCATTGGCGCTCATCGATACACGCGCGGCCCGCGTTCTTGCGACAGCGCTTCTGTTTGCTCTCGCCTTGGGGTTTCTCTACGTCGCGCGCAACACCCTGATTGCCTTTCTGTTCGCCATCTTCTTCGCTTATCTGGTAGATCCCGCCGTATCACGGTTTGAAAGAGTGACACACAGCCGCGGCGCGGCGATCGCAGTCATCTACCTGTTGCTTGTCGTTCTGCTAGTAACATTTTTCTTCTTTGTTGGTCCGCAGATCGCACGACAAGCGACACGCCTGAGTCAATCGCTTCCGGCTTTGTTGGACCAGGTCGGATCTGGCAACATCGCAGTCACTCTGGGAGTGGAACACGGCTGGAGCGCCAGCACGATTCGCGCTTTACAGACCTTCCTTGTCAGTCATCGAGATGATCTGATCGCCCTGGCCCAACGCGTTGGGCTTCGCGTCGCAGATGTTGCTAAGGATGCCTGGCTCGTGATTGTGGTGCCGATCCTGGCGGTGTTCTTCTTAAAAGATGGCAAGTCGTTTAGCGAAGTAGGACTTTCCTTTGTACACACAAAGCCACAGCGGGAGTTTCTCATCGGCGTGCGCGAAGATATCAATCAAATGTTGGCTCACTTCATTCGAGCTCAGCTAACGCTCGCATTGTTCTCATTTGTGGTCTATCTGTCATTTATGAGTATTGCGCGGGTGCCATATGCGCTGGTGCTGGGGACAGCGGGCGGGATCATGGAGTTCATTCCTGTTGTCGGACCGTTGGTTGCGGCGATGGTGATCCTCGGCGTTTCGCTCTTGTTGAGTTACCACCACTGGCTGATCTTGGTCATATTTTTGGGAGTCTGGCGTCTGATTCAGGATTATGTTGTTTCTCCACGCATCATGGGAAGAAGCATGGAACTACATCCGCTGGCCGCGCTATTTGGTGTGCTCGCAGGCGGAGAAATTGCCGGTGTGCTGGGTGTCTATCTTTCCATTCCGGTGATGGCCAGCCTGCGCATCGTGTGGCGGCGCTCGCGTTTGTATGCCGAGAAAAAGCGTTTCGGCCCGCTGAACGAGTATTCATTCGGGACTGAAATTAGCCCTCGGCAGTAATCACGCTCCCGCGGCGGCTTCTAATTTCACATTCCTCAGAAATTCCGCAGCCGCCTCCGGCGGCACGGTGTTAATGAACATTCCCGACCCAAGCTCAAAGCCGGCAACGCGCGTCAGTCGCGGGATAATGCTGACATACCAGTGAAAATACCTTACACCATGTGATTCTGCCGGAGCGCTGCGCAGCGTGTAGTTAAAGTCGGGATTGCCCAACCCGCAATGCAGCTTGGCCAGCACTTTCCGAAGAACCTTTGCCAGATCGGTAATCTCCGCGGCGCTGATGTCGCCGAAGTTCGCCATGTGCCGGCGCGGGAAAATGTGGGTTGCAAAGGGCGTAGGAGAAGCAAAGGGTTCGAGCGCGACGAAGTGTTCCGTCGCCAGAACGATCCGGTCTTCCTCCGTAAGTTCTTCGCTGACCATCTGGCAGAACATGCACTCACCGAACTCATCATAGTGCTGCAATGCGACCTGAAATCGTCCTCGCACCTGGCTCGAAATCACCGGTGTGGCTACTAACTGGGAGTGCGGATGTTCGAGGCTCGTTCCTGCATCTACCCCGTGGTTCTTAAAAATGGTGATGTGCGCGATCCGTGGGTCCAGGCTGAGTTCGTCGTAACGCGACTTGTATGCCCGAAGTACGTTCGCAACGTGCGCGTCGTCGAGGAGAGCAGTGGTGTGTGAATGGTTCGGCGTTTCAATGATCACATCGTGTACGCCAAACCCCCCGATGCTTCGACGCGACCGATGAATGGTGCGTACCGGTTCGGCGTCTCGCGCCAAGGCGGCGAACTTATTGGCTACCACGCGCACCTGCCACGGACCGCTACCGTTTGCCGGCACTCGCAGAACCTCGGGTGGCGTCTTATCCTCGTTTCCCGGGCAAAATGGACAACTGGCTACAAACGCTTCCGGTGCCTTTAATACCTGTTGCCGGGCCAGTTCCTTCGGTCGCTTTGCCCGCTCGGTTGCAATGATGACCCACTCCTTGGTAAGAAAATTCTGACGTAATTCCGGCATGAACTCTCCTTTGGTTTCCTTATCGGCACAATCTGGTGTGGGCTTCAGTCACCCACTAAGCAACTCGGGAACGCTGTTGTAAAATTCAATACAATCATGCAACGTAAAACTCCCGTCGGGATTCTGGGTGCCACCGGCATCGTCGGGCAACGCTTCGTGCAGATGCTGGAACGCCATCCATGGTTCGAAGTCTCATGGTTGGCCGCTTCCGATCGCTCCGAAGGCAAAGCGTATGCCGAGGCGGTCCGCTGGCGCATGAAAACCCAGATTCCCGCTCGTGTTGCGCAAATGCGCGTCTCACCTGCGGTGCCAGACGACGCTCCCAAAGTCATTTTCGCAGCGCTCGATGCCAGCATTGCCGCCGAACTCGAACCTCGTTTTGCCGAAGCCGGTTGCGGCGTCATCACCAACTCCAGTGCTCTGCGTATGAAGAGCGACGTGCCGTTGGTGATTCCCGAAGTCAATGCTGACCACGTTAAGTTGCTTGAGTGCCAGACCTGGCGTAAAAAGTCCCACGGCTTTGTGGTCACCAATCCCAACTGCTCCGCCATCGGTCTGGTGATGGCGCTGGCTCCATTGCAGCAGCAATTCGGTATCGACACAGTGATCGCCGTCACGATGCAAGCGGTGAGCGGCGCCGGCTATCCCGGAGTCGCTTCGCTCGACATTCTGGGAAATGTGATTCCTTATATCGCCAAAGAAGAAGAAAAAATGGAGGAGGAGACGTTGAAGTTGCTGGGTGAAATCAATGGCTCCAGGATCATCCCAGCGCCATTTGGCATGAGCGCGCACTGCAACCGTGTCGCCGTGGAAGATGGTCATACAGAATCTGTTTCTCTGAAGCTGAAGACAAAAACGGAGCCAGACGAGATTGTCCGGGCCTGGAACGCATTCCGCGGTACTCCACAAGAGTTGAAACTCCCCACTGCGCCAGAGCAGCCATTGCAATACATTGGCTCGTCCGATCGCCCGCAACCGCGATTCGATGTGGACGCTGGCAACGGTATGACGGCCAGCATCGGTCGCCTGCGTCCCTGCAGTGTGCTCGACTGGAAATTCACAGTGCTCTCTCACAACACGATCCGCGGCGCAGCGGGAGCCGCACTGTTGAACGCTGAACTCCTCAAAATCCAGGGTTACCTCGATTGAAATTACCCTGTACTCTGTTCATGCTTGATTCCCGCTCGAGGAAGCCGCGGCCATGATCGTTATGAAATTCGGCGGCACTTCGGTGCAAGACTCGAAGGCCATCGAGCGCGCGGCCGGGATCGTCAAAGGTCGCCTAAAAGACAAGCCTGTGGTTGTGGTCAGCGCCATGGCCAAGGTCACAGATCAGTTGCTGACGATGGCTCGCGCGGCCGGCAATGGTGACCGGGAAACAGCACTGGATCTTTCCCGGAAGCTTCGCGAGCGCCATTACACCACCGCGGGAGAGTTGCTGGGCACAGGGCTATTTACCCAATTCCATAGCGAGTTGGAAATCAGTTTCGAAGCTTTAGATGAACTCTTGCGCGGCATCGCTGCCGTCGGTGAATTGACGCCGCGCACTTCGGATCATGTTGCGGCGTATGGAGAGTTGCTCTCAAGCAAGATCTGCGCCGCCGCGTTCTCCGCCGCTAGTCTCGACGCGGCGCTGGTCGATTCGCGCGAATGCATTGTCACCGACAACGCACACACCAGGGCGGCTCCTCTATTCGAAGAGACCAACGACCGGCTAAAGTCGAAAATCCTGCCAATCGTCAAGGCTGGGACCGTTCCCGTCATGGGTGGCTTTATCGGCGCGACCAAGGCCGGGGTGACCACCACGATCGGCCGTGGCGGATCCGATTACTCGGCGGCAATCGTCGGAGCGGGACTGAATGCCGAGCGCATTGAAATCTGGACTGACGTGGATGGCATGATGACAACCGATCCTGGCATTTGCCCCGAGGCGCGCCGAATCAAAGTCATCAGTTTCGATGAGGCGGCGGAGTTGGCGTATTTCGGAGCGAAAGTCCTTCATCCAGCCACAGTCTTGCCGGCAATTCAAAAGAACATTCCGGTCTATGTCTTGAACTCTCGCAATGCGAGTTGCGAAGGAACTCGGATCGCCGCGCGGGTACCGCACTGCCGCAACTTCTTCAAGGCCATTGCCGCGAAGAAGCGGATCACTATCATCGATGTGGCTGCCCCGCGCATGCTCCTTGCGCACGGATTTCTGCGCGCGATCTTCGAGGCTTTCGACCGGCACCGCATCGCCGTGGACGTGGTTTCAACCTCCGAGGTAAGCGTTTCGCTCACCGTTGACTCGAATGAGTCGATCCCCGCGCTGGCCGCCGACCTCGCCAAACTGGCGGACGTAAAATATGAAGGTCGGAAGGCCATTGTGTGTCTGGTGGGTGAGAATCTGCGGGAAACACCGGGAGTCGCGGCGCGGGTCTTTGGCGAGCTGTCCGACATCAAGATCCGCATGATCTCCCAAGGGGCTTCGGAGATTAATTTGACTTTTGTGATCGAAGAGGATGAGGTGCCTCAAGTAATTCAACGACTGCACAAAGTCTTCTTCTCGGATTTGGATGCAGACACATTCGCGTAAATTCTTCGACTTTTTGTGTTTATCTGTGTTTTCCGTGGTTAGAGTTTATGAATCTTCTCATTCTTGGCCGGGGCAAAACCGGATCATTGGTGGCCGAAGCCGCCCGCAGCCGAAAACATACCGTGGAGGTCCTCTGCTCCACCGATAATCCGGATGCGAGCGCTTTAAGTGCCAGTTTTCTGGGGCGCATCGATGTTGTGATCGACTTCACAACTCCACGTGCGGTCCTCTCTCACATCGAGGCTTGCGTTCGCCAGAAAAAGAATATGGTTGTAGGGACAACCGGCTGGTACCACGAGATTCCACGTATTCGCGATTTGGTGGAAAGGGCAGGTACCGGGCTGCTATATGCCTCCAACTTCTCTATCGGCGTTAATCTTTTCTTTGAGATTGCTCGCGCGGCCGCAGCGTCCTTTAAGCACGAATACACGGGTCAAATTTTCGAACGCCATCATGCACAGAAGAAAGACGCGCCCTCGGGCACAGCCGCGAAATTGCAGCGGATTGTAAGGGATGCATCGGGCACCGAACTTGAGATCACCTCATTCCGCGAGGGCGATGTCGTTGGCATGCACGAGCTTGTTTTGGACTCGCCCGCCGACACCATCTATTTGTGTCATGATGCCAAGTCGCGACTCGGATTCGCACAGGGCGCCGTGCGAGCTGCGGAATGGCTTGCCGGCAAGAAGGGCGTCTTTGACTTCAACGAGATATGGCGCGAGCTCAAGTGACGCATGTCACAGAAAGTAAACTCAAAACTCACGTATAAGCGTGACGTGGTGTAACATTACAACCCACAATCTACGAGAAAGGAGTTTTTGTAACATGAAGTTACGCTCGTTAGTGATTGTGCTTTTCGCAGTTGCTCTTTGTGTTTGGATCGCTCTCCCACAGGCAGCGTTCGCCGATGACGGCGGCGCAGTCTACAAAGCCAAGTGCGCTGGTTGCCATGGTCCCGAAGGCCAAGGCAAGATGGGCCCTGCTCTGAAAGGAACGAGCCTTAGTGAGGACCAGATCGTCAGTGTTCTCACCAAGGGCGATGATGCCAAGAAAGCGCCTCACAAGAAGGCGATCGGCGGACTCTCCGCCGATGACGCCAAGGCGGTTGCCACTTTTGTGAAGTCCTTGAAGTAGTTTCGGTTGGAGTCCGAAGTGAGCTCTTGGGCTCTTGCTGACTTCGGACTCCTCCAGTTTTCTCTTCCGCCGGGCTCCTGCACTTTGCACCCTCGCGCTTTCGCGATATCTTACTTTCATGCAACTTCGCGGATGCGGTACAGCGCTCGTTACCCCATTTCGTCAGGATGGCTCCATCGATGAGCCTGCTCTGCGCAACCTCGTAACCTGGCAAGTCGAATCGGGAATTGATTTTCTGGTACCCTGCGGCACCACCGGCGAAACTCCAACTCTTTCTCACGACGAGTGGCTGCAAACCATCGACGTAACCATCGAAGTTGTGGCAGGTCGCGTGCCGATCGTCGCGGGCGCGACCTCGAACTCGACGCAGGAGGCAGTGGCCAAAGCCAAAGAAGTCGCCACGCGATCCGGCGTCGCCGCAATTTTGACCGCGTCGCCCTACTACAACAAACCAACGCAAGAAGGACAATACCGCCATTTCCATGCGATCGCAGACGCGGTCGACAAGCCCATCATTCTCTATAACGTTCCCGGCCGTACCGGCGCCAACATTGAACCCGCAACTCTTGCTCGACTCGCCGAAGTTCCGCATATCGCGGGAGTCAAGGAAGCCAGCGGCAACATGACACAGATCGCCGATGTCCTGAACGCGGTACCCGAAAATTTCCTGGTTTTCTCCGGTGATGACGCCATCACGCTGTCGGTGATCGCGTTGGGCGGTGTCGGAATCATTTCAGTTGCATCCAACGAAATTCCCCACGAACTGGCCGAGATGACCCGGGCTGCTTTGAATAATGATTGGACTAGCGCTCGCAAATTGCATCGCAAGTATTTGCCGTTAATGGAAGCGAATTTCATCGAGTCTAACCCTCTGCCGGTGAAAGCTGTCCTCGCAATGATGGGGAAGATCGAAGAGGTGTATCGGCTGCCGCTTCTAACCATGCGTCGAGACACGCGCTCGAAACTGCAGAAGATCGCGGCTGAAGCCGGCGTGATTCCAAAGCCGGCCGGCACGAGTCATGACACCGTTCAGTTCTTCATTTACGAAAACTGGCTGGCGGGACCACACAAGATCGTTTTACACCGCTCCACGTGCGGTCAGTGCAATAACGGCAAAGGACGCCCCTCTGGGCACGACGTTAATCATGCTAAGTGGCATGGTCCCTACGCGACACTCTCCGAAGCCCGCGATACCGCGCACAACATGACCGGTGTATTGATTCGTAGCGAGTGCAAATGCATATGATCATTTCCGATTGCCAATTTCCAATTGTCGATTCTGCCTTTCGTGCTCTTGATTCGGCAGTCGGAAATTGACGATCGGAAATTGCTTCAACAATCTCATGCCTTCCCTCCAATCCTCCGTCGAACGCCTCGCTTCCTTAGGTGAGGTGGAAAGCAATCCTGAGGCGCGAAAAGTGTTCGTGGAATTTCGTGATCAACTCACACAAGGTAAAATCCGCGCCGCCGAAAGAAGCGGCAACAACTGGATCGTCAACGTCTGGGTAAAGAAAGGCATCTTGCTTGGCTTCCGCATTGGCGAGCTAAGCCAGATGAACGATGGCACAGCGCTGTCGTTTGTCGATAAAGACACGTTTCCGGCCAGGCGATTCACTGTCGACGATCGCGTACGGGTCGTACCTGGAGGTTCGTCGGCTCGCGTCGGTGCCTATGTCGCGCCCGGCGTAATCTGCATGCCGCCGATGTTCATCAATGTCGGCGCCTATGTAGACGAAGGCACGATGGTGGATTCCCACGCCTTAGTGGGATCATGCGCGCAGATCGGCAAGCGCGTTCATCTCAGTGCTGCGGCTCAGATCGGAGGCGTGCTCGAACCCATCAACGCTTCTCCCGTCATCATTGAGGATGATGTTCTCGTTGGTGGGAACTGCGGCGTGTATGAAGGCACGCTGGTGCGTGCAGGAGCTGTCCTGGGAGCGGGAACCATTCTCACTCGGTCGACTCCTCTTTATGACGTGGTCCGCAACCAAGTTTACCGAGCGACTGAAGACAAGCCGCTCGAGGTCCCCGCTCATGCGGTCGTCGTGCCCGGATCACGTGCCGTGAAAAAAGGCCAGGCAGCCGAGTGGAATCTGTCGCTCTACACACCGGTCATCGTGAAGTATCGTGATGAGAAGACCGATCAGCGAATTGAATTGGAAGATTGGCTGCGGTAATTCCTGCTCCTTAGGACAACAACTTGCCCGGTACGATGACGGGATGCGACTCCGATTCAAGTGTCAGCTTGGCGCGATTCTCCATGTGCCGCTGGCGAAAATGGGCTTTCGCCCGCTCGCCCCACGCGCGCACGAAATAGTAGTTCAGACCAGCTCCGATCACAGAACTGGCAACTGGAATAATCCTGCCCGCCCACTTTTCGACCGCCTCTTTGCTGGCTTGAACCGCAATTCGTTGAATCACCTTCGGCACGAAGCGGTTGACCACTTCCTTTTCCAGCAACTCGCGGCTGATGTCAACGCCCGCTGCACTAGCCGCGGCAATCCAAAGCTCGGCCGTCTCATGATCGGTGTTGTACTGAAAGCCGTAAACGAGGCTGAGCTTCTGGATGGTGCGCAGAGTGATTCCAGCAAGGATGCTCAGGTCCGGCAGCATCGTCATAAGCCCACCGAGACCGAGTCCTGCTCCTTCTGCCGCGGCTATCCTCATGCCGCTACGGATGACGTCGGTCGCCAGATTATCTAATTGGTTAATGTCAACAGAAGTGACGCCTTGAAAACTAGTGATCGGTACGCCATAGGCGACGCGCATCTGAAGCAAGAACTTCTCGGGATCAACTTTGACCGTTTCGTAGGCATGCTGAAAGCCCCGGCGTAGCCCGTCCTCCAGCCGATTTCTCCACCACGATTTCTTTCCTTCCTCTGCCATCTCCTCCCAGCTTACCCTGCAATCCACACAAAAGCACGCCTACTCGTTCTCGAAACCCGGTACTGCCTTTCCCTGTGCTAGCATCGAGTTAACTCCTAATGCCAACTGGAAAACTGCACGTCGTGCCGCTCGGCGGCCTGGGCGAGTTCGGTATGAACTGCATGGCCGTGCGCTGGTGCGATGACATCATTGTCATCGACGCCGGACTCATGTTCCCGGAGTCTGAGCTTCTCGGCGTGGACATTGTTGTTCCCGACATTACCTACTTGACCGAGAACCGGCAACGGGTACGCGCAATCGTTCTCACCCATGGTCATGAAGATCACATCGGGGCACTGCCGTGGGTGCTTTCCGAGCTGAATGTACCGGTGTGGGGAACAGAATTCACCCTCGCCTACGTTGAGGACAAACTGGACGAACACGGCCTTCTCGACAATGCCGATCTAAACGAAATTCGCCCTGGCGTGAGCTTCAAGATTGGCCCCTTCACCATTCATCCGATCCAGGTCACTCATAGCTTGGTCGATTGCGTAGCGTTGGCGATTCATACGCCTCTCGGCGTGCTGCTTCACACCGGCGACTTTAAAGTTGATCCCACGCCAACTGATAACCGGCTCTTCGATCTGCACGCCTTTGCGGAGTACGGCAAAGAGGGCGTGCTGGCGCTATTTCAGGATTCCACTAACGTCGAGCGCAAGGGATATACGCCCAGCGAACGTGCTGTACGGCGGAAGTTCGATGAGGTTTTTGCGCGGACGGAGCGTCGGCTCTTCATCTCGTGTTTTTCGTCTTCGATTCACCGCATCAAGTTGGCAGTGGAACTTGCCTGGGAACACGGGCGCAAAGTTTGCTTCGTTGGCCGTTCGATGAACAGCTCGGCAGAAATTGCCGAGGATCTCGGTTACATCGAGGTTCCAGAGGGGTTGCTCGTTCATCCCGGCGAAATGAAGAACTTCGCGCCGGAAAAAATGTGCGTGCTGATCAGCGGAACGCAGGGCGAGCCAATGTCAGCGCTTTCGCGTGCCGCAGTGGACAACCACAAGCACGCCAAAATCGAAAAGGGCGATACCGTCGTTCTTTCCTCACGCATCATTCCGGGTAATGAGAAGGCGATTTACCGGATGATCGACCATCTATTCCGCCGGCAAGCCCACGTCATCTATGAAGACGGCTCCTCGCCGCCGGTGCACGTTAGCGGACATGCCAGCCAGGAAGAGTTAAAGCTCATCATCAATCTGGTAAAGCCGAAATACTTCGTTCCGATCCATGGCGAGTATCGTCAATTGAAGTTACACGCTGAGATGGCTGCCGCGATGCGCGGTGCTGTAGGCAACGTAATACTGATCGAAAGCGGCGACATCCTCGAGTTTGACGAACTGGGAGCGCGCAAAGCCGGCCAGGTCAACATTGGACGAGTCTGTATCGATTCGGGCTCCCGCACCGATGTGGTGGAAGATCTGATTATTAAGGACCGCCGCCACTTGAGCGAGGACGGAATCGTGTTGCCGATTATTGCCATCAACAAATTGTCTGGGTTGGTGGAGACTTCGCCCGAGATCGTGACTCGAGGTTTTGAGCCGGGCGAAGACGGCTTTGTCGATGGCGCCCGTCAACTAGTGATGCAAACTCTCGAGACCTCCAGCGAAGAAGAGAAAGCGGATTATGGAGTGATTAAAGAAAAGATTCGCGCTGATTTGAAACGCTATATTTCGAAGCAGACTCAGAAACGTCCGCTGATTATGCCGGTAATTCTGGAAATATGACTTAAAAGTCTGTGTTCTCTGTGGTCAGGTTTAAATATGGTCAATCTCTCCGATATTCAACAAGCCCAGTCCCGCCTACGCGGTGTCGCCGTTCGTACCGAATTAATCGAGTTCCCCATCCAAACTTCCGGCACTCGCAAACTCTACCTCAAGCCGGAAAACCTTCAGCCCATCGGTGCATTCAAACTACGTGGGGCTTACAACAAGATTGCATCCTTCACAGCGGACGAGCGAGCTCGCGGTGTCATCACCTATTCGAGCGGCAATCATGGACAAGGGGTCGCCTATGCCGCGCGTGCTATGGGTGCGAAGGCCATCGTAGTCATGCCGAGCAATGCTCCGGGCGTGAAACGAAAGGCTGCAGCCGATTTGGGTGCGGAAATCGTGCTGGTCGGCCCCAGCAGCCGAGAGCGCCAGGAACGCGCGGAAGAGTTGGCGAGACAGCATGGATATGTCGTCGTTCCGCCATTCAATGACGAAAAGATCATCGCCGGCCAAGGCACCATCGGACTGGAGATTTTGGAAGATATGCCCGACGTGGAAATGGTTCTCGTACCGGTGGGAGGGGGCGGCATGATCAGCGGCGTGGCCACTGCAATTAAGCTGAGCAAGCCGAGCGTAAAGATCGTCGGAGTTGAACCGGAACTGGCTTCCGACGCATGTGCGAGTCTGCAGCAGGGACATATCGTTCAATTCTCGGCCGAACAGGTTTCGCAAACCATCGCCGATGGTCTTCGCACGCAAGGCATCGGACCCATTAACTTTGAGCACATCCGGCGATACGTGGATGACATTGTGACGGTCAGCGAAGAAGAGATAAGGCAGGCGATGCGCCAACTCGCCGAAAATCCCAAAACGGTCGCAGAGCCTAGCGGTGCCGTCAGCGTGGCGGCTTTCCTGTTTCACAGAGATGAGCTGCCGAACACAAACGTCAATGTCGCCGTGATCAGCGGCGGCAACATCGACCCGCAAATGCTCACCGAAATTCGTGGTTCACACGAGGTTGAAAGCGTCTCTCAATAGCACCTTGTTTGTAAGATCAAAATTCGCCGCTGCCGTTCTTACATTCTTTCTCAGCGTGACCTGCTTAGCGCAAGTGAAGCGCGGCGGCATGGTGCGCGTCGCAACCATCTACGTTGCGCCTGACACTGCGTCTGAAAAACTGGGTGAAGTTGATCGAGGACGTGAAGTTGTCGTGCTCGATACCAGCCGCGAGTGGTTGAAAGTCGAGGCCGCTCTCGGCGAAGAGCGGTTGCTAACAGGGTGGATCCTCGATAAGGGCGTCGTGCAGGTCTCGACGCCCAATGGTGACAGGATTCTATTCGGGGAAGCAGTTGACTCCGAGGACCAGGCCAGCCGTCGCCGTGGCCGCCGAGGCGCCGATCAGGATGCTTTGCGTCTCTATTACCGTGTATACGACATCTTTCCCAGTTCCCCTCTCGCCGCGGAGGCTCTCTACCGCTCCGCCGACATTCGCTGGCAGCTGGAAAAAGTCGATATCATGTCGCGTCCTTCCGCCCACGAAAAAGAAGCCTACCTCCGAGAAGGCATGAATGAAGAACTGATGAAGCTGGTCGAAAAGAAATATCCTGGAACCAAATGGGCCGACCTCGCAGCCTTCCAGCGAATCGATAATAAGCTGTGCGGAGACTGGCAGGGTTCCTCCAAATGCCCAGAGAAAGAAGCTGACATCTACGAGAAATACGTCAGCGAGCACCCCCAATCCCCGGCGGTAGCCGAGGCGCTCTACGATGCAGCCTGGCGGCGCGCCGCCCTGATCGAAATCTACAAAACCGAGGACCAAGCCAAGAAATCTGAGGAGTCCAAGGCCAAGGCCATTTCTCTTGCCCAGAAAGCGTCTTCCCAATTCCCGCAAAGTGATTGGGGTGCACGCGCAGAACGCCTGCTTTTTCTTATCCAGCAGGGCGTTCCCACCTATGGCAACGCGCAAGACTAGAACCAACTCTGGCAGCGGTTTCCACATATGTTTCTGCGATACTGACACTTCGCTGGAGGCGACTTGAACGACTACTTGCTCTCCGTAGTATTGGGAATCATCGAAGGCCTTACCGAATTTTTGCCCGTCAGTTCCACGGCGCACCTTCGTATCGCAGAATCTCTGTTTCACATCAATCTCGGCGACGGCTACTGGAAGATGTACACCATCGTCATCCAGCTCGGCGCCATTTTGTGCCTTCCCGTCTACTTCCGACATCGCATTTCGAAATTCTTGTCGACCTTTCCGCAGGGAGAACGGGGCGATCGGACCGTGCTTACTCATCCGTTAGGACTTACGATCGTTGCTTTTGTCGTAACCGCGATCCCCGCTTTTCTTCTGACTAAAGTCATCGGCAAGCATCTCGAGAGCCTGCAAATTATGGGCACCGCGCTGCTAGTCGGTGGGATCGTGATGTGGATCGTCGACGCTATGAATGCCCGGTGGGAAGTCGCCGGCCCCAATGCTTCCGGCAGCCGCATTCATACCTGGCACATGGAAGAGATGGGCCTCCGCCAAGCTGTGTGGATCGGCGCTTGCCAGATCCTTTCCGCGGTCTTCCCGGGTACATCGCGGTCCATGTCCACTATTGCAGCCGGACAGTTGGCCGGGATGTCGCGGGCTTCGGCTCTCGAATTCTCATTCTTCCTTTCCATTCCGACGATGGTTGTGGCCACCTGCTACGACCTGCTGAAATCCCTGCGTGGTAAGGGGGCGAACCCGATCGGGGTCTCGCAGATTGATCCACACGGCTGGGTCGTGCTCGCCATCGGCTTTGTGGTCTCGTTTATCGTCGCTTACCTGTCGGTTGCTTGGTTCATGGCCTGGGTGCGCAAGCACGGATTCGTGCCATTCGCCATCTATCGCATCATTGTCGGCATACTGGTACTGGTGTTTCTGGCCCAGGCGGCCGCATAGGTTGTGTTTGTCACTCTGGATACTCTTGCGAAGTTGGCGTGTTGTATAGCGGCTCACTTCTTGTCATAATCGAAGGGCTCTGGCGTGGTCTGGCAGCGCAGGTGGAAGAATCGTCTGCGCGTTCGCGCGCCCATGAACTACTTGTCGCAGGCCTTTACCCCGACTAATAACCGTCGGCTCAACGAGCTTGTCGGTTTCTTGTTGTGTATTTCTTCGCTCCTCCTTTTCCTCGCACTCGCGTCCTATTCGCCGCTCGACCCATCGCTGAACAGCGCCTCGGAGCTCACTGCCTCGCACGCCGCGCGCAACTGGATCGGCGTCGTCGGTGCAATGCTTTCCGATCTCGTTTTGCAGGGCTTCGGCATCGGGGCATTCCTTATTCCGATCTTTGCCACGGTCCTGGGCGTGCGCTGGTTCCGATCCCGCAAGGTCTCGTCGCCTTTTGCCAAGCTGCTGGGCAGCGTGTGGATGCTGGTGTTTTTCCCTGCGCTGCTGGCGCTGCTTCCCGGCCACCTGCGCTGGATGAAGGCGATTCCGATCGAAGGACTAGTCGGGCGCATCGTCGGCGACTTCCTGATTCATTATTTCAACGTCGCCGGCGCTTACATCGTTTGCTATAGCGTAATTGCGGTATCGCTCTACCTTTCGACGGCGTTTTCGTTCGCGTCTTTGCAGGTTTGGGCACCGACCCGGTTCGCCTTTGCCGTCGCACTATGGCAGCGCTACAAAGACTGGAAGGAAGAGTGCGCCAAGCGCAGCATGCAAAGAGATCTGGAAAAGCGGCGCGCTGCACCCAAGCCAGTTATCACCACGCAGATGGTTCCTGCGCGGGCTGCCGCTCCACGGCCGGCCATGCCTCCGGCTGAACCGGCTCGCACTGGGATCGACCGCACCTTCGCCGAGCAAGAAGCCGAACAGCGTCGTGCAGCGCCGGTTGAGCCCGTTTCTGTTGCCGCGCCCGAAGTGACAGAGCGGGCCGACAGCGAGCACAAGCCGAGGACGACTCTGCCGAAGATCGCCGGCGGTTTCAAGCTGCCGCCCAGTTCCCTCCTCCATCGTCCGGACGAACAGCAAGCCGTCGACGCCGACGAACTCAAATTGCTCGCTCAGGTGCTCACCGAGAAATACGCCGAGTTCGACGTTACCGGGCAGGTTACGCAGATCAATCCCGGTCCGGTCGTGACGACCTTCGAGTTCAAGCCCGAGGCGGGCATCAAGTACAGCCGCATCACCAATCTCACAGACGATCTTTGCCTCGCGATGAAGGCGGAAAGCATTCTGGTCGAGCGCATGGCCGGCAAATCGACCGTCGGCATTCAGGTACCGAATCGCGAGCGCGAAATTATCTGGCTGCGCGAGAACATCGAATCCAACGAATTCATCGGCTCGAAGTCCAAGCTCACACTGGCTCTTGGCAAGGACATCAATGGGCGCATCGCGACTGCTGACCTGAACTCTATGCCGCACTTGCTGATCGCCGGCTCGACTGGAACCGGCAAGAGCGTGGCGATCAACGCCATGATCATGTCGATCCTCTACAAGGCGACGCCCGATCAGGTTCGGTTGATTCTCGTCGATCCCAAGCGCCTGGAACTTGGCAATTACGACGGCGTACCGCATCTTTATACGCCAATCATTACCGAACCCAAGCTCGCTGCTAACGCGCTGCGCAATGCCGTCCGCGAGATGGAGCGCCGCCTGAAGGTGCTGGCCGAAAAAGGCGTTCGCAATATCGATCAATACAACAAGCTGTTCGATTCGCCGGACACGCCCAGCCTCTTCAGCGAAGATTCCGAAGAAGGCCATCTGCCCTACATCGTCATCATCATCGACGAACTGGCTGACCTGATGATGCTCGACTCGGGCAACGTCGAGGAATCCATTACGCGCCTGGCACAGATGGCACGCGCCGTCGGCATTCACCTTGTCCTGGCCACGCAGCGGCCGTCAGTCGATGTGATCACCGGCCTAATCAAGGCCAACTTCCCGGCTCGCGTTTCGTTCCGCGTCGCCACCAAAGTTGACTCGCGAACCATTCTCGACGCCAACGGCGCCGAAGCTTTGCTCGGACGCGGCGACATGCTTTACTTGCCGTCAGGCTCGGCGCGTGTGCATCGCCTGCATGCTCCGTTTGTCACCGAGAAGGAGATCGCTGCGGTCGTCGAATTTTGGCGCTCGCAAGGCACGGCCGAATACGAAGAAAAATTCCTCGAAGCTCCGAAAGAGGAGCGTGCCGAAGGCGAAGCCGGCGAATTGGGCGACGACGGCGAAGTCGAGCACGATCCGATGTTCGAAGACGCTGTCCGCCTCGTCATCGAGTTCGGCAAGGCTTCCACTTCCCTGCTGCAGCGCCGTCTCCGCATCGGCTATGGCCGCGCTGCTCATCTCATCGATCTAATGGAGCGCGACGGCATCGTCGGCGCCGCCGATGGTCCCAAGCCCCGCGAGGTCCTCAAGCGTCCCGACTGGATAACGGAAGTCGAAGAGAGCCTGCGGTAATTGGCAATCCCCCTCCCCATTCGCGTGCGGATGGTCTGCCCCGGTGCACGGAGCAGTGGCGCCCATGCGGGGCGAAGATCGTTTTGTCGCGTTATCGGCACGACTGAAGGCGTTATCGGCACGACTGAAGGCGTTATCGGCACGACTGAAGGCGTTATCGGCACGACTGAAGGCGTTATCGGCACGACTGAAGGCGTT
>Ga0070735_10000766_pt1 | contig 32776 bp, 26 predicted proteins | sample Coa_R1_FD_66443 | JGI IMG/M metagenome (GOLD analysis project Ga0070735, IMG submission 66443) | Surface soil microbial communities from Centralia Pennsylvania, which are recovering from an underground coalmine fire - Coalmine... | ecosystem: Environmental > Terrestrial > Soil > Unclassified ...
ACCCTCGATTTTCTTTATCATCAGTCCGCGTAAGACAGCTTCCGATCCCCACCGAAGCAGTGCTCGATTTGGGTCGGAGTGTGAAAGTTGATTGGGAAGGAGCAGATGATGCTGGTACCGATGGTCATAGAGCAGACCGGTCGAGGTGAGCGGGCGTATGACATTTATTCCCGCCTTTTGCGCGACAACATTATTTTTATCGGCACTCCTATCGATGACAACATTGCCAACCTGGTGATCGCCCAGATGCTGTTCCTGGCGCAGGAAGATCCTGAAAAGGACATTCAGCTTTACATCAATTCCCCTGGCGGTTCGATTACGGCGGGAATGGCGATCTATGACACCATGCAGTATGTAAAGAACGATGTGACAACGATTTGCATTGGACAGGCCGCCAGCATGGCGGCTTTGTTGCTTTCCGCCGGGGAGGCAAAGAAACGTTTGGCCCTGCCCAACTCGCGCATTCTGATCCACCAGCCGTCCATGGGCGGCCTTTCGGGACAGGCGACGGACATTGATATTCATGCCCGCGAGATCCTGCGGATGCGGGAGATAACAAACCAGTTACTTGCGAAACATAGCGGTCAGAAGCTGGATAAGGTAGAAAAGGACGTAGAGCGCGACTTCATTATGAACGCGCAGCAGGCTAAGGAATACGGAATCATCGACGATATCATCTATAAGACCAGATAAAGATATGATCGGCATTTGCCGATTCATAGCTGCTGGCAGGTCTCGGCGCAAGAACGATTCTCCCCGCGAGACCGGGCGTTGGAAGCGGGAAGGGTCAGACCGAAGAAGGAGTATGCCGAGTGAAAAACAAAACTGGCACTGAGGAAATCTTACGCTGTTCGTTCTGCCACAAGTCGCAGGACGCCGTGGCCAAGCTGATTTCGTCGCCGAGCGACTACCCCCGGGCCTATATCTGTGATGAGTGCGTTGCGGTCTGCAACTCGATTCTGGAAGATGACCGGGCCGCAACACCCGCCGTCAGCACACCGAATCAACTGCCTAAGCCACAAGAGGTGAAAACTTTCCTGGACGAGTACGTCATTGGGCAGGAGCAGACGAAGAAGAAGCTGGCAGTAGCGGTTTACAACCACTACAAGCGCATCTACATGAACCGGCAGCGGGCGAGCGATGGAATTGAGCTGACGAAGTCGAACATCATGCTGATCGGGCCGACCGGGACGGGCAAGACGCTTCTGGCTCAGACACTCGCACGGATGCTGGATGTGCCGTTTGCGATCGTGGATGCGACAACGCTGACCGAGGCCGGCTATGTGGGCGAGGATGTTGAGAACATCATCCTGAAGCTTTTGCAAGCCGCGGATGGCGATGTCGGGCGGACGCAGACGGGCATCATTTATATAGATGAAGTGGACAAGATTGGCCGCAAGGATGAAAACCCCTCGATTACCCGGGATGTCTCGGGCGAAGGGGTACAGCAGGCATTGCTGAAGATTCTCGAAGGTACGATCGCAAACGTTCCGCCGCAGGGCGGGCGCAAGCATCCGCACCAGGAGTTCACTCCGGTCGATACCACGAACATCCTCTTTATATGTGGCGGCGCGTTCGTGGGGCTGGAGAAGATCATCGGCCGACGGGTCGGCAAGAAATCCCTTGGTTTCAAAGCGGATGAAGAGCCCGAGAGTGACGCAGTAGCACCGGCGAAGCGGAATTTCGAGCTTCTAAGCGATGTGCAGCCGGAAGATTTGATCAAGTTTGGGCTGATCCCTGAGTTCGTGGGACGTTTGCCGGTGGTCGGAGTGCTGGAAGATCTCGACGAGTTTGCGCTGATCGAGATTCTGACTCGTCCGAAGAACGCGATCGTGAAGCAGTATCAGCGGCTGTTTGAGTTTGAGAACGTGCGGCTGAAGTTCAGCGACGACGCGCTTCGCGCGGTGGCGCGACAAGCCATGGCACGGAAGGTGGGGGCTCGCGGGCTGCGCATGATCCTGGAAGAGCTGATGCTGGAACTGATGTATAACCTCCCTAGCCAGAAGAAAGTAAAGGAGTTCGAAGTAACGCGAGAGATGGTTGAGAAGAAGATCGCATCTTTCGCTATGATGGAGAAAGCAGGTTAGTCGCTAGCCGGTAGGGGCTAGTAGCCAGACCTTTTTGGAGACCCGGGTGACCACAGCCAAGGAAAAATTCGAGACGAAGAAGTTCCCCATGATGCCCATCCGTGATGTGGTCATCTTCCCTTACATGATGACCCCATTCGTTGTGGGCCGGGAATCGAGCGTGCGCGCACTGGAAGAGGCGCTCGCGGCAGACAAGAAGATTTTCCTGGCGACCCAGCATGACGCCGGTGTTGATGAACCCAAGCCCAACGAGATTTACCAGGTGGGGACTGTGGTTAACATCGTGCAGAGCCTCAAACTGCCCGATGGCAACATCAAGGTCCTGGTGGAGGGAGTGGAACGAGGCAAGATTCTACAGGTCAGCGAGACTGAAGGTTTCATGCAAGCCAGCGTCCGGCTGGCCCGGTATTCGACAGAAACCAACCCTCAGATTGAAACCGGTATGCAGCGCGTGACTTCCCTGTTCGAACAATATGTGAAGCTGTGCCAGTCGCTGAATTACGAGACGATGATTGCGGCTGTGCGAATGGAGGATCCGGCAAAGCTAACGGATACCATCGCGGCCAACCTGCAGCTTTCCATCGAAGAAAAACAGGAATTGCTGGAGATTTTCGATCCAGCAGAACGGCTCAGCCGGATCGGCGATGTACTCGATATCGAGATCGAAAAGCTGAACATGGACCGCACCATTCAGTCGCGGGTGAAACGGCAGATGGAGCGGGCGCAAAAAGAGTATTACCTCAACGAGAAGATCAAAGCCATTCAGAAGGAACTGGGCCGAGGCGAAAAGAGCGAATTCGACGAACTAAAAAAGAAGATCGAAGCCTCGGGCATGACGAAGGAAGTGCGCGACAAGGCCATACAGGAGCTGAAAAAACTGGAGGCCATGCCGCCGATGTCGGCCGAGTCGACGGTTTCGCGGAACTATCTCGACTGGCTGCTGGCGGTACCGTGGAAGAAAAAGTCGAAGGAAATTCGCAACATCAGCCGCGCCGAGAAGGTTCTGAACGAAGATCATTACGGGCTGGAGAAGATCAAAGAGCGCATTCTCGAATTTCTGGCGGTTCGACAGCTGGTCAAGAATCCGAAAGGCTCGATTCTGTGCTTTGTAGGACCTCCGGGAGTCGGTAAAACCTCGCTGGGAATGTCGATCGCCAAGGCTACCGGTCGAAAGTTCGTGCGAATGTCGCTCGGCGGCGTGCGAGACGAAGCTGAAATCCGCGGTCATCGGCGTACTTATATCGGCGCATTGCCCGGCCAGATCATTCAGATGATGAAGAAGGCGGGCACGAAGAATCCAGTCTTCATGCTGGACGAAGTCGATAAGATGTCGATGGATTTCCGTGGCGACCCGTCCGCGGCGCTGCTGGAGGTGCTCGATCCGGAGCAGAATTTCATGTTCGTGGATCATTATCTGGATGTCGAATACGACCTGTCGCAGGTTTTCTTTATTGCTACAGCCAACGTCATGCACACCATTCCTCCTGCGCTGCAAGATCGCATGGAGGTACTGCGACTGCACGGTTACACGGAGCAGGAGAAGGTCGAGATCGCCAAGCAATTCCTGGTGAAGAAGCAGATGGTGCAGGCGGGTCTCACAGACAAGAACCTGAAGTTTGGCGATGACGCGATTACCGCCCTCATCCGTTCTTACACACGTGAGGCTGGCGTTCGAAATTTAGAGCGGGAAATCGGGAATGTTTGCCGCAAGGTGGCCCGCAAGGTTGTGAAGGAAGGCGAGAACTATAGCGTCACGATCAACGCCCAAAATGTGAATGACTTCCTCGGCGTGATCAAGTTCCGTGACACGCTGGCGCATGAGCGCAGCGAAGTGGGACTGGTTACAGGCTTGGCGTGGACCGAAGTTGGCGGGTCGATTTTAAGCACAGAGGCGACGGTGGTCGATGGCAAGGGCAAGCTCACACTGACCGGAAAGCTTGGCGATGTGATGCAGGAGTCGGCGCAAGCAGCCATGTCCTATGTGCGCTCGCGTGCGCAGAGGCTCGGATTGCCGCGGGATTTCTATCGCACCCTCGATATTCATGTGCACGTCCCGGAAGGTGCAATTCCGAAAGACGGCCCCTCCGCCGGAATTACGATCGCAACTGCGATTGCGAGCGCGCTCAGCAAGATTGCTGTGCGGCGCGATATTGCGATGACGGGAGAAATCACGCTTCGCGGAAAAGTTCTGCCGATCGGCGGACTGAAGGAAAAACTTCTCGCGGCCCATCGGGCCGGGTTGTTCGAGGCGATTCTTCCGCTGGAAAACGAAAAAGATCTGGCTGAAGTTCCCGAAAATCTCCGTAACGAGATGAAGCTGCATTTCGCCGATACCATGGATCAGGTCTTGGCGATTGCGCTGGAACGACCACTTCCAGAAGCGATTCCATCGGTGGGAAGTGATGCTCAGGCCATCGCACCACCACTGCAGCCTTCGAATGAGGGCCCGTCCGCGCATCAATAAGTAACTGGTTGCCTGCGCTCGGTAGTTCACTGTATATCCACTGAGAATTCCTGCAGGGGCTCGACTCCACACAACCCCTTGATCCAAGTCGACATTCCAACGTGGGTTGTTTCTGAACGATTAATCTTTCCCTGGTCGGCCACGTCGTTTGGAACGTGAAAATTTGAAGGAAAGGAAGCTCATGCGAATCAATCGATTCATTCCGATATTGCTTTTAGCGTTCGCGACCTTCGCTTTGCCGCTCGCGACGCGCGCTGACGTGTTCATTTCCGTCGGCTTTGCACCCCCGGCGTTGCCGGTTTACGAACAACCGGTCTGCCCCCAAGAGGGCTACGTTTGGACACCCGGATACTGGGCCTACGGTCCGGACGGATATTACTGGGTGCCCGGTACATGGGTGCCGGCTCCCGAACCCGGTTACTTGTGGACACCGGGATATTGGGGGTGGGGAGAGAGTGCGTATGTTTGGCACGAAGGGTACTGGGGACCAACGGTCGGATATTACGGTGGCATCAACTACGGTTACGGTTATACCGGAGAAGGCTACGAGGGCGGCCAGTGGCGCGGAAATCAGTTCTACTACAACCGCTCAGTGAATAACGTCAATGTGACGAACGTCCACAATGTTTACAACACGACGGTGATCAACAATAACAGCACAACCGTAAATCGGGTGAGCTACAACGGCGGCGAGGGAGGGACGACATCGCGGCCGACGGCGCAGCAGGAACAAGCAGCGCGAGAGCGGCATATTCCGCCGACCTCAGCACAGACACAACAAGTTAGTGCTGCCCGCAGTAATCGCCAGCTACTCGCATCGGAGAATCAGGGCAAGCCACCGGTCGCGGCAACTGCAAAGCCGGGTGATTTCAGCCGAGGAGCCGTAACCGCCAAGGCTGCCGGGGCGCCCTACAAAGCGCCGGAAAACAATAAGCCTGGAGCTGAGAATCGGCCAGCGAATGAAAACCGGCCTGGGGCGGAAAACCGGCCGGCAGAGGAAAATCGTCCGGGCACGGCTCGCGAGGTTCCCCGGCCCCCAACGGCGAATGAGCCGGGAGCACGAACGTCAGCCCCGGCACGCGGAAATGAACCCGCGCGACCCGAGAACAATGCGGCTCGTCCGCCAGAACGGGAAACACCCACTCCGGCAACTCGGGGTGAGGCACCACGCCCCCCGGCGAACGAGAATCGCGAAGCTGCGCCGCGTCCGGAAAGTACGCCGAGACCCGAGGCACGGCCGGAAGCCCGGCCGGAAACTCGACCAGAGGCGGCTCCGCGACCTGAAACCCAGCCGCGGGAAGCCACACCGCGACCCGAGGTTGCTCCGCGTCCAGAGAGCGCACCTCGACCCGAAGCTGCGCCTCACGAGCCGCCAGCACACCCAGAAGCCGCTCGGCCTGAGGCACCACGTCCGCAGGCAGCGCCGAAAGCACCAGCTCATGGTGAGCCGGAGAAGCCTGAACCGCCAAAGAAGGAGGAGCGACCTCCGCAGTAGCTAACCCGTTAGCACCTAGTGAGAGGGACTCGCCACGGCGAGTCCCTTCTCTGCGTTTGAAAGTGTGATCGGGTTAGAATGCGGTGAGGGCGATCCTGATGGCCGTAACGACCCAGGGCGGAAGTTCTGGAAATCCATTGAAGGGCAAAGCCGGACTTGTCATCGCAGTTGCAGTCGTGGTGATCCTGCTGATCGCATTTCCAGCGTATCGCTGGTTTTTTATCATTAGTGTGGGGATTGGACTGGGGGTATGGGCGGTGCTGGTTCTTTGGTATAAGGTTCGACCGATTAAAGGGGATGATGTCGAAACCAAGCGGCCCCTGGGTCTGTCATAGAGGATCCGCCCGGGCAGAATTTTTCACCTCTTGCAAGTTGGCAACTCGCACGGCAGACTAATTTGTGCGCATCCTATCGCGATTCATGACGGCGGCTACGGACACCAGCCACTTCCCTGCCCCAGCATTGCCGGAGATCGCCTTTCTAGGGCGATCGAATGTGGGAAAATCGAGTGTCATCAATTCTCTGGTTGGGAAGAAGCTGGCGAAAACCAGTTCTACGCCAGGGCGTACGCGCAGCATTAATTTCTACGAACTGCGTTGGGCGGGGAAGCCTCAAGCGGAAATGGTGTTTACCGATCTGCCAGGTTACGGGTATGCGCAGCTCTCGCGTGAAATCTCAAGCCGCTGGCCGGAGTTCATTGAGCCTTATTTGAAGGAACGGCCATGCCTGGCGCTGTGCCTCGCCTTGATCGACGTGAACGTACCGCCGCAGGAAAGCGATAGCCAATTGATTGGTTTTCTGGAGGCAAGTGGCAGGCCTTTTGTGGTCGTCGGGACGAAAAGTGATCGTATGTCAGGGAATCAGTTGCGTAATGCGCTCCGCATGTTGACCGAGCAACACCCGCAAGCGCGGATCATTCCTTTTTCTGCCAGAACCGGCGCCGGACTCGATGAATTGTGGCGCGAGATCCGCGGCGCAGCACAGCGATAAAGGCCTCCCGAAATTTGCCAACTCCACTGCATCCGCTATGATAAGGAACCTATGTCCACGTACCTGATTACTGGAGTTGCGGGCTTCATTGGCTCGGCGTTAGCGCGCGCCGTGCTGGCGCAGGGAGACTCCGTGCGTGGGGTTGACAACTTCTCCACGGGAAAACGCCAGAACGTGGCCGAGATTTCGGGCCAGATCGATTTGCGCGAGCTTGATTTAACGAACCCAGGCGCGATCAAAGATGCTTGTCGCGGAGTGGACTATGTTCTGCACCAGGCTGCGATCCCTTCAGTTCCCCGGTCAGTCGAGAATCCCCTGGAGAGCAATCAAGCGAACGTGGATGGGACAGTTAACTTATTGATTGGGGCGCGCGATGCGAAGGTTAAGCGGGTGGTCTACGCGGCATCTTCGGCTGCTTACGGGGATACTCCAACGTTACCGAAGCGAGAGGACATGCAGCCGAACCCGATATCGCCGTATGCCGTGGCGAAGCTGACGGGCGAGTACTACATGACGTCTTTCTGGCGATGCTACGGTCTCGAAACGGTATCGCTTCGTTATTTCAACATTTTTGGGCCGCGACAAGATCCCACTTCGCCCTATTCCGGAGTGCTGGCAAAGTTCATTACACAGATGCTGCAAAACAAACCATGTGTCATCTACGGCGACGGGAAGCAAAGCAGAGATTTTACTTACGTCGATAATGTGGTAAACGCGAATCTCCTGGCATGCAAGGCGCCGGCGAACGAAGTATCTGGCCAGGTTTTCAATGTAGCAACCGGAACACGAGTTGACCTGAACCAGACGGTGGAGATCCTGAAGAAACTTACGGGATATTCGAACGAGGTGAGCTATACGCCGGAACGCGCCGGAGATGTGAAGCACTCACTGGCGGACCTATCGCGGGCGAACAAGCATCTCGGCTACCGGCCTACTGTCGACTTCGAGGAAGGCTTACGACGAACGATTGACTGGTACCGCAGCTGTAAAGACGCGGCGACGGCATAGCGCAGCCCCGAACCTCGCACCAAGCAACAAAACTTCTCCTTCATTACCTTGGTGATCTATAGCGCGGTTACACCCGAGGCTACAGTTGGTGTATGACTCTTTCTTCGATGGTGGTCTCGCGCGACTGGTCGGAAGTCAGTGTCCTCGAATGCATCCTGAGCGGTCTTCACATTGGCGTAGATGTAGAGCCAGAGCCTACGCGCGCCCGCGCGAAACTTGCGAAGTCAAAGATCGATGCGTTGATTGTTGATTGCGATCTAGACGGCTCAACCGGATTTCTGAAAGGGCTCGACCAGGACGTCAACACAGTTCCGCTTGTCATTATGAGCAGCCGGGACCATTCAAGCCTGCGCCGGACGAATGCATCATTCACCTTTCAAAAGCCGATTTCGGTTGAGCAGGCCGTACACACGCTTTCTGCGGCGCGTAACCTGATTCTCGATGGAAGACTTCGCTACCATCGTCACAGCATTGAAATCCCAGCGTTCGTCAGGGTGGGCTCGAAGCGTTTGCAGGCCGATGTTCTAAATCTAAGCCAGGGCGGGGTTGCCATACGTCCTCAGCAATCGATGCAGTTAAAAGGCAGCGTCGGCATTGAATTCAAGCTTCCTGGCGAAAACCGGCCTTTGAAGGTGAAGGGCGAAGTGGTTTGGGGTAAGCAGGGAAACTTTGGAATTCATTTTGTGGATGTGAGCCGGCAACTCACGCGAGATCTGCACCTGTGGCTGGCGCAGCAATACCTGACCCACTAACGAAATCTTACCGCCTCTTTTTCAAACGCAGGCATGTCGTCTTCCTCGTGTCGAGCCGCCAAGTACGCGAGCCGACGTCCGGGTGTTGTCCCGAGACAGACCCCGAATAGCAGCCAGTAAGCTAACACCAGGATTCCGGTTACAGCCAACACCAAAGCCGACGCGATCCACCAAACCGGCAGGACATCGGTGAGAAACAAAGCCATCACGTGAAATAGCAACGTTGCGCACAACAGGATCAGGATGTCGACGGCCCGGGCAAAGCGATAAGCGGGAATGTCGAACCAAAAGAAATGAAGGTCTAATGCTCTCGGGACGATTGTCGGCCGGACTAGTCGCAGACCATCTTGGCCTAATCGAATCGCAGGACGGCCGGAGTTGGAGAAAAGCAGGTTGCCGTTCTGTTCAACGTCGGCATGATGCGCCTCGGCGAGCAGTTGTGTAAACAGCCAGTCCTTTAGTGATCGACTGGTTCGGTTTGACAGTTCGACGAACTCAACGCCCGCCTGGCCTAAGTCGTCAACCCAAACTACTCTGCCTTCGCCCTCGATGCGCGTGCGAGGGTTTTGCAAATCGATTCGAAGGCGGATTTTACGATCCGAAGAAAGCGCGGGGACAGTCTGAGCAGCGAACCCTGACTCGCTGACATCGCGTAGAACGCCGCGATTTGTGGTGTCGACAGTTACGTAGGAGAGAGTGCGGAGTTTCTGGCGCGGATGGCGTCGCCGATTGAGCGATGTTGGACAGGGAGCCTCGGCCAGCGCGGACGAACTCGACCGGAACCACATGGGTAAATCTTAGCCCGGCAGGCTGCCGGGCTGGGTAACCGAACTGGTTCAGGAAACCGCCGGAGGATCTACGAGGCGGTCCGGTGCTCTGCGGAAGCGGCCTCGATGGCTTGAACCTTACGTTTGCGATCCCACTCGATGAGATAGTTCAAGTCGTAACTATAAGGCCCGTAAGCTCGAAAGGCCCTTTCGTCGAACAGGCGCCGAATGCCACAACCAAGGCAGACTTGATAGGAATGATCCTGGCTGCGGACAGGCCAAGACATTTTGCTATGCCAGCAACCCCGAAAGATTACAACTGCCGCGCCGGCAACGCCTGTCGCAAGCAAACCCAGGGGCCACAACCAACTACGTTTTTTCTTTTCTTCCACCAACGCCACAGACCTGCTGCTGTGGTAAGAATAAGCCCAACGCAGCGGACGGGCAATGATAATTGTAAGATGTTTATCAACAATGACTTACCGACATTCAGGAGCGGTCGCGCGGGAGAGGTCCGGTGGCGTGTGTTGGACTCATCTTGCGGCCTAGACAAGCCCGATTGCTTTTGGGGGCGCAGCGAGGTTGGGGCCAGCCCCGAACCTTAGTTTTGACCCTACGCGTTTGGTGAATTGACAAATTCCCAGCCACCGCTAGGATTGTTTTTCCGGCAAGTTATTGAAGGCGCAGTGAGCACCACCGTTCAAAACCCGGGGCTGGACATTCTGGAGACGACACCTGCGTCCGTCGCTGACGTTGTGCCGAATCAGGATCGGTCACGGATTCCCAGTCACGAAGCATTGCAGGCGCTTCTCGCTTTTTCGGCTCTTCACGAGCAGATCCGCCAGCGTCGCGAACACAACAGCAAGGGAGTCGCTGCTAACGCCTGGGAGGTAGATGAGTTTGTTCTTGATGAAGTGCTGCAACTGGTAGCGGAACGCGCGCTTTCAATCACCGGCGCGGATGGGGTGGCAATCGCGCTGGCGAACGAGGATGCCATTGTATGCCGCGCAGTTGCGGGAACAACCACTCCGGACCGAGGAGTACGGCTTCAGCCTAACTCTGGATTTTCGGGAGCGTGCCTAATCTCCGGAACGATCGTTCGGTGCGACGACTCGGAAACGGATCTGCGGGTTAGCCCAATTATTTGCAGAGAACTGGGGGTTCGCTCGATGGTGGCGGTGCCGCTGTCAGCGAAACAGCACGTGATCGGATTGTTAGAGGCGTTTTCAAGTGAGGCGTTCGGATTCAACGACAGCGACGTTCGGAATTTGAGCCTGCTGGCTGAATTGATTCTCGCAGCTCTGAAGCCGGAAGAAGAAGACCGCCTGGCAGAGATCGCAGAACAAGTTGTTCATCCTGAGAAGTTGCCTGCTGCAGTTGCTGAACCTGAGGTCGAGCAACCTGAACCCCTGGCAGCAAAAGAGAATAAAGGTCAAGAGGAATTGCCGGTTCTCTCGCAAAGCTTGGCGAATCCGCCTCGGCGCAGTGCACGCCCCGGACTTACAGTCGTCCTGACGCTGATCACTTTCGCACTGGTTCTTGGGGCGGGACTTTGGTGGGGTATTCGAAGTCACACAAATGCGCAGCGGTCCACTTCGACACTAGTCGCTGTTAGTAGAGCTACGGAAAGCGCTCTGCCTGCACAAACGCTTCAAACAACAAACAATGGAGCGGCGGCGCCCGCGGAATCCAGTTCTGCCGGGCAAGAACCGGTTGAGGATGAAGGCGCCGTGACTGAAGCGGCGAAAGGGGGCAGATTAGCGTCGGTCACGGGCATTCGCCACTGGTCATCTGCGGATTCGAGTGTTGTGGTGATCGATCTCGAAGACCAGGTGCAGTATGAAGCGCATCGGCTTCCCAATCCGGACCGCATTTATTTTGATTTGCACGACACGCGCCTGGCGCCGAATCTTAGCGCTCGCAACATCGAGATCGGAGATGATTTACTCGGGCGGGTGCGGGTAGCGCAGCTCACTCCTGGAATCACGCGGGTCGTGCTCGAAACCAAAGGCTCGTCGAACTTCTCTATCAGCCTGGAACCGAATCCTTATCGGTTGGTCGTCGAGCTAAGGAAGATCGGAGCCAAGCCACAAAGCCGAACCAAGGTGGATTTGTTCGGACCGATGAGTCCTGCGCCGACGGTGGCGCAGAATGGGGACTCGAAACTCTCGCCTGTGGCTGCCAGTAAACCAGTCATCGTGCTGGATGCCGGCCATGGGGGCTGGGACTTAGGGACAGTGGGGCGAAAGGGATTGCTGGAAAAGGACCTGGTGCTCGACATCGTGGCGCGCCTCGGCAAACTGATGCAAAACCGATTGTCCGCGAATGTGATCTATACGCGCAAGGATGACAGCTACGTCACTCTGGAGAAACGCGCCGAACTGGCGAACGTGGCCCAAGCCAATCTTTTCGTATCGATTCATGCGAACTACAGCGACTATCCTTCCGCACGTGGAGTCGAGACGTATTTCACGAATACGTACTCATCGATCAAAGCGCGGGCGGAGGAAGACCGCTCTGAGCCGTCATTGCAGAATGTGAATTGGACCGATATCGATATCCGCAAGAAAGTTCGCGAGTCGCGGCGGCTGGCGAGCAGCATTCAACATTCGTTGTACGAAACGCTGGCTGCGAAGAACCCAGGCTTGCCGAATCGCGGCGTCAAGGAAGCGCAGTATGTGGTGCTAACGGGAACATCGATGCCGGCCGTGCTGGCAGAAATCTCATTTGTGAGCAGCCCGACGGACGAAAATAATCTGCAAAGCTCAAGTTACCGGCAACGCATTGCCGAAGCCCTTTTTCAAGGGATCGCGCACTATGAAGCGGAATCCAACCGCCTTGCCATGGCCAGCGCGCCGACGAAGCAGGTACGCTGAAGTCAGTGCAGGGATTGCGAACCGCAGAGCCCTCGCACGTTCTCGCCGAATAATTGCGAACCCCGGAATGAACGATTCAGTGTGTTCCTGGCGGAGCCTGCCGATATTGATACATTGCTTCGGCCATGAGAGCGGACCACTCAATCGGGTCGGCAAGGCCGCCCGGCAAAGCATTGAAGTACTCCCAACAGGCGACGCCGCCAAAGGTGGAATACTGCCTCGTGAGTTTCGTTACGGTCTGGGCGACCAAAGGCATGGGGACAAAACCTCCGCCGTCAACGGGATTGCCAATCATTCCGGCGACCACGACCTGCGCCGGGAAGCCGCCCTGCACGGCATGCTCATAATCGGAGGGTGAGATGAGCGAGGCAAACCCACTATAGAACTGGCCGTTGAACCAGTTGATCCGCTGGCCTTCCGGAGTCTGATAAAGCTGTTGGTAGCTGAAACCCGAGAGATTTGCCCCGCCCCAAAATGCGGAGGCGACGGGGGACATGGTCATCACGAATTGCGATCCAAAGTCGGTGTTCAATTGGTCGATCAACATCTGCGCGTTGGAGAGGCTGACGTTCTCCTCGATGTCCATGTCGATGCCATTGAGGTTGTACTGCTGCAATGTCTGCTTAAGGATCGGGTAGAACGTATTCCAATTGCTGAAAAGATCGGCGTAGCTGCCTTGAGCAGCGCCCCCCAGCATCATGCGAACAGTAACCCCGTAACTTTGCAGGGTCGCCGCTTCCTGCCACATCTGGGTGAACATTGGATCGCCGGGCGGATTGTCATTCAGGTGAATGTACGGCGTGTTGTCGGAGTTATATCCGAGGTGGAAGGCCGCGATCATTACGTCGGTGGTGAATGGGTGTCCGGTCGCTGGATTGATTTGTTTCCAGATAGGTGACAGAGATACATAATTGCCGTTGTAATACTGTGTCTGATAATAGTAGACGATGCGATGGGAGTTGGAAATGGCCGCTGGACGCGGGGTCTGAGCCAGCAAGCTGCAGGGCAGCAGGCCTGCAAGCAGCAGTGAAACGAATGCGCGTAAGGCTTGGATTTTCACGTCCGCCAAGTTATCCCAGGGGCCATCGGGTGTCAAGATTCATCACTTTTGAAGCTAGTTGTGGATCGATACCAGGCGGGAGCGTTGTCTTGGAAGGAAGGGGCGGTCCGTGATTTGGCCTTCGAATTGAGGTGCCCATCGACCGGGAACCTGAGTGCCGCATGAGGGACATTTGCCCTCTGGCGTCAGACGATATTCTTCAATGAAGTAGCCGTAACGGCGGATGAGAGTTGCGCGACACTGCTGGCATTTTGTGTTCTCGTAATCGCCGACCATTCCCGGCAAATTCCCCGTGTATACAAATCGCAGCCCGGCGTTTTTCCCGATCTCGGCGGCACGGAGCAGGTCCTCAGGGCGAGTGTTCCTGGTATCGTCCATTTTGTAATCCTGATGAAATGCGGTCACGTGCCAAGGGATGTCGGGCGAGACACCGGCAAGAAATTCAGTCAGGCGGCGCAACTCGTCGTCGGAATCGTTGAAACCGGGGATGAGAAGCGTCACGATCTCAAGCCAGATACCCATCTCATAGAGACGGCGGATGGTGTCAAGGATCGGGCCGATGCGGCCACCGAGTTCGTGGTAATGACGATCGTCGAAACTCTTCAGGTCAACTTTATAAAGGTCAATCCAGGGGCGAAGGTAATCGAGCACTTGCGGCGTGCCATTCCCATTGGAAACAAAAGCCGTGAGCAGGCCGGCAGCTTTGGCCTGCTTGAATACGGCGACAGCCCACTCGCTGGTGATCAGCGGTTCGTTGTAGGTGCTGACCAAAACCTTCGCACCCTGCCGTAGAGCATCTTGTACAAGTGCCTCAGGAGAGGCTTCGAGCGGCGGAGAAACCGCACTGGGATCGCGCAAGGCCTGAGAGGTTACCCAGTTCTGACAGTAGGCACAGTGGAGATCGCAGCCGAGCATGCCGAAGCTGTAGGCGAGAGCGCCGGGATAGGCATGAAAGAAGGGCTTCTTTTCGATGGGGTCGCACTGCACGCCGCCAACGTATCCCCATGGGACGTAAAGTTTTCCATCTTTATTAAAGCGAACTTTGCAAACGCCGGGCTGGCCCTCGGGAATCGGACAGCAGTGGCCGCAGGCAAAACAACGGATGCGATTGCGATCGATGTTCTCGTACAAATCACCTTCGCGCACGTGCTGATTGAGTGTCTCGCGCAGGGTAGGCATGGGAAGGACCTATTCCAGATATTGTAACTCTTGAGAAAAGGGCCTAGCGGGAGGCGGAGTGTTGGCGAAGCCACTCATCGGCTTGCTGTTGGGCTGCCAAAACTTGAACGCGGTTTAGGCGCGAAGCCAAGAGGGCGACACGCTGCTTGCTACCATCATCCCCGCCAGCCTCGGCTAATAGAGACCAGTAATAGGCTTTGGATAGATCCACAGGAACGCCCCGCCCCGCCCAGTAAAATCCCCCGAGCGCAGACTGGGCCGGCACATGTCCTTGTTCAGCAGCGAGAGAGAACCAGCGGAAGGCCTGCGAATAGTCCTGGGTTACGTCTTCGCCAGCGGCGTAGTGTGCACCGAGGGCAAACTGAGCGGCACTGTCACCTTGCTCTGCCAGTTTGCGCAGACTGTCCAGAGTCGCTGGTACACTCAACCGGACCTGAGAGACGGGCTTCGCTGTTGCCTGGCGGCTGTTCGCAACAACGCTGGGCTGCGAGTTCCAAGTCCCGACGATCCACACGACGGCGAACACAAGCGTGATAGCCGCGCTGCCCAGAACGAGATTTCGGGATTGCGATATCTGTGGGAGGGGCAAATCCGCCGAGGATTCAATTGGGAACTCGTCATCAATGCTGGTCGCCGGCACAGGAGAAGGTGTTGCCACGACTTTTTCCGACCGAGAAACCGCGTAAGACACGATTTCTGCCAGACGTTGCAGGACGGCTTCGTTGTCATCGCGGAATGCCTGCACTCGGGGGGAAAACACTTCCAACAGACCTCGAACCACTCCATCGAGGCGGATCGGAACCGCCACGATCGAGCGAATAGCGAGGGCACGACAGCTTTCACGATCCACACGGGGATCGCTTTCTGAGTCGTCGCAACGCAAAATTGCTCCGGTTCGCACGCACTCTCCGGACAAGCCAGAGCCTACGTGGATCACCGCGCCCAAAGGGGGCGCATCCTGACCTGCCGTCGCACGACAAATCATCTCCGAGCCGTTTGAGAGCCCGATCGCGGCACCCGAAGCGCCACTGAAGGTCAAAGCCCGACGCGCGATCAGGTGGAGGGCAGCGTCAAAATCCGAACGGAGAGCTTCGACCTCCTTCTTAACAGCCGCAAGACCGATAAGCAGAGAAGTAAAGTCGGTGCGGCTTGGGGGCTGTTCGACCGAGGCGCGAGCTCGTGAAACCGGGATTTCGGCGTCTGATAAATCTTCCGAGACGTCATAAGTGGAAGCGGAAGTTTCGTTTGCCAAGAGCCACTGTTGGAGCGCGCCCAGCGAATCGGCATCCATCCCGGTAAATCGAATACCAGTTCGTCCCGAGGCATGGGACCATACGACGGTGCCCGAGGTTTGGATCAGCTCCTCTGACTGCGAGAGGTCGAGGGACAAATCCTTGGTTGACCCAATCTCAAGAGGAAAGGCGCTTTGAATTGCCACGCCATTTTCGCTCAGATCCAGGATGACGCAGAGTTCAAGGGCGGATCGACTGATCTGGCGATGCAGGGTCGCGTAGGCAGGAACATGAATAGGATGCCTAACGCGTCTTCGGCGGTTTGGGCCCATGAATCTGGCACGTCCGCCGCCGGTAGCCGGGTTGATCCCGAGGGGCTGCATCACTGCTGTTGGATACATCTTACTCCCAGCGGTGGATGTGAGAAGAAGACTTAATTGGAAAGTACCTTTCGGATCATCGTCAATTCTCCGGCCAACACTCGATGATAGAGGCCCGTTCGGCAGTCACCCCATCGAACTCGTTTTGCTGACGACCCATGTTGAATGGAAGGCGCTGTTCTTAAAAAGGGTTCGGTGCCATTACAGTGACGTTTTGCGAAATGTCGATTCCGTTCAAGGTGTAAATCATCTGGTAGGCACCCGTTAAGGGAACGACAAACCAGGCCGTGCCACTCCCGTCGTCGGCCACAGTCACTCCATAGGGATTAGCGACATCGGTCGATGACTGAAGAAAGACTGTTTCTACACCGCTCGCGGGCAATGAGGGAGCTTGGAAGTCACCGGACGTGGGGCTGGTATTCAGTAAGGGCGGTTGGACATATTGCTTGTACAGATTGGTGAATTGGGTGCCGTAAGTTGTCAGTTGGTAATTACGTTTCATCCAGTTGGTTGTCAACTGCGGGTCGGTGGGGCGGTTCCCGATCCCGCTGATGCTGAACCAGCTCGGGGTGATGGATGTGTGAACGTAAATGGGCATAATGCCCTGAAGAATCCCCGCCGAGTTATCAGTCCAGGAGACGTTGTAGTAGCTCTTCAACATAGAGGCCTCGCAGGGAAGGTTGAAATTGCCGTAAATTTCGCGGGTAAACAACGGCTTGGTCTCCCGGGCCAATTGGCTTTCCAAAGCAAGACCGTGATCACATTCTGTGCCATAGGTATCCTGTATGTTTTGCACAAATGTGTCCACATCACTACCGTCGGCGACAGGACGTCCGCTCGGATCCTCGTCGCGAACTGCTTTGGCGATCTGCGGGTATATGGAGGCTTCAGCAACTCCCGTTGGAAATACGTCAGTCGGGCGCCAGATGATGATCGAAGGATGATTCCGGCGTGCCTGCGTCCACTCTTGCGCGGTAGATACCATCCAATCTGTCCAGCCCGAAACGCTGTCAACCTGCGATTGTCCTGCAGGCCGGCCATCGCAGTAAAACGCCGCCACGACGAGAACTCCCATCTCGTCGGCTAATTGCAACAAAGGCTCACCAGCGTCGTCCCAGTGGCTCTCGATCATGTTCATTCCCGATTGCTCGAGAACCCACAGCATGAACGCCTGTGGCCGGCGATCATTCATATAGCGGACGGGTGCGAGCTTCTCAAAGAAATTTCCCGCCATATAGAGCTTCTGGTTGTTCAGATAAAGAGTTGTTCCGACTTGCCAGATTTCGCGGAAACCGAACTGAGTATAGATTGTGTCCACCACCTGTCCAGATTCCAGGAGCTGGGTTTGCAGCGTGTACAGCTTGGGCTGTCCGTATGGAGCGGGTCCCCAGAACACGGGATTGGCCCAAGGCGCTTCGAGGGTTGCCGCTCCCGCGACAACAGGTTGAGGGGGCAGGCTGAGCACGGGAGTGGAGCCATCAAGCACAGTGGCCTGCACGGTGGCGCTCGGCGAAGCCCCGTTGATTTGCAAGTTCGCCGTCAGAGTGAGATTGCGCACCGAGCTGACGACGAAAACGTCCGAGACATTTTCTGTTGGACGCCAAGAAAATGTGATATCCCCCACCAACCCGACCCAATTTCTTTCGCTGACCACAGGCGCTGAAGCGCGGTACGCATTGCCCATGCAGTCGGGATTCTCAGGGGGGCAGGAGCTTTGATTAAGATTCAGTCCCGGACGGACATAAGTTGTGTCTGCCTTGTGAACATAAATCTGAATGAGATTGGGTTGGCCAGGAATAATGGCACTGGTGACATCGAATTCGAATGAGCTGAATTGTCCGAAGTGCTCGCCGAGCAGTGAGCCATTCACATAGATGGCCGCATAGTGTCCTGCTTTTTCCAGCTTGAGAAAGAAGCTGCGACCCGCCGTGTTCCAGGTCAGGGGCACCGTAAGATTTCTTTGGTACCAGACGGATACGGTTCCGTCGGTAAGAGGCAAGGCCGGAATACGCGTGTTGATCCAACCGGAACTTGGAATTGGAGACTGCGGCTGGTTGAGAATGTATCCCCAAGTACCGTTGAGATTGACCTCTGCGCGAGGCGCTTTGCCAACGACAACCTGCGAAGCGGAAAACACAGAGAGGAAACAAAGGCATGGAACAAGTGCGGTAGTCAGCGAAACAACCTTCGAAAGTTTTGTTGCCATAGCTGGCCGCAAACGAAGGGAAAGGAGGTTCATCCGAAGGACGATCATAAGAATGCTCCAATGGGGGGACCGGCGAACAGTGGGGGGACAGTTCTAAGTCTTACTTTATTACCGTTTGCTTTCCTTGCCAATCCCCATCAGATTAACCGTCTGCAAAGTTGGGGTACCAGTATCGATGCTGAGTAGTCCCGAGCGTGGTCCCCCGGCGGTCGGAGAGAAGCTGACACTAACCTTGCAACTCTGACCTGGCGCCAACGTGGAACTGCACGACTTCCGCGGAATCGCGAAGTCTCCATTTACAGCCAGGGATCGCAAGTTTACATCAGAGGTCCCATGATTGGTGAGGATCAGGACTTGCGGCTTGGTGTCACTTTCGACCTTCTGCTCGCCGAAATCAAAGCTCGAAGGTGAAACATCGAGAGGAACGCCCACTCCTGTAAGAATCACCATTTGCGAAGTGGTAACGTCGGAGTCCCGTATGCGGACAGCGCCCGTTACCCTTCCAACAGAACTGGGTTGAAAAACAGCGGTGACAGTACAGGTCTGATGCGGTTCCAGGGTGTTGCCGCAATTATTGTGCTGGGAGAAGTCGCCGCGGGCTTCGATGTTTTCGATATGCAACTGGGTTTCACTTTGGTTGGTGACTTGGAACTCTTGCGGACCGGCGGTACTCCGAAGTGCTGTGTCTTTCCAAATCAGAGATGGAGTTGACACCTTCACAGCGCTGGCTCTTCCAGTTAGGGCAATTCGATGAGGCGACGCAACATCCGAGTCTGCAATCGTAATCTCGCCCTCGATCATTCCCGGCTTGCCCGGCGAAAAGAAGACTGCAAGATTGCAGTAACCGTGCGCAGCAACTGTGGCGCCAGTGACGCACTGATCCTGGGTTGGGAGCAACACGAAACCATCGGAGACATCGATCTTCTCAAGAGCGATACGCATACCGCGCCGATTCTGGAAGTTGATGATTTGCATTTTGCTGCGCGTATTCACCAACTGGTCACGAAAGACAAGGTGTGTGTCCGACAAGGCGATCGCACTGACAACGCCGGTTCCCTCGAGATTTACGATGAGTGGCTGGGCATCCGGAATTGAAACGGCAATTTTGGCGCTTTGCAGGCCAGACTCGGATGGAGTGAAAGTCACCAGGACGGAACAGGATGAATCCGGCGGAAGGACATGCAACTGTGTTCGGCAATTTTGGGTGAGTTGAAACTCGCTCGAACTGGCCGATATCTTATCGATCGGAATATTCTGCTTTGAGTCGTTGCGGACTGTAATCACGCGTGGGGCCGAGGTTGCGTTGAGTGCCTGTTTGCCGAAGTTCAAGTTTGTAGTGGAGATGATGGGTCTTTGTGCTCCGATCGCAGCAGGAATGGAAGTGGACGAGGGTTGCGCGGTTTGATCTCCACCGGCTTGGGCAGGCAGCTCTCGACAAGCAAGCACGAAACACAAAGAGAGAGTGAGCCATAGCGGTTTCATGGGATGTTCCTCGGGTTGACCTACGACCAGGCGAAATAAAGACACGCGAGCGGTCCAGTCAACCGCTCGCATGCCCCAGCTGTCAGCGAGAAGCCTTCATCTCCGGGAGGACTCCTGGGGAGTAGGCTTATTCGCGGACGACAGCAAAGTGGCCAACTGCTGCTCGACCATCTGATGGAGGAGTGTGTAATCGACTGCTCCGCTGAAGAAGTGGCCGTTCAGGAAGAAACTGGGGGTGCCTGACAACCCCAGCTTTGAGGCTTCGTCGCGATCCAAAGCCACCTTGGCTGACTGCTGACCGGAATCCAAGCACTGGTCGAACTTGCCTGAATCCAACTTGAGTGTTTTTGCCTCTTGTTTCAAGTCGTCAGTCTGGAACTTCTTATCGCTGAAGAGCTGATTGTGATACTCCCAATACTTGCCTTGGTCGCCGGCGCAACGAGCGGCTTCGGCCGCTTTTTCCGCGTAAGCGTGCATGGGGAGCGGGAAGTCCTTGTAGACGACGGAGACCTTGCCGTCAAATTCCTTGAGAAGCTTGTTGAGGTCAGGATTGACCTTCTGGCAGTAAGGGCACTGATAGTCGGCGAACTCGACCAGCTGCACGGGAGCATCGGCGCGTCCCTCGACGACCGCGGCGTTGGACGCGTCAACGGCTGCGACCGGCGGCGCGAGCTGCACTAAAATGTTGGCTTTCAGGCGCAGGTTTTCCAAATAGGCTGCAGTGACCTTGCTCTTGCGCAATTCGATGATGTGGTCGTAGATCTTGCTGCGCATTTTCTCGTACGGCTCTTTCGAGTCCATGCCTTCGAAATAGAACTGGAGTTGTTCTTCAGTCGGTTCCTTTACTTTGCTTTCAATCTCCTGTTTCTTCAACTGATCGATGGTGATACCGAGGCGGTGCGCCTCCTGTTCGAAGAGACGCTGATCGATGAGGTCGTCCAACGCCTTGCGGGTGGCCTGGTAGTACTGGTAACGGGCTTGAAGTAAGTGGTTCCCTTCCCATTGCTCCATATCTGAAGCGGTCAGCGCATCGCCGTTAACGATGGCCAACGCGTTGGGATTTTGTTGCGCAATCGCGGAACCGGAAAGAGAAAAGGCAGAGCAAAGGCTGAGCAAAGCGCTCGCCAGAATGGGTCTTAACATGTGAGTCCTCCCTCAGAATTTTTTATTCAAAATCGCGCCAGTGAGCGTAAGCCCACTGGCGCAAGACAACTAGTCACCGTAACCGCAAGTACAAATTCCCTTTCCGCTGCCCTGGTTGATGATGTCGCTGCAGAGGTTCTCAGCAAACAGCAACTCATTGGCACTCAACGGAGCCGGAGCAAATTCCTCTTCGGTTTCGGGAGTGGTGGCACCTTCGCTCTGAGTATGAGTAGCCCAAGCCCGCAAATCCGGCGTGGGGACGACGGGATTGAAATCAGCGGCTGGGTCGCAAGGTGCTCCGTTCAAATTTCCGGAGATGATTTTGATCACTCCGGTGTGGGTGAGGTTCGCCGGATTGACTGGATTGGCCAGCAGATCCTTTTCGAGCGAAAGAGTGGTTTCGCTGTCGGCCGTCAGCTGGCAGCCACAACAGGCGACTTCCTGCTCATCATCGTTGAACACGTAGATGTCCGCGCAGAGCTGTCCATTGACGGGGACGCCATTACGGTTCAAGGTTGTGACCGCAGAGCCGGGATTCACAATGTGATAAGTGGAATCCTGCCCCACGTTGTTTGAGGGGTGATTGTAGTAAGTGAGCTGGTAGACATCATTCCCCTGGCCGAACATTGGTCCGACGGCGAGACAAACGAGGGCTACCGTGAGCGCGGTGTAAATCAACCAACTTGATCTCGTTCGAGACATCGAAATTCCTCCTTTGAAATCGTGTGATGGATCCTGACGGAACTGACTCGCATGACGGTTAAGGACTTCAGAGCCGCGCATCACGGAATGCTGGTGAAGTCGCAAACCGTGGAAGAATTCGGGAATGGGCCTGTGCAAATGCCGACGCCACTTCCGTTCTCCACAATGTTGGTGCACTGTTCCTGCAAGCTGGCCAGTTCGGCGGCACTCAAGGACGCGTCCTGGAACTCATCTTCAGTGGTTGATCCGTCACTCTGTTTGTATCCGGGCAGGTGGGTTGACCACGCGCGCAGATCAGGGGTGGGCTTGATGTTCAGAACATAGTTGCCGTTCTTGTCGCGTCCACCGCCGCTAGGATCGCAAGGCGCATTGGAAGTAACGGGCGGGCCTTGCGGGGGCTGGACGAAGAAAGTACCGTTCGGAACGGCAGAGATGACCTTGATATCGCCGTCGTTGGGTTTGCTGCCGTTGTAGGAGTTGATCGTCAGGTTGTGGGCCACGCTGAGGTCGACGATGCCATTGCTGCTAATTTCGCAGGCGCAGCAATCTTTCATCTCTTGCACATTGTCGAACACGTAGATCATGGCGCACATTTCGGCTGGCGGGTAGGACGGTGCATAGACACCCGGGTTCACGATTCTCACTCTCTGGTCCCACCCATTGAGGTGTGCGTTGGCCAGATTGTTCGAGAAGTAGGTAACCGAGAATACGTCTTGAGCCCCGGCCGCGCCGCCGATCACCAGAAGACAAATCGTGATCGCTGCGATGGTGAGCCATCTTGGATTCCCTGTTTGGGACATAGAACTTCCTCCTTCACTGGATTACGCCTTGGATCGGCCTAGCGGGGGAGGGCAGGGGAGCCAAGCACGTCATGGCGCACATGCAATGTAGCCGCAGTTCGAGGGTTTGCAAGCATCACGGTTCATCGGGTCGTATGAGCCGCTGCCAATGGGTTAGTCATAAAGATAGTGAGATAAGAAATGTCGTTGCGAATCGGCAGGCACAAGTGGGGAGAGCGGCGGAATTCTGCCGAAGCCCTACCCAACGATGTCCTGAAAGTTTGAGACGCCCGGCCGTTACTCGGCCGGTTCGATAATTTTGCCGATGATGCCGGAGCGAGTGGATACGTTCATTTTCACCATAATCAACCGGATGAATCCTTTGACGGTATTCGGGCTGATCTTCATTCGGATAGCGATCTCTTTGCTGGTCAGGCCCTCCACCAACAATTGAACTACCTGTTCTTCACGCGCGGTCAGTGCGAAGCGACGCGAGATTTGGGCCGTCGCCGTAATACCATTAGATTTCCGCTCAAGGATGATCACGAACGCTGGACGGCCATCGCCCCCGGGCTCACTTACACACGGGCCCAAACGGAATGAACGGCAATGATATGTCCTTTTAGCGGAACGAAATTCTTTGGTTACATTGGAATTCGGCGAGGCTCGATCCAACAAATAGGACTGCACACGATGTGTGAGCCAGTTGTTCAGATCACCAATCTTTTCGCGACGATCGGGAAAAGTGAGAATTTGGATAGCGTCGCCATTCGTAGCAACCACTTTCAGCGACGTATCCACCACAACAACACCGGGGTGAGAGTTCACGGCATGCACGGGATTCCCCTGAGCAGGCGGCACTAAATGCGGCCGCCAGCAATGTAATGATTTATCCCTAGATAGTTGCGTCTCCCAGAGACGCTGGTGCGATTGGGGGTCTTTTGCAGCCTTATTTTCTTTGGGGGAGAGTGCCTGTTGTAAGTCCTGACGCGGGGGTTACCGCTGCGTCACTGACACGCAACTAGCAGATCAAGCCGGCCGCTGCCCGATCCTCCTGGGGGAGAAAAAGTTAAGATAGAAAAGGATGTTGAACTGAGAGGGCGCGTCTGTCAAGCAATTTCGCGTGACTGATGCTTTCATACCAATCCTTCCGGGCTAAGGTAAATCGCCCATAACAGCGCTACGTACATAGCGAACAATTCTCAGGCAAGTGGAAGAGACGTCGCACCTTAGGCAATCTGTGCTACTTCGCATGGGTGGCGTCCAAGATTGAGGATCGGTGTAGAGTACGCGCTGCTTACAATGCGATCGACGGAAGGCAACCCCGATGACTGACCAGGAACAGGCTTGGATCCAAAAATATCGAGCTTCGTTACAACTGCCTGCTGTAGCCGAGCCGCGTTGGAGAAGGACCGTTTCGGCCCTGATTTCGAAATGTCAGATTCTGGCGGCAAGAATGGCAGCAAAGTCGCGAAGCCTGCGAAGCATCGGTAAAGGCAAAGCGCTTCAGACGGCAAGGTGAATTTCTTCTACGCCGGCAGGCACTCTTTCGTCCTGCGCAAATTGGAAAGCCGCAAAATCGCTGCCACCATCATGCTTGAGAGAAGTTGCATGGTTGCGATGTCGCGATTGTCGAAGGCATAGGGTGAGGCAGAAAGAACCTCAAACACACCAAGGGTGCGGCGGAAGTGGCGGAGCGGAGCAGCCAGGATGGAGCGCACCCCAAGACGCCGGCAGGTAGCCAGATCAACCAACGGGTTTCTCTCAGCATCGTGGCACACGACGACTTCCCCGGTTCGAACACAATCTGCCGAAATACCTGAGTCGGTCTGAAGACGCACGCCCAAGTCCGGAGCAGTGCGACCGGTTCGAGCACGGCAGACGATCTCATCTCCATGGCGCAAGGCAATGGCAGCGCCTGTCGCTCCGGTTAGCGCCTGTGCCCGTTCTGCAATGACGCTGATTGCCGGCTCGAGATCGATTTCAGCGGGATGAATTTCACGATCAGGGCCCGGCGAAGCGAGCCGGACCGGATGAGAACCTGAAACGCGAGCATGATGGCGAGAAGGCGCTAACGACGCGAATGAGACTGGTACGCGACTGTCGGAGACCGATGCTGGTACGGTACGCAATAGCTCTCGAACGAGACGATCTAGTTCCACGTCGGCGATGAGGTGAGCGGTCTGTTCTTGTTTCAGGGATCCACCCAGAACTCGCGACAGACTCAGAACGGCGCGACTACCGCAGGCGTAGCAATACGGCGTGTTGTTTTTGCTGATCAGCTCGCAGGCCACGCAAAATACAGCCGTGCGCAACTCCACGAAGTGAATGTCCTGCCCCGTGAGCTTCTCCGCCATTCGTTTCTGCGAACCTCCGGATTTCGGCGAGAGAGAAAAGTAAATGGCGAGAGTACAGCTCAAAAGTGGCAGGGCTGGTTCAGGCTGTGGATAAAACGGAGGAGGAAAAGTAAAGATTAACTGGCTTGGGCGGCGAGCAGTTCAGATTTCTGCTCAAGGATAGGAATTACTTCAGCTACAGGAGACAACAGGCGCTCGAGTGCGTCCGCCAAAACCCGAGAGAAGTTAGCAGTCAACAAATTGAGATCGATTTGCAGGTCCCGGTCTGTATAGCAGCGATGAACCGTCATGCGACCGTAGCGAATATTGTTGCTGGAGACCAAATCAAGGCTTAAGCTCCAGGCATTTCCCATTTCGCGTGAAAAGTAGGTTCCTGGCCTGGTCCAGTACAACCCATCCGAGGTGAACCTCAGTCCCGGGCCATGCGCCTCGGGGGCCTCCAGCGGCGCTATCAGCAGATGCAGGTCGAAAGCATCGAAATCATTGTTGCTCATCGCTGCCAACAGAGTCCGGCATAACTGAGCGTAGTCACGCGCCACACGCAGTTCTTCCGTGGCGCGCCGGATCGCGAGATTGTTGATGAGCACCTGGCGTTCAATGGTCCTCTGCGCTACCCGCCGGAGCTCGCCGAACTCAAGGTAGCCCAGGCGCTGCACCCCGATCCAAACTCCACAACCAACAACAGCCAGCACCAAACCCAAAATGCGCTGCGTCGGCCACAACAAGAACAAACTTAAAAGAGCGAAGACAGCAGAGACGGCATATAAGGTGATAGCGACCTGGCGCTGAGACAGACCCTGCTGTAAAAGTTTGTGATGAATGTGTTCGCGATCAGCAGTGAAAACGGGCCGCCCGCTGAGGAAGCGCCGCAAGATTGAGAGTGTGGTCTCCAGGATCGGCAGACCAAACGAAACAACCGGAATGGCAACGGCAATTGTAGTGGGCGCTTTTTGCGCTCCTTGAAGAGCGAGGGCACTCAACATGAAGCCCACGAAGAGACTGCCACAGTCACCCAGAAAAATCGTCGCCGGACTGAAGTTGAATCTCAGAAATCCAAGGGTCGCGCCAACCAACGCGATGGCCATGGCAGAGACCAAGTTATTTCGCGTGATGAGAGAGACGACGAAAACAACGAGAGTCGAGAAAAGAGCCGAGCCGGCCGCCAAACCATCGAGACCATCAATCAGGTTGAAGGCATTGGTGATGGCCAACACCCAAATAATCGTCAGTGGCAAGCTGAGAAACCAAGGAAAGTGATAGCCGCCGAGAACCAGGGGCAGACTCACAATCCTCAGGCCGCCCGCGTACAACATAGCGGCGGCGCTGGCCTGCACTGCAAACTTTGTATATGGCCCTAAAGGACTCAGGTCGTCGAATGCGCCAAGAGCAAAGATAACCAAGCCGGGCAGAAGAATGGCAATAACAGTTCGGTAAGAGAATTCCGAGTCTGCTCCTAACGCAAACCCAGCAATCGGGATGGCAAACGTGAAGACGGTCAGGAACGAAAGGAATATGGCGATGCCCCCGAGTCGAGGCAGAGGCCTGCTATGGAGATGCCGATCTAGTGCCGGCGACGCAACCCAGCCACGAGCGGTTGCGACGTCTCGCACATACCTGGTCAGAACAAATGAGAGCAGCAGTGAACCTAGAAAAATCCCCAGGTAGAAAAGTATCAACAGCTCCTCCGAAACCAGCCCAAGAGCTTCGACATCATCTACTGCTGATCCCAACCCAGCCGAACAGTGTTGCTGGACGAATTCTTAGAGAATGTCCAGATTCTAGAATCGTATTACCGACGGCATGGATGAACTATTCTCTTTCTTGGTACCGACCCTGCAGGGTGCAGCTGTAATGGATGTTTGCGATCTATAGTCGCGCGTGAAACACGCGTCTTTTCAGCTCACATCGCGTGCTAGACTTTTTCCCGATGGGGAAGAAGCTTGCGTTTACGCGCATTTCCTGGTTGAGATCCGGGGTTCTGCTTGCAGTTTGGGCCACAGGTAGTTCCCTACTTATTGCCCAAGAACCGAAGGAAAACGCTAACGCTGCAGCTCAAGTCCTGCCAATGAGCGAGAGCACAAAGGTTCCTCAAGCACCTCAGCTGAGCGCCGGTGATCTGATCGAAATCAATGTTTACAACGTACCTGAACTCACTACCAAGTCGCGCATCAACAGCAATGGTGACGTGTACCTGCCGCTGATCAACTATGTGCACCTTAGTGGTCTGACGGCAGAAGATGCGGAGCTGGCGATTCAGAAACGGCTTTCCGAGGGCGGGTTCGTCAACAATCCACACGTTTCACTTTTTGTAGACGAACACGCCTCTGGCGGCGTGAGTATTTTGGGAGAAATCGTGAGGCCGGGGGTTTACCCGTTAGAGGGTGAAAAGCGATTATTTGATGTGATCTCGGCGGCCGGGGGGCTTACCGAGAAGGCGGGACGAAGCGTCACAGTCACGCATCGCAGCAATCCAGAAGAGCCGATTACGGTGCCGCTCTCACGCAACCTTGCCGACCGACCGGACAGCAATGTCGCGATTCTGCCCGGAGACACAGTCATCATTCGCAAGGCCGACATTGTGTACGTGGTCGGAGATGTTGGGCATCCTAGCGGATTCCTGACGGAGAGCGGACGTCTGACCGTGCTTCAGGCGATCGCACTCGCGGGTGGCACAACGCGAACGGCCAATCTGGGAGGGGCGAGAATCATTCGAAAGGGACCGACTGGGATGACCGAGACTCCGGTCCAATTGAAGAAGATTCTCGAGGCAAAAGCTCCGGATCTGGCGATGCAGGGCGACGATATACTGTTCATCCCGACGAGCGCGCGGAAAGCGGTCATGGGGCGCACGCTGGAAGTCGCGGTACAAGCTGCGACCACGGTCAGTATCGTGGCGCTGATGCCTTGATCGCTTGAGGGGCGTTCATCGGATCTTGCGAGTCCAGAAGGTCTTCCAAAAAAGCGATATAGTTCTGAGCCGATCGCTGTCGTGTAAAGTTCTGCTGCACGCAGTCCCTGCCGTTGTTCCCTAAGGAGTACCGCAGAGACTCATCCTGGGCGAGACGCGTGACGGCATTGGCGAGCGCGGTTGGGTTTTCTGGTTCTACCCATATGCCTGCATTAGCATCTTCCACAAGTTGGCGGGCGTAACCGTCCACTCCCACGATGGTCGGCCGGGCACACGCCATGAACTCCAGCATCTTCGTCGGAAGTACTGTCTTGAAAAGCTCAGACTTCTTCAACAACACCATGCACGCGTCCGAGGCAGAGATGTAGTCGGGAATTTTCTCCCGAGGCTGCTGATCGATGAATCGGATGTTCGTCAAATGCCGCGAGCGAGCAAGAGAGACAATCTGCTCTTTTTCCGCACCTTCTCCGAGGATCCAGAAGACAACGTTTGATGCAGATTGCTGCATTTGAGACGCAGCGTCGATGAGTGTCTTCAGGCCATGCGCCATCCCCACGGTTCCGATGTAGGAGAATACGAGTTTCCCTTGTGCGTTCATCTGCTGCCGGATCGGGTTGGTGTTTTCGCGCGGACGGAAGAGTTCGCAATCGACTCCGTTTTCAACGACGGCGATTTTTTCGGATGGAACATTCCATGCGCGGATCAGGTGATCTTTAAAAGCCGGTGTAACTACGACGATCCGATCTGCAGCCGTATAGAGAAAATGGGCAATTCGCCCAAGAGCCCGATAGAGCGATGAAGTTTGACTGCCCGTGCCAACAGCCGCGAGTGACTCCGGCCAAAGATCGCGAATCTCAAGAACGAACGGAACACGCTTGATGCGCGCTAACCACCACCCGGAGAGTCCAACCAGGAGTTGCGGCGAGGTCGCGATCACAACATCGGGACACGGCAAGAACGAACCGGTGGCTGCGGCGGACAGACAAAAAGAACCATAGCTCAGGATCCTCTCCCAAGACTTGCAATTAGGAAACGGAAGCAGCCAGGTACGAACCACGGGAACACCCTCGAAATCTTCGCGAATCACAAGGCGACGGAACTTGCTGCGGTATTCAGCCGGAATGACTCCAATTGGGTGATTTGGGAAGCCGGTCAGCACGGTGACATCGTGTCCATGGCTCGCCCATAAGCGGGATAACTCAGAGACACGGGCCGCAGGAGCACCCATCTCCGGAGGAAAATATTGAGAGACGTAAAGGATCTTCATGACCGAGTCAGTAGTAACAGAGCTTGAACAGACCTTTACAACACAGCGCCTGAGTTCGGTTTGCGAAGCTGCGTGTGTAACTTTCCCAGCGATCCGCCATTCGCGAAAACGCTTCCTGTCCGGTCAGTGTATGCATGACTCGCAATTGGACACAGTGCAAGCGATGATAAAAAGGACTCGCAATCATGGGCAGCAGAGTTCCGGACTGTTCGTACAGAGACCAGAAGCCCAGGTCGTAACTATCGATGTTGGCAAGGAGAGTGTGGACGGCATGGTCGAAGAGGTCCTGCGCAGTCTCGCTCCCTGTGGCGAGGAAATAGTCGTAAACACCCCACGCAGCCCAGATGAAACCGTTCAGAATGTGGGTCGGCGGAGAGACTATGTACTCCTCAAACCAGATATCGCCACGTTCGTCGGTGAAGGTCACTCCACCCTCGTGAGTGGGCTTGAGGAAGCTCTCGAAAGCACTGGTGGCCTTTTCCAAGTATGTACGGTTGCCAGTTTCACGATGGGCTCGAACCAGCAGAGAGATACCCTGCCCTTGCGCCAGTGCTGAATACCAGGGAGCCTTCAACCGAGTGCGATACTCCCAATCGAAGTGATGATTCCAAACAGAGAGTCCAGCAGGGTTTGTCTCCAAACGGCTGGATAGCCAAGCGCTCGCAGCCAGAAATTTTTCTTGGTTTTCGAGACTGCCGGTTTGACAGAAGCGGTTGTAGTTCCCCAAACCCCACTGGGCAATCGCGATGGGGTTGTACTGCAGGCCAATTGCGCCTTGATAGTTGAGAAGAGGAATGCCGGCAGAGTCGTGGTCGCCTGCATAGTCTGCCTTTTCGGCAAAACGCATGTAGTACTCGCCTAGTTCATCGGTCGATGCCCGCAAATTCACTTGTGGATTGTCGTGCCAAAACGTGAGGTGACTCGCTGCTGGAGTGAGATAGGCGGTGAAAACGCGCTGATAGTAGCGAAGGCGGCGGGTGATGAAGTTTGAGATCAAGGTCGTCTTAGGTTACTCGCCAGATGAAAGTTTGGAAGTCAGCGCCTTCGACCGCCACCGTCGTGAGAGCCAGGCAGCCGCTTGTGTTGTTTCCGTCTGGCATAAGCGCGTTTCCATACTGAAACAGTGACATCGGCCAGCGGTCTTTGCGCCACCCCACAAGAGATTCCCACTGGTTTCCGCTGGCACTGCCGTACAGGCAGACTTCGCGAGAATGGTTCACGGAGCTCGGTTCCACCATAGTTGAGAAAAAGATTGCGTCGCCCACAGAAGCACCGCTGATTGAAGAACTGTTCAGTTGCGTCATCGCGCGCAAGTTGGCTTGACGGTCGAGGCGATAAACGTGATTCATCTCGAATGGCGTGTCAGAAGAAAAATAGATGGCATCGTGGGCGATAACGGCCGACGCGGTTCGCGCTTGCTGGTGGCCGGACAGAACGACGTCCACGCTTTTAAAGTCGCATGAGGCACGTAGGATTCGACACTCATGACCTTCATCTCCAGTCAACACCCAAAGGCAATCTTCCCACTTGTCATAAACGATGTTGTGTACGTGACGGATGGCGCGCTGGGGAAATGTGTATGCGACATCCCAGTGTTCCCCATCGTCCAATGAGCTGTAGATATAAACCTCGTCGCGCTGGCGGTTATCGAAATACTCTCCCCAGAAGATCTGGCCGCGAGGCGTCACGGCAAAATGCAAAGGTCGAGTGCCGCGCAAGACGCGAAATGAAACGCGAAATTCTCCAGAACCTGGCATTCGAGTGACGATTGCATGCGGCACTGCTCCAACCAAGGTTCCCGAGGGAGCGACTGCGAGAGCGTGAAAGCCGTCGCGGCACAGGCGGGCGCTCAATTCGAAAGTCGAAGTAACGCGGCGCCAGCGCGCAGGATGAAATTCAGCGACCGGCTGCCAGTCGATTCTGTCTTGATGGCGGCTGATTTTCGCGCGGAGCACCTTGTATCCATGGGAGGCGTAGAGAACGTCGTCTTGCCAAGCCAGTACTCGAAGGCGAGAGAACGACGCGATCAGTTCGATCGTGCATTTAACAGCGGGTTCAAACGGCGCTACTCGTTGAGTTGCCAAGCTGGGATCAGTTCGCCGCTCTTACTACGAGATAAGATCCGATTGCCAGCGCGTCCATTTTGGTTCGTTTGAAACAGTCGATGGCTTCCTGCGGTCTGCACACGATCGGCTCATTTTCGTTAAAGCTCGTATTCAGCAACACGGGTAGTCCGGTCTGCTTTTCAAAAGCACGAATCAGGTCGTAGTAGAGTTCGTTTTCGTCGCGGCTAACGCTCTGCAAGCGACCGGTATCGTCGACGTGATTGACTGCGGAAAGCGCCTTCCGTTTTTCGGCTTTGATCTTGTAAACATGCAGCATGTAGGGCGAGGGGTGAGCGCAATCAAAAAACCCGGCCTGGCGTTCGGCAAGGATGGAAGGCGCAAATGGACGAAACCACTCCCGTTGCTTGATCCGCGAATTGAGCACGTCCTTCATGCCCGGCAGACCTGGATGCGCCAAGATTGAGCGATTGCCCAAGGCTCGCGGCCCCCATTCCATGCGTCCCTGAAACCATCCGACAATGTTTCCGGCAGCAATTTGCCCGGCTACGGAACTGAGGAGCGAATCTCGATCCAATCGCTGGTATTGCAAGTTGTTTGCTCGGAGATCCGCCTCGACTATCGCGTCGGAAAACGCTGGGCCCAGATAGGAATGCCTCATGGAATGGTTACGAGGCTTTTTCAGCAATGAGTGGTAGGCATACAAGGCTGCGCCTATTGCCAGTCCCTCGTCTCCGGCCGCGGGCTGAATCCAGGTATGGCGAAACGGAGTTCGATCAAAGAGCTTGCCATTGGCAACGCTGTTCAACGCACAACCGCCGGCCATCACCAACTCATCGAGCGGCACGCGGTTGCGCAATTCATTCAACAGATGGAAAAAGACTTCCTCGAATCGCTCCTGCATGCCGAATGCGAGATCCATATCCCGCTGGGTAATCTCGCTGTCTGGCTCTCGTGGCTCGCCAAACTCCTGTGCCATTCGATCAGAGAAATGCCGGGCAAGGGTTACCGTTCCATCGGGTAGAACTCGCATACCTTCATTGCTGCCCAAGGTTTTGAAGTACCGGCGATCGAAATGGAAGCCACTGTCGTCGATGCGCACCAGATCGCGCATGCGCATGCAATATTTATCGGTGCCGTAAGGTGCGAGGCCCATGACCTTTCCTTCGTCTCCGTAACGGTTGTAGCCGATAAACTCGCAAATCATGGTGTAGAAACTGCCGAGCGACTCGGGCAAGTAGACGCGCTTGAGAACTTCGATTTCCGGACCCTCGCACCTCGCCATCATGGTGGAAACGAAATCACCCGAGCCGTCGTAACTGAAGCCGGCCGCTCTCTCCCAAGGTGAGCAGTAATAGGCGCTGGCAATGTGAGCAATATGATGCTCGACTCGATGCTCTTTGAACCGCAACCCGCGCGGATTCACCGAAAGCGCGCCGGCAAGAATTGCACGCACATCCTGCATTGCCTGCTTGCGCTGGCGCAGGTGGATGAAATTCAGAATCTTCGCCGGATTCGTGACCGCATACTGAACCTTCTTTGCCAGATTCGCGTCGGTATCCTGCCCGATGGCAACATG
>Ga0070735_10000767_pt1 | contig 32762 bp, 25 predicted proteins | sample Coa_R1_FD_66443 | JGI IMG/M metagenome (GOLD analysis project Ga0070735, IMG submission 66443) | Surface soil microbial communities from Centralia Pennsylvania, which are recovering from an underground coalmine fire - Coalmine... | ecosystem: Environmental > Terrestrial > Soil > Unclassified ...
AGGCGCGCGACCAGGTCGCCGTAGCGAATCAGGCGCTGGCGCAGGCGCGCGAGGCCTTCGACCTTGCCCGAACCCGCTACAACGCGGGTGTCGCCACGCGCGCCGGCCTTTCGCCGCTCCTGGAAGTAAGCGACGCGCAAGCCGCTCTCACCCTCGCGGAAACCAACCAGGTCAACGCTCTTTACGACTACAACCAGAGCCGCGGCCAGCTCGATCGCGCGATAGGGCGCTACTCGTTCGTTCCCAACGGCCCCGGATTCGTCTCCGTCCCGTCCGCCAAAACGCTCGGCAAGCAGTGAACTCTAAGAAGGAGAGGACAGGATTCGAACCTGCGCGCCCTTGCGGGCGTCCTGTTTTAAGGTGAGGTGTTCGCCCTCCCTGCGGGTCCCAATCCGCCTTCAAGTGTACCGCTCAGTCTCGTTTGCTAGGCCGATTATACCATCTGGTCCCGTACGGTACCGGTGGGTCGTGGCAGGTTTGTTAGCAATCCGTAAGCAAATCCCGACCGTGCGAAACAGCATATGGCAGCTCTTATGTAGCGCCATACGCTTTCTTATGGCGCGCTGCCACTCCAGTGGGTCGACTCTGTTTCACGAAGTCTCCCCGGTGTCCGGCGGCTTTCGAGAATTGTGTGGCGTCGCCCAAGGCGTCGCACACGCACATGGCACGTCACCAGCGATGCCCGACCACACGGACCGGCCCACTCGGACCGGCCGCGCGGGTCGCGCCAACGGATCGCAGGAAGCTCACGGGTAGAGGATACTCCGCATTGATGAGGTTTGCCTCCTTCGCCGCAGCACGGCAATGTGCGAATTGTCGTTGCGCTCTTCGATATATTGGCTGGCTCCGTTGGAAGCAGCTCTCAGGATGCATCACGAAGCTACGCGAAGCAGTCGTCCTTCCCGACCTGCAAATCCATGAGAACCTGCTCCAGCGCCGTTACCGCCTTGGGATCGAAGTGCTTTCCCGCTTGGGCGCGGATATGGGACAGCGCCTCGGTGAATGTCCATGCCAGTTTGTAAGGGCGGTACGACCGAAGCGCATCGACCACGGCAAAGATGCATGCTGCGAGCGGAATCGCTTCACCACGCAACCCCCGAGGATAGCTCACCGTCCGACGTGCTGAAAGCCGCGATAACGCGTGCCCTGGTAGGTTAGCGTGCCCTGATCTCCGACGATAAGTGCGCCAAATTGATTGTCGCCTACTGAGAACTCGATGCGCTGTCCGGTGTCCAATTCAAATGTCGCATAGTAGAGGTTCAGGGTGCGAAGCCTTCTGTTGTTTCGCCATTTCTCATATCCTGTTTGCTTGGCTACCACGCGGGCGGGCGTGGAGAGCACAGGCAATGCATTGTTACGGACCCATCGGACCGCTAGAGTGGAAACCACGATTGCGACTCCGATGCCAAGGAGAGCCAGGGTGATGATGACTTCCACGATGAGAGGTACCCTCGAATTAGCTGCGGTGAGGCCGGCTGCGCCACAGGACGCAGCAGAGATGCCGCCACAAAAGTCGCCGCGGCTGAGACGGACCCGCGGACGGGCAGCGATCGGCCGTAACGGTGGTGGATTCCAAATTGCGAGAGAATTGTTCGGCGTGGACTAACCGCCGGAATCGTCTCCTGGCAACCACGCATCTATGCTGGCGGTCACCGGCCCACTGCGAACGAACTTCGTTCGATGAAAGCATGGCCAGTCGGGAAAAGCCGGGCGAATCTGAACCGATCAAATTCAAATGTTAGCAATCCGTTAGCAAACTGGCCTTCTTGCCCTCAATAAAGCGAGCAAAGGGCCCGGTTTTGAAAAGGAGAGGACAGGATTCGAACCTGCGCGCCCTTGCGGGCGTCCTGTTTTCAAGACAGGTGCCATCGACCACTCGGCCACCTCTCCGGGTATTCACATTTCGAACTATGGATCGATCCTCGCAATATGAGTATAACTCGTCTCGGCCCGTACGTCAAGGAACGGCGGGCGCCCCTCACGCAACCTTCGCGCCCCATCTTGTGTCACCATTAAGGGGCGGCCCCGGCCGTACCGGATCGCGTTGTAGTTCACTATTCTTACCTGGCCGAGGTCGACGTGCAGATTACCGCTTCCGCGCTGGAGCAGATCCACGCGCTCTACGACGACGGGCTCTTTCTCCAGGCCTACGGACTCCTCAAGGGCTTCGGCGAGCCCGAAGCGATCGAGGGCACAGGCGCCCGTCTGATCGCGGCGCGCCTGCTATCCCAGCTCGGCGGCGATGCGCGGGCCGCGGCCCTCTTCTATCGGACGTATCGCTCGGACCGCGCCAGCCTTGATGCGCGCTACTTCTACGTGCGCACCGTGCTCCGCCGGAGCGGACCGCTCGCCGCCTGGAAGCTGGCCCGCAAGCCCCTTCCCGCAGCGGCGCTCGCGAGCGCGCCGCCCGACGGCGGCGGCGCGCCGACAAAGCCGATGGCGGCACGGGGGCCGGCGAACGAACGCCTGGCCGAGTGGCACGCGCTGCAGGCCTCGATCCTCGGCTCCCTGCGCGATTTCGACCGCGCCTACGCCGCGCTGGACCGGGCGGACCAGCTTGCGCCGGACCATCCGTGGATTCTGCTCGAGCGGGCCGGCGTCCTGGAGGCGGAGGACCGGTACGATGAGGCGCTGGCCGTCGCGAGCCGCTCCCTGTCCTGTCGTCCGCACTACGGGCCCGCGGCACACTCCGCGGCGCACCTGCTGCACCTTCTGGGGCGCGACGCGGAGGCTCTCGCGGTTCTGACCGACGCCGCCACGCACACCGAGAGCAGCTTCATCTCCGCCCAGCTTACCACCCTCCAGATCGAGCTTCGCCTGTACGAGGAGGCGCGGCGGTCGCTCGCCCAGGCAGTTGAGCGGATGCCGCTGGCGGAGGATGCCTACGCGAAATGGGCCGCCGCCTGCGCCTTCGAGATCGCCTACGCGCTGGGCGACTATGGGGAGGCCGTCACGCAGGCCCGCTCTTGCGACATCCCCTACTTCACGGAGATCGCGAGTCACATCGAGGCGGCGGGAGCGGCGGCGCGGAGGGTCGTGCTGACTGTCGGCTTCGTCCGCCAGCACCACATGACCTGTGCTCCCGCGACGCTCTCCGCGCTCAGCAGCTTCTGGAAGATGCCCGCCGATCACCTGGAGATCGCCGAGGCGATCTGCTACGACGGAACGCCATGGCACAGCGAGCGCGCGTGGGCCGATTCGCACGGCTGGCAGACGCGGGAGTTCATGGTCACGTGGGAAGCCGCAAGGGCGCTGGTAGATCGGGGGATACCGTTCACGCTGACGACGGCCGGGCCGGGCTATGCGCACCTGCAGGCTATCGTCGGTTACGACGAGCGTCAGGGCACGCTGCTCATCCGGGATCCGTTCACGCCTTACCTTCTGTCCCCGCTCGGTCCGGAGATGCTGAAGAGCCTGCTCCCGTACGGTCCGCGCGGCCTCGCGATGGTCCCGGAGGACCGGCGGGAGCTGCTGGACGGGCTTGAGCTTCAAGACGCCGCGCTCTACGACGGGCTGCACGCCGTCGAGCGAGCGCTGAAGGAGCACCGCCGGCCGGAGGCGGCCGCAAAGATCGCAGAGATAGCGGCGGCAGCGCCGGACCATCCGGTCACGCTGCACGCGCGGCGCGCCATCGCAGCGTACGACTCCGACCTGCCGGCGCACCTCGCCGTGATCGAGGCGATGCGCGAGCAGTTCCCGGACGAGCCGAACCTGGCGGTGGCGCACCTCCGATGCCTCCGCGAGCTGGATCGGCGGGAGGAACGGCTTAGCCTGCTGGAAGCGCTGACGAGCCGTCCCATTCCCAAGACGGACGACGCCGGCGCGGCGCGAGCGGACGCGCAGGCTCAGACGCAGCGAATGGCCCCGATCTTCTGGCAGCAGTATGCGCGGGAGCTGAGCGACGACGCGCGGGAGCATCCGCGCGTGGTGACGCTGCTGGCCCGCGCCATGCGCTATGCTCCGACGGACGGCGAGAACTATCACACGCTGGCGACGGTTCACTGGCGCGCTCGCGAGTTCGAGGAGGCGACGGAGCTGTACCGCTTCGCCGCCTGCCTGGAGCCGTTCTCCGAGTCGCTCTCCCGCTCCTACTTCGTCGCGGCGTGCTGGCTCCGGCGCGCGGACGAGGCGACGGCGTTCCTGCGAAGCCGATTCGACCGGCACGGCGGACGCTCGGCGCAGCCGGCTATCACGCTGTTCGGCGCGCTGGAGCAGCTCGGCCGGCAGCAGGAGATGTTCGGCGTGCTGGAGGCCGCGCTGGCGCTGCGGCCGGACGACTCCGACCTCCTGCTCTTCGCGGTGGACGCAACCGCGCGCTACGGGCGCTTCGCGGAGGCGGAGTCCTATCTTGGCCGCGCGCAGGGGCATACCACCCGCGCGTCCTGGCTGAGAGGAGTCGCAGGCCTCGCCGATCTTCGCGGCGACACGGCGCAGTCGCTGAGCGCGTGGCGCGAGATCGCCGAGGCCGAGCCGCTCGCCATGGACGCCCTGGAGGCGATCGCGCGCCTGCTCACGCAGACGGAGGGGCCCGTCGCGGCCGCGCGCCACTACGAAACCCTCGCCGCGCGATTTCCGCACCATGCGGGCGTCCACCGCCAATGGGCCGTGTGGCTTCGCGGCCAGGACGATCCGCCGCGCCAGATCGAGGTGCTGAACCGGCTGAAGGCGATCGACAGCGTCGATTCCTGGTGCCGCCGCGAGCTTGCGCTGGTTCTCGCGGAGGAGCGGCGCTTCGACGAGGCGCTGGCCGAGGCGGAGACGGCCGAGGCGATCGATCCGTTGAACTCGTCCAGCGTTGCGATAGTCGGCGAGGTGAAGGCCGCTGCCGGCGAGACGAAAGCAGCGCGGCAGGCATTCCGTCGCGCGCTCACGCTTCGGATCGACGACGTCTTCGCCCTCAAGCGGCTGATCGAGCTCTGCGACACGGCGGACGAAACGCGCGAGGTGCTGCAGTTCGCGGCGAACGAGATGGCAAACCAGACGCTGTTCGGCGAGAGCCTGCTCGGCTTCCGCTGGTATGCGCACCGCATGCTGCGGCCGGAAGAGGTGGATGGGCTGGTCTGGCGCGTGCTCCAGGCCCGGCCCGATCTGTGGCAGGCATGGTCGGCGTGGATCGACGAACTTCGCGAGACGGACCGCCTCCCGGATGCGCAGCGGATCGCCGAGGAGGCGACGGGCCGCTTCCCGCTCACTCCGCAGCTCTGGCAGGACCTCGCGGCCGTGAAGGCGGCGCGCGGCGACCACGCCGGCGAGCGCGAGGCGCTCCAGCAGGCGCTGAGCGTTACGCCGGCGGACTGCGAGCTGCTGCGCGCCCTGGCGGATTCATGGACGACGAGCGGCGAGATCGACCGGGGCCGCGAGCTGCTTGAGCGGGCTATCGCGATGGACCCCCTCGATCCGCAGAACCATGCGTCGCTCGCCTACCATCTCTGGGTGACCAACGCGCGAGACGCGGCGGTAGCGCGAGTCCATCACATCTTGCGGCTCGATCCTACAAATACGTGGGCCTGGGCGGTCTTGCGACCCTGGAGCAGCGAACTCGGCCGCGCCGCGGAGGCCGACCAGACCGCGCGCGAGCTGGCGGCGCGGCGCCCACGCGATCCGCGCTCCTGGATCACGCTGGCGCGCGTGCTCCATCGACCCTCTGAGCTCGCGGAGCGGCTCGAGGCGCTGGACCACGCCATTCGCCTCGACCCGCGCTGCTACGAGGCGCGCGACCTGAAGGCCACGCTCCTCTCCGCGGAGCGGCGCTTCACGGAGGCGATCGCAGCTTGCTCATTGCCGAATACGCCCGAATCCGGCCTGCCGATCCGCCTCCGCGCGCGCCTCGCGCAGATTGCGGCGGACCGCGGCGATCTGCGGGCCGCGGTGCGCATGCTGGACTCCGCCCTGCTCACCGATCCCTCCTATTACGAGGGCTGGCTGGCGCTGCTGGAGTGGCGCAAAGAGCTTAAGGACCTGAACGGCGCGATCGACGCGGCGAGACGCATGACACGGCTCAGGCCCCACAATCCGACCGCATGGGGCTATCTCGGCTACGCGCTGCTGGAGGCCAAGCAGACGGCCGACGGCTGGGCCGCGCTGCGCCGCTCGCTGGAGCTGGACCCTTCGTACGAGTACGGCGCGTTCACGCTGGTCGCGGCGCAGCTTGAATCGGGCGCCTTCGCGGAGGCCGATGAAACGATCCGGATCGTTCTGGCGCATCGGCACGAGGGCTGGCCGCTGGCCCTCGCCATCCAGGTCGCGGCAAAGCGCAGAGACGGCGTCCGGGCAAGCGCGCTGCTCCAGGAGCTGGGCCTGCTGCCCGGACGCCACGAGGGCGCGCTGCAGCATGCGGACGAGGCGCTGCAGGCCGCCGGAATGACGGCGGACGTGCGGGCGGCATGCGAGCCGCTGCTCGGCAATAGCGCGGCCCAGGCAGAGGTGGGAGCGCTCTGGGCGCGCGCCTGCGCGCAGCAGAACTTGTGGCAGGAGGCGGAAAGACTCGCGCCGCTCGCCGCCACCGACGCGCTCAAGGGCCGGGCGGCCAGCGGCTGGATCGGCGCGATGGAGCGCGCGAACCGGTCCGCCGACCTGCATAGATTCGTCGAGGCGAACCGCGGCTGGGCGCGAGCCTCTACGCCGGGCTGGGCCGCAATCGCATACGGCCTGCTCAGCCTGCGCGACTATCCCGAGGTGGTGCGCTGGACGAACGATTGGCGCGTGCGGGACGGCGCGGGCCCCTGGATGCTGATGAACCGCGCAATCGCATTGCGCTACAACCGGCAGGAAGCCGACGCGGCAGACGTAAGTCGCGCGGCGCTGGAGCTGGAAGAGGACCAGGCGACCGTGAATCACGCGCTCTGGCTCACGATCGACGCCGGGCTGGCGGGCGATCGAGCCGTGGTCGACCGGCTCGCCAGGTTCCTTCAGGGGAGGGAGCCGGACGACCTGCAAAAGTTCTACCAGTTCCTCTACTGGGTGGCCCAGGCGATGGAGGCGATGGCGAGCGACAGCGACGATGGGTCCACGCCGGGCGAGCGGTTCGCGTTGTCCCGCGAGCGTCTGGCCGCTGCCCGGAAGGCGCGCCCGGATTTCCGCGGGCACCGCCTGCTGCGCTCGGCCTATTGGCGCGCGGCGTGGCGCATCGCGCGCGACAGCCGCATACCATGGGCCTGCGTCTGGTACGGCTGGCACGCGCTGACGGCCACGTAGCAGGCTTTCGGCAGTCGGCAATCGGCAGTGGGAGGAAGCGACGGGCCGTCCGCACAATACACGCTCTGGAATGTCGGCGCCGATTGTCGAGTGCCGTCAATCTGTCCGCTGGAGCCAAACAATGAAGATAACGCGCGTTCGCACGATCCCCGTTCAGCCCCGCTGGCTGTTCGTGGCCATCGAGACGGACGAGGGATTGACGGGTTATGGCGAGTGCCTTGGCGATAAGGCGCCCGTGGTCGCGGAGGCGGTGCGGAGCTACGAGCATCATCTGATCGGCGAGGACCCGCGCCGCGTGACTCATCACTGGCAGAGCATGTATCGCGGTGCCTTCTGGCGCGGCGGGCCTACGCTCTGCGCGGCTATCAGCGGCCTGGAGATGTGCCTCTGGGACATCCTCGGCAAGTCCCTGGGCGCGCCGGTGTGGCAGCTCCTCGGAGGAGCCGTGCGGGACCGCATCCGCGTCTATACACGGCCCCGCGGCAGTACGCCGGCCGAACTGGCCGCGAGCGCGAAGGAGGTAGTGGCGCGCGGCTACACGGCCATGAAGTTCTGCCCGTTCGAGAAGGTGCACGTGGTGGACCACTATGGCATCGTGGAGCAGGCTGGGCGTCGCGTCCAGGCGGTACGCGAGGCGGTCGGGAGCGACGTGGACATCCTGCTCGACTTCCACGGCCGGGTCAACCCAACGATGGCGATGTGGCTCGAGGAGGAGATCCGGCCGTTCCACCCGATGTTCATAGAGGAGCCGGTGCTTCCGGAGAATGTCGAGGCGCTGGCTCGGTTCACCGCAAAGTCCAAGACGCCGATCGCGACCGGCGAGCGTCTGTTCACTAAGTGGGCGTTCCGCGAGGTGCTGGAGCGCGGCGCTGCTAGCATCTTGCAGCCGGATCCGTGCATCTGCGGGGGCATCTTCGAGTCACGGCAGATCGGCGCGATGGCTGAAACATGGTACGCCGCGCTCGCGCCGCACAACCCGTACGGGCCGATCAACTTGGCCGCCTGCCTGCAGATCGACGCCTGCACTCCCAACTTCCTTATCCAGGAGTTCGTCGACCCGATCGGCCTGGGCGCGGGCTACCTGAAGGAGCCGTTCGTCGTCACGGACGGCTACGTCGACCTGCCGCAGAAGCCAGGCCTCGGGATCGAGCTGGACGAGGCATGGATCGCGGATCGCCCGCTCGGCGCCCTGCCGGACGTCGGCCGCTGGTTCCATCCCGACGACGGCTCGGTCGCGGACTGGTGAGTGGCGTTCAGGTGTTGGGTGTTGGGTGTTTGGGCCGGACCGTGCGAACAGAGAAGGTGCGAACACCAAACACCAAACACCCCCTCGCCTACTTGCTCTCGCCGCCCTTTTTGCCGATCTGGGCCATATGCTGGCGGTCCTGCGCGACCTTGGAGCCGCCCCGCCGTCCGATTTCGGCCATGTGCTGGCGGTCCTGCGCGACCTTGGAGCCGCCCCGCTTGCCTATCTCCGCCATATGAGACCGATTTTGCGAGACCTTGCGGCCGCCCTTCCGCCCGGCCTCCGCGTGGCCCTCCGGATTTCCGTGCCACCCGCGACCGGTTACGTGCTCGCCACCCGATTCCGCGCCCATCTGATCGCGCGTTCCGACGCTGCTGGACGCCATGTTTGCTGATCGTCTTGCCATTGCGTGTCATCTCCCGATCGCCGTCCATCCGTGCGTTGATGACAGTGGATAGCGGTCACGTCGATTTGGTTCGCGCCACGGGTCTATCGAGTTCCTTCGACGGGACGCACCGAATTACCGTGGGTTGCCAGCGTGGCGCGAGAGCGCTCACGGGCTGTTCCCGTGCGCTCTTCGATTGATGACGGACAGGCGCGATCGAATGTTCCGAATAGTTTACTCGTCTGCGTCAATTCACCAGAATGCGGGACGAACTGCCGGCCCACGCGTCCCGGAACTGCAGCCGCATCCCGGTCCAATCGACCGCCGCAGTACTGTGTTTCCCGCTTGCCCTACTGACCGGAACAGCAACCCACACTTCGCGCACGACCACCCGCGCCCCGATTCCTAAGCGTCCGCAGCATATTCCGGCGCGTCCGGCGGATCGTCGCGAGGGGGATCGTCCCCGATGATCGGACGCAGTCGCAGACTGAGCAGGAATGCTCCGGCCATGATCACGGACGAGGCAAGGAACGGGATCGCGGTCCAGACCCCGACGAGAGCATTGTTGATCGGAGGCGCGATAACGCGCGCGAGGCTGCCAAGGCCCTGCTGCGCGCCGCTGACGGCGCCGCGGTTCCGCGATCCCGCGGCCTGCGTTATCAGCGAGCTGAGCGACGGATTCATCACGCCATTGCCAACGGCGATCAGCGCGCTCAGCACCCTGATCCAGGTCAGGTCCCGCGCAAAGGCGATCGCGACAAGCGTGGCCGTAAGCAGCAGGGCGCCGAAGACCACGAGCCGGCGCTCGCCAATACGGCGCGCCAGACCGCTCATCACTGCGAACTGCGTAATCACGATCGTCACGCCCACGACGATGAATACGCTGGTCGTCGCACCGATTGCGGCCTTGTCGACCAGGTCCTGCTGTGTAACAAGGCCGGCGTGCGTGTGCAGCGGCAACGTTGCGAAGAGCCGGCCCGGGTGCGCCCGCTCCCACCCCACGCGCGCGGTCTGGCGAATGAGCGGATCGAACCGCCGGACAATGAGCCACGAAAAGGACGATTCGACGGCGGTGAACGCGAACGTCGCAAAGGCGTAGACCGTGAGCGGCGGGCCGAGGATCGGGCCGGCCATCGCGCGAGCGAGGTCCGGGAATACGTCCAGCAGCCCCCGCTCCGTGGAGTGGTCCGAGGCGGTTCGATCGTGGTGCGTCTCCGGCAGAAACAGGACCGCTCCGATGAAGTTGGCGAGCGACAGCAGCGCCGCCCCGTAGGCCGGCATGGCCAGCCCGGTGATCGGGGCGATCGGGTGCTGGCTCAACACGCCCCCGAGGATTGGGCCGAAGGCGAAGCCGCAGCCGAACGCGGCCCCGATGATCGCCATGCCCCCTGCCCGCTTTTCCGGCGGCGTAACGTCCGCGATGTAGGCCTGCGCGGTCGGCAGGCTCGCAGAGCTGAGGACGCCGGCCGCGATGCGGGCCGCGAACAGGACGGCGAGATTGGGCGCCCATCCGAAGAAGAAGAAGGTGATCGCGGAACCGATGAGACTCAGGAGGATTAGCGGGCGCCGCCCTATGCGGTCCGACAGCCGTCCCCATACCGGCGAAAAGAGGAACTGCGTCACCGAGTAGCAGGCGAGCAGCACCCCGCCGACCCACGGCGCGCCGCCGTAATGCTGGATGTAGACCGCCATGTTCGGCAGGATGAGGCCAAACCCGAGCAGGTCGATGAACAGCGTGAAGAACAGGATAATGAGCGGCGAGCGTTTCATGTCTTGGGGCGACCGGGCGGACGATTCGGAAGGGCGGGCGGGTATTGCGCGGTCAGCGCGGCGCGACCGGAGCAGTATGGCACGGAGGCCGCCGCGAAGTCAACGCCGCACAGCAAGGGTGTTCAGGTATTCGTTGTTCGGGCGTTCGGTGGTCAGCGAGCCCGGAGGCGGTAGGCGAGCCCTCCTGAACACCTGAATACAGAATACCTGAATACCGAACACCTGAAGCCAGGAGTCGTTTCCGCTTTGAAGAGCATCCGCGTAGTATCCATATGAGAGTGGAATCGGCAATTGCGAGGATCAAGACATTGAAACGAATGACCAAGAAAGAGCTTGCTATATCGCTGCATGGGGCGGGCAGGAGCGTGGAGGAGATCGCGCGGATGCTGGAGTGCTCGCCCAGCTATATCGCGAACTGCCTGGTCGCGAGCGGCAAGCCGAGCGAGTACAGCGATCTATACACCAGCTCGGTTGCGCCAAACGCCTACGCGCGCATGTTCCGCGGTGTGCTCAGGTTCAAGGACGTGACCGCGGCGGAGCAGTCCGTCGAGCGTATCGATGCGCTCTACCACCAGTTCGAGGAAGCCAACGACCGGCGCGGACAGCACCAGGCACAGCTTATGGCGCTCATTGGTAAGAACCGGGCGGAAGGCCTGGGGAAGCGCGCGGAGGCACGGCTCTTCGCCGAGTGGCTGGTGGCGCACCTGGACACCGTGCAGACCTGCGATCGCCAGGAGCATGCCGCCGACCCCGGTCCGCAGGAGACGGACGAGTTGTCGCTTTTCGAGGCGGCGCTCGCATTCGCCTAGACGCTTCATCGAGCAGCGAACGGGCGCGGAACGCGTATATCGCCTGACGCAGCGATCAGCGTCAGGCGACTTAACAGGTTCGATTCGACGGCGAATCCCAAATTCCTTCTTATTCCGGCACGAGGGTTGAATTCCCTAAAGCAATCTTGTATAATACTTTGCGAAGATCGCCGCTGCATTACCGCCTCCGGCAGCGCCCCGACTTCGTGCTACGCAGCCTGACGACCACGCCAATATCCTAACGGATCGAGGGTACAGGGTGATTATCGAATTGCAGCAGAGTCTCCCGCCTTGCCATCTGAAGTTCGCGGACCTGGCGGACCGGGAGATAGTCGAGCGGGCGCAAAGGGGCGACGAGTCGGCCTCGGAATTTCTGCTTTACAAATACCGCAACCTGGTACGAACGAAGGTCAAATCCTATTTCCTTGTCGGCGCCGAGAAGGAGGATCTGCTCCAGGTCGGAATGATCGGGCTGTGGCAGGCGATAGTCGACTTCCGGTGCGACAAGGCGATCTCATTCCCGGCATTCGCGAAGGTGTGTATCCAGCGCCATATCATCACGGCGATCAAGACCGCTACCCGCCAGAAGCAGATGCCGCTGAACACCTCCCTCTCGCTCGAAAGCCCCGCCGAAGACTCCGGACCCGACTGGAACCTATCCGACATCATCCCCTCCACCGAAATGCAGGATCCCGAGGACCTGGTGATTCAGGGCGAAGACACGAAGGTGCTGCACGAGATGCTGAAGCAGATGCTTTCCGACTTCGAGCTGAACGTCCTCGCGGGCTACCAGATCGGCAAGTCGTACCGTGAGATCGCGCTGGAGCTCCACTGCAAAACCAAGTCCGTCGACAATGCGCTCGCCCGAATCAAGCGCAAGGTTTCGACGGTTCCCCTGGGCCTCGCCAACCTGAGCGAGCTTCTGGTCAATTCACTCTGAGCACGATAGTCCAGGAGTCGGAAGGCGGATTTCCGCTCGTGCCTTCTCCGGTCGCCCGAACCTCGATCGGCACGGCCTATCTTCGCGCGCCCGGCGTGGCGATGCTGGCACGGCCCGATGTCTCCATCGGCGGCATGGCCGACTTTCTGGCGGGATTCGACCCGGACCTCCGCTTCCCGCGATACCTCGACGATCCGACCGGGCTGACGCCGGCCGCGCGGCTCTGCAAAGCGGCGGGCCAGGTCTGCTACGCCAGCTTCGGTCCCAAACGCACCTACAACGCCGACGCGGCCCGCTATTTCCGCAACATTATGGAGTCCGGACACGGCTCGGTGCTGGAGCACGCCAACTTCACGCTGCTGTTCCATGGCATCTCGCGCAGCGTCACGCACGAGCTGGTCCGGCATCGCGCGGGCGTCGGCGTGTCGCAAGTCTCGCAGCGATATGTCTCCGGCACGGTGCTCCGCTTCGTCGAGCGGCCGGAGTACCAGGCGGATGCGGAGCTGCACGCGGCGTTCGAGAGTCGCATCGACCGCGCGGCGGCCGAGTACGCCGCCGTCGCGGAGCGGCTGATCGCGCAGCAGAAGGCAGGGTCGGAGATCCTATCCGGCGAAGCGCGGACCGACCTGCGGAAGAAGGTGCAGCAGGCCGCGCGCAGCGTGCTTCCCAACGAAACCGAGGCGCCCATCGTAGTGACCGCCAACGTCCGCGCCTGGCGGCATATCCTTGAGATGCGCGCCAGCCCCCACGCGGAGATCGAAATCCGCGAGATGGCCTATCGCGCCTACCTCTGCCTCGTCCACTCCGAGCCACTCCTCTTCGGCGACTACCGCGTCGTAACGCTTCCCGACGGAACGTACTGCGTAGAGACCGATCACCCCAAGGTCTGATTGCCGCTAACCTGCGGAGAGAAATTGAGTGCCAGCCCCGGCTCGGCCCACGGCATCTCCACCAGACGTCCCGTTGTCGAGAGCGTGATGAACGCCGTGCGCAAATCCGGCCCGCCGAAGCAGAGATTGGTGGACATGCGATCGTCCAGAGTAACGATATCGATGATCTCGCCTTCCGGAGAAACCGTCGTTATCTCCCCCGAAACCAGAGTCGCGACGCATATGTTACCGGCCGCCGTGATCGCCATGCTGTCCAGACGGCGATAGCCAGGAAACTGGCAGAGCAGCCTGCCGCCATGCGGACTGGGCCAATCGTCCTTATAGAGAAGGCCCGGCTCCAGCACGTCGAACGCCCAGAGCCGGCCGGTTTCGGTCTCCGCCACATAGAGCGTCTGCTCGTCCGGCGACAGGCCGATTCCGTTCGCGCCGCCGGCGATGGGATGGGCCGCCTCGACGATGCGGCTGCCGTCGGCCGCCGCCCAGTATACGCCGCCATGGTCACGGTCGCGCGCGCGCACCTTGCCGAGATCGGAAAACCAGAATCCGCCGCTCCGGTCGAACACGATGTCGTTGGGTCCGCTCAGCCTGTTAGCGCCGCAACGGTCGTACACGCGCTGAATTTCGCCCGTTGCAAGGTCGATCCGCTCGATGCGCCCTGTATCGTAGTCTTCGGCGCACCGGTATGGGCGCAGGTGGCCCTCGGCATCGATCCAGGCGAAACCGCCGTTGTTGCAGCAGTAGAGCGCGCCGTCCGGTCCAGTCGCCAGGCCATTCGGACCGCCGCCCGGCTCTGCGACCACCGACAGCTCGCCGTTCGGCGCCACGCGCCGGATCCGGCCGGCGGCGATCTCGACAAGGAGCACGCTCCCGTCGGGCATCGCCACCGGTCCCTCCGGAAAGCGCAGTCCCGTCGCGAGCACACGCGCAGCGCGCTCTACCACATCCCCTCCTCTACTGCCGCGTCTCACGACGCGCGACGCTGACTGGCTACTATTCCTCGCCAGCTTCTATCGCGCCTCGCGGCGCGCTCAGAAGCGGTGGAACATCAGCACCGGCCTTGACGTCCCGCCGCCAACACCCGAGACCGCGCCCTGCACCGCGAAGTTGGCGTACAGGTCCGACTCATAGACCAGCAAGACATGGCCCTGCGGATCTACAGTCGTGGCCCCGTTCGGACCGGCTGACGCGCTGCTGACGCTCGTGACAGAGGAAATGGATCCGAACGCCTTGTATGAGGCAGAGGATTTGTCCTTGTAGTTAGTCAGCTGAACGGCCGGTCGCCACGCCTTGCCGTCGTAGACTGCGAGCCAGTTATCGGCCTCTCCGGGCAGGCCGGAGTCGCTCAGCTCCATCACCACCGCCCCGGTGCCGCCCGCTCCCTGGCCGACCTGGAATCCCCGCAGCGGGTTGTTATTAGGCTTCTCCGCCTTCACCACCGTATACTGGCCGGTCCCGACGACGTAGTCGCGAATGGTGTGCTGCTCGCCGCCCTTGAAGTCGACGATTACGTGCTCGTTTCCCTGCGCGTCGACGAATAGGCACGGGGGATCCCGGAACTGGGCGTTATCAGCACTGGGAAGCGTGACGACCGGCGACTGCTTGCCGTTCTCGCAGATCACGATCCGGCTCTGTCCGAACGGCTCCCCGACGCCCGCATCTGCCTGGGCGACAATATGCGGCGCGCCGCTCTGATCGAAGTAACCGTCTATCAGCGTAAGCGCGTCGCACTTGTTTCCGCTTGGCGCTACGACGACCGGCGTCAGGAACGCCTCGCGCGGCCTGCTGTGCTCCGCGCCATCGAGATCGACCTGGGCGATGCTGCCGTTTCCCATGCCCGGCGAGTGCTGCGCGAAGCTCGTGCCTGCGTGGAACATGAGTTCCGGGTGGAAAACATCGGTGCTGACGGAATAGGCTACGTGCATCTTCCCCGCCGAATCGGCGCCGGCGAAGAATGCGTCGATGCCGACGCGCTGGTGCTGGGGATCCGCCTGCGGCTCGTTGATCGGAAGGATCGCGCTCCACTGACCGCCGCTCAGCACGCGGTAGACCAGGTTGCAGCCCACGTGCGCCTGACGCGAGTTGGGCGGTATCAATGTATTGGGTCCGGCGGCGACTCGCCAGACCGCGTAAACACGCCCCTGGCCGTCGACGGCGATGTGCGCGGGGCCGACCATGAGGCCGGCCATATCCTCCGAAAGGTTCCTCGCGGCCGTCCAGGACTTGCCGCCGTCCGTGCTGGAGCGATAGAAGACGAAGTCCTCCAGTCCACGCTTGGTCGCTTCGACGAAGACGACGTGAATCGTCCCATCGCGGCCGACCGCGATCTGCGGGCTCGCGACTTCTAGGTCGTACTTCGTAAGCGCGAAGTCGCCGGAAGCGGCAGCCGCGGCGGCCCTCTTCTGCGCGGCCTGCGCCCGTGCGGTCGAAGGGGAGCACCCAAACATGGCGAGCGCGAGGCAAGGAAGCGCGGCAGCAGCCGCAAGAGTCGGATGTATCTTCATAGATTCCCGTCCGTGCGTGACATGGCCGAAACGTAGCCGTTCGGCCGGTTGGAATGCAAGCGACCAACGGACGCCGGAACGGAAGCGTGTCGCGCTTGCGCAATGAAACTTGATGGTATGTCGAGCAGCTTACCCAATTTCGCTTGGCGCGATGCCGACTTCGGCGCGGCGACGGCGACGGTATGCGCCTGTCGGAATCCCACGGCCTCATCACGCAGAAAGCAGTCCGGGTAGCTTCAAAATCACTTTACCGCGCTCGCGTGACAGTTCCGTAACAGATTTGACTCAGTCGGGCAGCTTCGGTATCACGCTACCGCGCCCGCGCTGCAGCATTAAGACAATTCCGGTTTCGCGCACGGACCGGAATCCAGATCCAGCCTCGAATTCGCCCGCGCGTCAATTCGGCGGCAGCGTCCCTTCAGTATTGACCTCCCACGGCGTGCCGAATCGGTCGATCAACACGCCGAATCCCGGCGACCAGAACGTCGCGGCGAACGGGAGCCGCACGATGCCGCCCTCCGCAAGCTGCTGGAAGACACGCTGCCCCTCCGCCGATTGCGCGAAAGTGAGGGTTACGAAGAAGCCCTGCGGCATCCGGAAGTCATCCGGGAGCAGGTCCACGCCCGTCAGCTCCACGTCGCCAAGTAGGAGCGTCGCATGCAGAATCCTGCCGCGGTGCTCCGACGCGACGGTAGGGGCCATCGGCGAGTCGCCGTACCGCAGCATGGTGGCAATCGTACCGCCGAGTATGCGGCGATAGGCGCCGAACGCCTCTTCGCACTGGCCGTCAAAGCATAGATGCGGGCTGATCTTCATGATCCACCTCTCCTCGAATCGCAGACCTGTGGAGCGCTCGGCTTATTTCTCGGAAGTTACGGCCGTTCCGGCGCTCCTCACGTTCGCGGACAAAAGGATGTCGCTACGTGACGTTGATAGGTTATAGGAGGACTGTCACATGGCGACGGGAAAACCTCGGGCATCGCTTCGCAATACTGCAGGGCTTGAGGGCGGCGTAGAGACCGCGACGGACATAATCAGCCGAATGGTCGCGCTTGCGCCGCCGGGTCCGACGGTGCTGTCGGGCCAGATACGGCGCGTTCTGCAGGGGCTGACGACCAGGCTGCGGGCCCGCCTGTCCGACGCGGTCGAGGAGGATCTCGCCCGGTTCAGGAGCACGCGCAGCCGCGCGCTAGAGCTGCAGGTCGAGGCCTCAGCCGCTGCCATCCGCGGCAGGCGTGTACTCGTCACCGGCGGCACGGGCTGCATCGGCAGCGTCCTGCTGGAAAGATTCTCGCGGCTCAACCCTGCGGCGCTCATCAGCGTATCGCGGGGTCGGCATCCCGCGCCGCTCTACCTGCCGGACGTGGACTATATCTTCACGGACGTGCGCGATGCCGCCGCCATCGACCAGGCGCTCGCACGCGCGCGGCCGGCGGTGGTATTTCACCTCGCCGCGCAGCGCGATCCCGCGAAGGCCGAGCGCGAAGTGCACGAAACCCTGACGACCAATATCCTCGGCTCCTGCAACCTCATCGACGCCTGCCGCCATTGCGGCGTGGAGCGCCTCGTCTTCGCGTCCACCGGCAAGGCGCTGCGGCCCTACACGTCCGACGTCTACGCCGCCTCGAAGAAGGCGTGCGAGTTCATCATGGCTTCAGGGGCTCTCGCGTCCGATCTGGCGATCGCGGGGGCGCGTTTCACGCACGTCGTCGACAATTCGCTCATTGAGCGCAGCCTCGAGAAATGGATCCTTCGGGGAAAGCCCATTCGCCTGCACGATCCTCGGGCGATGTTCTACGTTCAGTGCGCCGGCGAAGCCGCCGATCTGCTCCTCGTCGCCGCTTCAGAAGCGCCGCCGCGAGCGCCGGCGCTGTTCGCGATTCGTGATCTCGATTGGCCCATCGGTCTGCTCAACCTGGCTCTGGGTGTTGTCGGAGAGTGCGGCCTGCCGGCCTCGATCCATTTTTGTGGCTACGAGGACGGCTATGAGGCCGCGCCCTACCACGCCCTGTACGACGCAAGGCTCTCCCCGAGCGTCAGCCCGCTGATCAACGCGTTCGAGGCCCCTGCAACGGTGCCGTCGCGCAACTGCGCTGCGGTCGACGTGTTGCCGGCGCTGGGAGCAAGTCGTACTCAAGTTGCGCAAGTCGGCGGCCTGGTATCGCTCCTTCGAGAACGCATGGCGGCGCCATCTGAATTGCGAGCCGCGCTGAACAGCACGTCGTGGACCCTGCTCGACGCTCAGCTCCGATCGCTGCCGCGCGAGTCGATCTGCCGCCTCTTCAGCCGCGTCGAAGAGGCAGCCGGACTTGCCGCGCACCCGGACCACGTCGAGATCGACCGGCGCATTCGCGCCGCCCTCGCCCGGCCCGATTTCGGAGATCCGTAATAGGGCGATCAGGCCGGCCCGATCCGCTCCACGCCGCCCATGAACGGCCGCAGGACCTCGGGCACGGTAACGCGTCCGTCGGCGTTCTGGTAGTTCTCCAGGACGGCGATGAGCGTGCGCGGCAGAGCGAGGCCGGAGCCATTGAGGGTGTGGACGAACTCCGGCTTGGCGCCGTGTTCCGGCCGGAAGCGGATGTTGGCGCGACGGGCCTGGTAGTCGCGGAAGTTGGAGCAGGAGGAGACTTCGAGCCACTCCGCCCCCTCGTCGCCCTTGCTCGCCGGTGCGTACATCTCGACGTCGTACTGCATCACGTTCGAGAAGCCCTTATCGCCGGCACAAACGTTGACGATCCGATAGGGAATCTGCAGCCCGCGGCACACGTCCTCGGCGTGGTCCAGCAGGCGAGTCAGCTCCGCGTCCGACTCGTCCGGCGCGCAGAGCTTCACCATCTCCACCTTGTCGAACTGGTGCCCGCGCTTTATCCCGCGCACGTCCCGGCCGGCCGACATCTTCTCGCGTCGAAAGCAGGGCGTATAGGCAACGAAGTTGAGCGGCAGCGCGCCCGGCGGCAGGATTTCGTCGCGGTGCAGGTTCGTCACGGGCACCTCGGCGGTCGGGACCAGCCAGAAATCGTCCTCCACGTCGTGATACAGGTTGTCCTCGAATTTCGGGAGCTGGCCCGTTCCGACGAGGCACTCCTGCTTGACCACGAACGGCGGATAGATCTCGGTATAGCCGTGGCGGCGGACGTGCAGGTCCAGCATATAGCCAATGAGCGCGCGCTGGAGCGCGGCGCCCGCTCCCTTAAGGACATAGAACCGCGAGCCGCTGATCTTTACGCCGCGCTCGATGTCCAGAATGCCGAGCCTCTCCCCCAGCTCCCAGTGCGGCTTCGGCGCAAAGTCGAAGATGCGCGGCTCGCCTTCGGTGCGAACGACCACGTTGTCGGATTCGTCCGCGCCGGGCGGCATCTTCTCGTCCGGCAGGTTGGGGATCTCCAGCAGAAGCCGGTGTAGGCGCGCCTCCTCCTCGGAGCGCTCGGCGTCCAGATCCCGGATCGCGTCGCCGACGGCGCGCAGCTCCGCGCGCTTGGCGTCGCGCTCCTCCGGGCTCAGCCTGCCCATCTCCTTGCTCGCGGCGTTCATCGCCGCTTTACGCGCTTCGGCGTCCGTTTTCAGCGACCGGACACGCTCGTCCAGCGCCCGCACCTCGTCCACCATGGCGGCATTGGCGCGCGCCTTCTGCAGGCCCGCACGCACAAACTCCGGCTGCTCACGAAACAGGCGAATGTCCAGCATCGACCCCTCCTGGCGTCCATTGTCTCACGGCGGCGCGGAACGTGTCAAGACGGCCGTTGGTAGCCAGTGGCTGGTGGCAACTAGCTGGCGGATGCCGGGAGAGAACTAAAGCCAGCGGAAGCGGCGGGCGAGGGCGAGGGTGGAGATAGCGAGAACAGCGACGGAGCCGATCACGGTCCAGAAGCCACGATCGCCGGTCTCGTATATTCGCGTGCGAAAGCTCATTCCCATAAGGCTGGCGATTAGGCTTGCGGGCAGGAGCGCGACGGAGACGAGCGTGAGCAGCTTGATCGTATGGTTGGTGCGCTGCGTGGTTTGGGTCGCGAGGATTTCGAACGCGCCGACAACGAGATCTCGGGCATTATCCACAGTCTCCAGGGCGCGCTCCAGCCGGTCGTGGAGCGTGCGGAACGTGGTGACGCCCGTCGAGGCGGGAAGGGCCTGGAAATCGGGTCGCGCGAGCGCGGCGAATACCTCGCGGTTCGGCGAGAGCGCCCGTCGGATTTGCGATATGCGGCGCCGGCTCGCGACGAGCTTGGCGAGCATGTCCTTCTCCGAGCGGAACCGGAGCGCCAGAGCCTCGAGCGTGTCCACCTCGGCCTCGAACCGCTCGATCGCGCGGAAATAATCGGTGATGAGCCAGTCGAGCAGCGCGGAAACCATCGCCGCCGGCTGCAGGTCGCCGAGTTGGCTGTCGCGCTTCACCTGGTCCGCGAAGTTGCGGAGGAACGCCACCGCCTCCCTGTGCGCCGAGAGGACGTAGTTGCTTCCTACGATGAAATCCAGCTCGCAGGTTCGGAACTCCGTCTCGTCGGAACAGATCGCCGTCACGTTAACATGGAAGAACGCGCCATAGATGTCGAGCCGCGGCCGACGAAGCTTCTGCTTCAGATTACGGACGGCCTCGCCCGGCAGCGCAAGGATGCCGGCGGCTTCGTCCAGCTCCGCGTCGGCGTACGCGTCCAGATCGATCCAGAGGAGCTGGTTCGACGCCAACGCGGCGACGGCCGTCGCGGTCAGCGCGACCACGTGGTCCTCTGCCTGCGAGTCGTATAAGAACGCGCGAATCGGCATGTCCGTCCTCTCCGGCAGCAAGCCGCGCTTGCCGACAATGAATCCTGTCCACGCGCCACCGCCCATCAACCCTGACCGGATTGGTGCGCGCGACGCCGGGCCGCCAAAACCGGCAATGTGACGAGCTTTCCAGGTAATTGTTCCGTGGAATGACCTATCCGTGCGTCAGGATGTGCAACAAGGGGGATCGACCGTGAATCAGAGCACGGGTGTGCGACGAAAAGCCCGCCTGGGCGAGTTTCTGCTGGCCAAGGGCATCATTAGCGAGGAGCAGCTTCAGAAGAGTCTTGACCGCCAGAGGGCGCAGGGTGGATTCCTCGGCGAGGCGTTGGTCGCCGAAGGGGCTGTATCGCCCTCCATGCTCGGCTCCTACATGGAGGAGCTGACGACATTTCCGTACATCGAGCTCTCCAGCTTTCCGATCAACGGTCAGCTTGCGCGCGGGATCACAGAGCAGTTCGCGCGCCAGCATCTCGTGATTCCGTTCGCGGAGTGGGACCAGGCCGTCCAGGTCGCGATGGTGAATCCGCAGAACCTTTCGGTTGTGGATGCGCTGCGGGACCGCCTCAAACGGAGAATCGTTCCGTTCTTCGCATTCAAGTCCGATGTGCTGGACGCGATCAACCGTGTCTACGATATCTCGCAAAAGGGCCACGCGGCGCTTGCCGAAATCCATCCTGAAGAGCCTGACGAGCCGATAACCAATACCAACGAGCTGGAGCATCTCGCCGAGCAGGCGCCTATCGTGCGCCTCGTGAACAGTATCATCGAGTCCGCGATCGCGGCGCGCGCCAGCGACATCCACATCGAGCCTCACGAGAACGAAGTACACGTGCGCTTCCGCCAGGACGGCATCCTCTACGAGCAGATGACGTTCACGCTGAATCACCTGCCGGCCGTAATCTCGCGTATCAAGATCATGGCGCAATGCGACATATCCGAGCGCAGGAAGCCGCAGGATGGCCGCGTCACCGTCCACGATGCGCGCGGCGGCTCCTACGACCTTCGCGTCAACGTCCTCCAGCTCGTCCACGGCGAGAGCATCGTCATGCGCGTGCTGGACAAACGAATGACCAGCGGCCGCCTGGACGTTCTCGGCATGGGCGCCACCCAGCTGACCCAGTTCCGGGACGCCGTGCACCAGCCGCACGGGATCATCCTCGTCACCGGCCCTACCGGCTCGGGAAAGACGACCACGCTCTACTCCGGGCTGATGGAGATCCTATCGCCGGACAAGAAGATCATGACCGTGGAGGACCCGGTCGAGTACCAGCTCGAAGGCGTCAACCAGGTACAGGTAATGCCGAAGATCGGGCTGGACTTCGCGATGTGCCTGCGCGCGCTCGTCCGCCAGGATCCGGACGTGATCCTGATAGGCGAAATCCGCGACCGGGAGACGGCCGAGATCGCGATTCAGGCGGCCCTCACCGGCCACCTGGTGCTCAGCACGCTGCACACGAACGACGCGCCCGGCGCGCTGGTCCGGCTCCAGAACATGGGCATCGAGCCGTTCCTCGTCGGATCCTCGCTCATCGGCATCATGGCCCAGCGCCTGCTGCGGATGGTCTGTCCTCACTGCCGGCAGACCGCTCCGGCGCCGCAGGGCGTGATCGACAAGTTCGGACTGCAGCCGGTCAACGGCAGGCCTCCCATGCTGTCGAGCGGTAAGGGCTGTTCCCGATGCGGCCACAAGGGAATGAAGGGCCGGACCGCGGTCTACGAGTACCTGCCGATCACGGACCCGATCAAGGAGTTGATGCTGAAGTCGGTCCCGGCCTCGATGCTGCGTGCGCAGGCGATCGCGGAAGGCATGACGACGATGCGCGAGCACGCGATCGAAAAGGTCCTGAGCGGCATCACGACGATCGACGAAATGGCGCGCGTCCTGTTCATGGAAGAGGTCGCCGAGCCCAGGCCGGCCGGCTTGCCCTTGGCCGCGTGAGCATGAGGGGTGATGGGGTGATGGGGTGAGAGTGTGAATTGCCGATCGGCCGAACCTGTCTCGGTGTCGACACCGCTAGCCGGATCGTCACCTCTCGCCGAATCGCCCCATCACCCGCTCGGCCCATCACCCCGAATGACCGCACACGTCCGCAATCGCCTGCGCGAAGCGCTTGTGGATCGAATAGCGGTGGACCATCATCAGGTTGCGGGAGGCGCAGGCGTTGCCCCAATCCTCCGTGAACGCCAGCTTGTAGCCGTCCCGCCAAACGCGGCGGGCGAGCGGCTCGTCGAAGTGGCCCTCCGTGTAGGCGAACGCGATGACGGGGCGGCCGGTGTGCTTCTCGATAAGGGCCTTCGAGTCGATCAGCTCCTTGTCCGCCTCAGCCGGCGCCTGCAGCCGCATGTCGGCGGGATGGCTGCAGGAGTGCCCCTGAATCGTCACCAGCCCGCTCCTCTGCATCTCCATCAGCATGCGCCAGTCACAATGCGGCTTACTCGTGGTCACGCCGATGTAGTTCGTGTGGACGAATAGCGTCGCGGGATAGCCGTACTGCTTCAGCAGCGGAAACGCGTTCTCGTAGAGCCCGCGATTGTTATCGTCGAAGGTGAGAACGACGGATCGTCTGGGGATGGGCGCGCCGGTCGTGAGGTGCGAATAGAGCCTGTCCAGCGAAATCACGCTGCAGCCGTGGCTTTTGATTGACGCGAGCTGCGCCTTCAGCTCGCCGACAGTCGTATCGAACCAGACCTCTTTCGTCTCCAGCACCACGTCGTGCCACATCAGCACCGCGACATAGTCGCGCCGCGCCTGCGGATTCACCGGCGGCAGCGGGCCGGTCTGCGCCATTGCCGTCGCCGCGCAGATCAGCAGCGCCGCTGCATAGAGTGCGCGCCTCAACATGGGCGCTCTCCAGGCGGGATGCCCGATCGCCAGGAAGCCACTGTTACTGCGGTCCGGCACTGACCAGTTCCACGGTGAATACCAGCGTGGCGTCCGGCGGGATCTCCGGCAGGTGCCCGCGCTTGCCGTAGCCGAGCGCCGCCGGAATGATCAGCTTTCGCTTTCCTCCAACCCGCATCGACAGGATTCCCTCGTCCCAGCCCTTGATCACCACGCCCCTGCCGACGGCGAATTCGATCGGCTGCTTGTCGGGGTGATCGTACGAGCTGTCGAACTTGGTGCCGTCCACGAGCATCCCGGTGTAGTGCACGTGCACCGTCTGTCCCGGCTCCACACCGGGGCCGGTGCCGACGCGCGTATCCACGTACTTCAGGCCGCTCGGCGTCGTAACCACTTCGCCGCCCCCGGCCAACGCGCTCGCCGGCGCGGGCTCATCCGCCGTGACGGTCACCCTCGCGTTCGGGTTCGGCCGGCCGATCTTCACCACGATGCATCCGTGCGCCGGGACGATCTCGCCGTACTCCGAATCGAACTGCCCGACGTTTTTGTGCAGCCACAGGTCGCGGACCGGCTGTCGCCCGGTGATGCCGATGTCGGACCACTTGACCGTCACGCGCGCATCCTCGTCCCCGGCGTTCACCAGGCCGACCGCATGCGTGCCGTCGAACAGCGGCCGGGCCCACACCTCCTGGTCGCCCGTCATGGCAACGCGGCCCGCCGGCTTGCCGAGCGGGTCCTGGTTGATCTCGAGAACCTCGTCGTTTGAGAGCAGCGCTACGGTCAGGTCGCTCATCTGCGACATGTCGCAGCCGATGAGCAGCGGCGAGGATAGCAGGCACCACATCGAGATGTGCAGGAGCTGCTCGTTCGGGAGCAGGTGCGTCTCGTGCAGGCTCGGTCCCCAGCCGACCTTGCCGACGATCAGCATGTCCGGGTCGTTCCAATGTCCCGGTCCCGCGAACTTCTCGTGGCCATTCTGGCTGGAGTAGATGCCGTGGAGGCTCTCCCAGTTGTCCGTTATGTCCCCGGTGGTTCGCCAGCAGTTCGCCTTGACGCCGCTGCTCGCGCCCCACTCCCAGACGTTCGCCATACCGTATTGGCAGAGGCTGTACACGATGTCTCGATCGACCTTGTCCAGCGATTGGCGCATCCTGATGTAGGGCTTCTGCTGCTTCTGCAGCTCCGGCGACGGGTCCCGCGCGGCGACGCCGCCATAGGAGCACCAGTCGTGCTTCAGGTAGTCGATGCCCCACTTCGCGTAGGTGGCGGCGTCCTGGTCCTCATGCTGGTAGCTCGCCTCATAGCCGGCGCAGGTCTTCGGGCCGGGCGACGAATAGATGCCCAGCTTCAGTCCCTTGCCGTGGACGTACTCCGAAAGCGCCGCCATGCTCGGGAACTTCTGGTTGCTGGTGATAAGGCCGTCCGAGTCCCGTTTGCCCTCCCAGGTGTCGTCGATGTTGACGTACTGGAACCCGTGCGAGGCCAGGCCGCTCTTAACCATCCAGTCCGCGGCGGCGCGTACCTTGGCATCGTCCACGGCGCCCGCCCAGCAGTTCCAGGAGTTCCAGCCCATCGGCGGAGTGAGCGCGAGCTTGTGGTCGCCGCCGACGATCGTGAGGCGGCGCCGCGCAACGCCGTCCGGCCCCTTCACCGTGATCTCGACGCCCGACACGCCCGGCGCCCGCAGCGAGCCGGACAGGATGCCGGTGCGCGAGTCGAGCGAGATGCCCGCGGGCAGCCGCGACGCGGAGAAGGCGAGCGGCCCGGCGCCGGTGGCCGGAATGAGAAAGAGGAACGGCCGGCCGGGCGTCGCGCCGACGATGCGCGCGCCGTGGATTTCGGGCCTCGGGTCCGCCGGCAACGTGGCCATGCGCGCCGGGACGCTGGGAATGTGCGGCGCGTCGAGCGCAACCGGCTTGGCGGCCGTGCCCGGCGCCAGCGTAAGCATCGCGCCGGCCCAGTCCGCGTGGTCGCTGTCGATGCCGTCGCCGGCGTCGGTAACGCGGAGCAGCAGCCTCTTCGCGCCCGTAAGGTCGGCGGTCAGCAGCTTAGGGCCGCCTCCGCCGCGCATCCGGCCGCTCGATGCGGCCCGCTTGCCGTCCACCAGGATCACGAACGTGACCGACCCCGTGTCGGGCTTCTCGTCATCGACGCCGACCATCGACGCGAAGCGGGAGCAGGCGCCGCGCAGATCGATCAGCATCTCGCTGCGCGCATGCGTTCCGATGCCGTGTGCGTACACGGTTCCGTGGAGCGACAGCGGCCGCCCTTCGATCGATTTGCCGGCGAGGCTCGGATGTCCGTCCCACCCGGACGTCATCTTGCTCACGTCGAGCGAATCGAGCCAGATCGCGCCGGCCGGCGCCTGCGCCCCGGAGAGCGAAGCGGCATCCTGGCCGTGCGCCGCGCGCATGCCCGCGGTCGCAGTGAGCCCGAACAGCGCGGCCGCGGCGAGCGCCACAGGCAGCGACCTGCGGCCCGAAACAATTCTCGTTCGCATCTGTTTCTCACCTGTCCGTTCGTTCGCAGTGTGCCGCATTACTGCGCCTTGGCGCCGTCGGCGGGCCTCGCGCGAACGATCGTCATGACGATGTCGATTGGGCCGGTAACGGTCGGCAGATCCTTGATTTTCCCTTCGATCTTCTCTGTCAGGCCGTCCTTGGGGTTGACCCAGATCGTCGACTCGTTGGTCATCTTGGAGCCGTCTGCGTTGACGACGGCTTCGGCGGTCTGCTTGAATTTCCAGGCGTCCACGCCGCCGATCTTGTCGATTCCCTGGTAGACGGTCTTCACCTTGGCCTTGCTCTCCGCGATGACGGGATTATCGAGCAGCGTGTCCCAGGCGTCGCCCTCCGCGACCTCTTTGTCGGACAGCACCAGCTCGCGCATCGCGATCATCAGGCGATGGATCTCCGGCGTGTAGACCGGATTTGCGTCGAGCTCCTGCGCAAAGTCGACGAGCTTTCCGGACTTGTCCCGCGTCTCGGTGGACGGGTTCGAAGGCATCTGCGGCTCCTCCTTGCCGTCCACCTTGATCGCGCCGCCGAGGTCCTCCGAAAGCACGACGTACGTGCCGTTGTCCTTCAGCACCTTGATGGTCTGCTTTTGGGACAGCGACAGTTCGATGTCGGTGCCGCCCAGGTTGGTCTTGATCGTGCCCTTGTACGTCGCGACGGCGCCCTGCTTCAAGTGCCGCGCGAGTAGTATCTTCTCACCAGCCGCTTGAGCGGCGGCGGCAAGCAGCGCCATCCCGAGCAGCGCGCCCGCCGGCCCGATCGCTGCGGTCCTTCGATCCATGATGATCCTCCCCGCGGAGCTCCGCGAAATCGCCTGGCCGTGGACTTGCGGGCCATCCGGCAGAAGCAAGGCAAATCGCCAATTAACGCTGGATAGTTCGCCCTGGCGCCGGAATCTCCTTGCGAACGCACGCAAAAAAGCGGCGCCCTTGCGGGCGCCGCGTCGCAGTTCCAGACCGCTTACGCCATCACCCATGCTTGATGAGGTGTGGCAGGATCTCCTGCATGAAGTCCTTGCAGGTTATAAGCACGAAGAGGACGCCGATGACCGAAAGCCCGCACACCTGCGCGGTCAGCACTTCGCGGCTGGTGAGCTTCCGGCGCCGAATGGCCTCCCAGGCGAGCAGCATCAGGTGGCCGCCGTCGAGAACCGGGATCGGAAACAGGTTGAAGATTCCGAGACTGAGCGACAGGCTGGCCGCAAGCGGCAGGAGCGCGCTCAAGCCGCCTCGGCTCTGCTCGTGAACCACCGTGCCGATCATGATGATTCCGCCCGTGTTTTTCGCGACATCCTTGCTGAAGATGCCGGACATCGTTCCGGCGATCTGCATGTTGAAGATGTCTACGCCGTGTTTCACGGCCACGCCGGGCGGATACCGGCGGAAGATGCTCTTCGTATCGGTCTCGATGCCGATCAGCCCGACGCGCTTGCTCAGCAGCTTCCCGTCCTCTTCGACCGGGACCGGCTTGGAGCTGAGCTGCGGCGTGACATTGATCGACAGCGTCTGGTCGCCGCGCTGGACGGACAGCGCCAGCGGCTGGCCCGCGCTGTTATGGATGATCGCGACCATTTTCGCGCCGTCGCTAATTGGCGTGCCGTTGATCTGCACGATCTTGTCGCCGACCTTCAGCCCTGCCCGTGCAGCGGGTCCGTCATTATCGGCGATTTTCTTGATCGAGTTGAAATAGACGGGCTCGGGCCAGCCGGTAGTCGCGCCGATCGCGACGAAAAGCACCAGGCCGAACAGCAGGCTTGCCGCCGGTCCCGCCGCGATAGTTGCGGCGCGCTGCCAGAGCGGCCTCTGATTGAACGACTGCGGGTCCGGCTCGTAGGCGTCGGCGCGCAGGAGCAGCTCGAGGTACTTGTGCTCCTCCTCCGTGATTTCGGTGGAGAGCAGTAGCTGCTTCAACTCCAGGCGGCCTTCGTCCGAGAGCTTCTGCCGGCTGCCCGATTCGACGGCCGATTCGGCCATGACGCGCACGCGGTCGCCGATCTTGGAGCCGTCCAGCGATGCAATCTCCTGGTCGGTCACGCCGAACATCTTGATCGCGGCGCCGTGCGACAACGTCGGAGGCAGGAGCTGCGCACCTGACGTGAGGTCGTCCGGCTCCATGCCGGCGATCTTGACGTAGCCGCCCAGCGGAACGCTGCGAATGTTGTACTCGGTACCATTGAACGTGCCGATCCGCCAGATCCGCGGCCCGAAGAATAGCGAAAAGTCGTCCACGCGCATGCGGCACGCCTTCGCGACGAGGAAGTGGCCGAGCTCATGGGCGATAACCAGCGCGCTCAGGATCAGAACCAGATTGAGCGCCGACACAAGCAACTGCATGGACACATCTCCCGGCGATTTCTTTGGAACTACAGCGGAACGCAATCCGCGGCCAACGTCCATCCCCGCGCCGCATGACCCATCGCCTTCCGCGGGTGCTCTCGCCTACAACTTCATTGTAACATCGAAATCGCGCCGACGCCGCGCATCTATTCCACCGTTTCCAATACGCAGGCTCTCGCCCACGCGTCGGCATCCAGTATCGCGGGAATAGTCGGCTCTTGCGGCGTGTGGCGCTCCATCGCGCGCTCGATTCGCCGGATGATGTCCAGGTAGGCTATCCGCCGATCCAGGAACAGCGCTACGGCCGCCTCGTTCGCGGCATTCATCACCGCCGGCATGGTGCCGCCGATCCGCACGGCCTCCTTCGCCAGCGTTAGCGAAGGGAACTTTCCGGTATCCGGCGCCTCGAACGTCAGGCTCGCGTAGTCCGCAAGCGCCATACGGGGCAGGCCACTGTCGACGCGCTGGGGATAGAGCAGCGCGTACTGGATCGGGAGCCGCATGTCCGGCAGGCCGAGCTGCGCAAGCGTCGAGCCGTCCGTAAACCGCACCATCGAGTGGATGATCGACTGCGGATGAATCACGACCTCGACGTCGTCCATCTCCACGTCGAACAGCCATTTGGCCTCGATCGTCTCCAGCGCCTTGTTCATCAGCGTGGCGGAGTTGATCGTCACCAGGCCGCCCATGTTCCACGTCGGATGCTTCAGCGCCTGCTCCGGCGTTACAGCGGCGAGCGCCTCTCGCGGCGCCGTGCGAAACGGGCCGCCGGACGCCGTCAGAATGATTCGCTCAACGGATCTGCCGAGCGGCGGCGGCGGCGCGGCCTGGAGGCACTGGAATACCGCGGAGTGCTCGCTGTCGATCGGCAGGATTGCGGAGCCGCGCTCCTTCGCGAGCCGCATCGTCGGAAGGCCCGCCGCTACCAGCACCTCCTTGCTGGCCAGCGCGATGTCCTTGCCGCGCTCAATCGCCGCGTGCGTCGGCGCGATGCCGATCGCGCCCGCCACCGCGACGACGACCAGGTCGGCATCCGGCAGCGCCGCAACTTCGCACATTCCTTCGACGCCCGTGACGACCCGGCAGTCCGCGGCCAGCGAGCGCACGTCGCCGACCCGGCGCTCTGAACCAATGGATACGCACGGGACGTGGAATTCGTTCGCCTGCTTTGCCAGCAGCTCCGCGTTGCCGTTCGCCGCCAGCCCGACGACCTCGAACCGCTCCGGCATGCGGCGCACGATGTCCAGCGCCTGCGTCCCGATCGAGCCGGTCGAGCCGAGAATGACGAGCCTTCTCATCGGTCAGTCATTCTGCTTGTCTGTCCTGTCGTCGGACGATCCATCAGATTGTTCCACGACGCCGCCGAATCGCCGCACGCGCTTCTGGTAATCCGCGAGCGCCGCGATCAGGTGGTCCCTGTCGAAGTCCGGCCAGCAGGTTGGAGTCACGTAGATTTCACTGTACGCGGTCTCCCAGAGAAGAAAATTGGAGAGTCGCAGCTCGCCCGCGGTCCGTATCAGCAGGTCGGGATCGGGAATCTGCGGAGCGTAGAGGTTGGCCGAAATCAGGGCGTCGTCGATGGCGCAGGGCTCGATCCGGCCCGCGCGCACGCTCTCGGCGATAGCGCGCACGGCGTCCACGACCTCCGCCCGTCCGCCGTAGTTGATCGCCAGGTTGAAGGTCATACGCTCAAAGTCGGCGGTGCGCTCCATCGCGCGCTCGAACTCGGAGCGAAGCGCGGGCGGCAGCTCGTGCAGCCGGCCGGAGACGCGGACGCGGATCCGGTTCTCGATCAACTCCTCGATCTCGGCCCGCATCGCGTTGAGCATCAGCTCCATGAGGCCGCCGACTTCCGTGGCGGGGCGCCGCCAGTTCTCGGACGAGAAGCCGTACACGGTGAGGAAGCCCACGCCTAGCTCGTCCGCGGCGTAGACGATGTTCTTCAGAGTATGGTAGCCGCGCTCGTGACCGAAGAGGCGGCTCTTGCCCTGCGCGCGCGCCCAGCGGCCGTTGCCGTCCATGATAATGGCGACGTGCGCAGGCACTCTCGCGGGATCGAGGCCGGCGGCCTCCGCGGCGGAAGGGCGGCTGGTCATAGTCGCGTTCTCAAACCTCCAGCAGCTCGGCTTCTTTCGCCTTCGTCAGGTGGTCGATCTCCACGACGTACTTGTCCACGAGCTTCTGCACCTGGTCCGCAGCCCGCTTCTCCTCGTTCTCGGAGATCGGATTCTCCTTGTCCTTCTTCTGAGCCTGCAGCCGCTTGACCGCATCGTGGCGGATGCTGCGCACGGAGACGCGGCCCGTCTCCGCCTTCTGGTGCACCTGCTTGATGAGGTCCTTGCGCCGCTCTTCATTGAGCTGCGGAATGTTGAGGCGGATGTTGCTGCCGTCGTTGTTCGGCGTAATGCCCACCTCCGACTTCTGGATGCCCTTCTCGATCGCGCCCAGCGCGTTCCGGTCGAACGGGGTGATCAGAAGCTGGCGCGGCTCCGGCACGGACACCGCCGCGACCTGGTTGAGCGGAAGCTGCTGGCCGTACACCTCGACGCGCACGTGCTCCAGGATGGCGGGGCTGGCGCGGCCCGTGCGGATAAGCGTGAACTCATGCCGCGTGACCTCGACGGCCTTCTTCATCTTCTCTTCGGCCTCTGCGAGAAGCTGCGGGATCATGGCTTCAATCCTCCGATGGAGTTATTCCTTAGACTGACAACCCACGATGGTTCCGATCGGCTCGCCGAGTACGACCCGACGGATATTGCCGGACTGGCCGATGTCGAACACTACTATCGGGATATTGTACTCGCGGCAGAACGTAAACGCCGTCTGATCCATGACGCGCAGGTTCTTGACGATGCACTCGTCGTAGGTGACGGCGGAGTAGCGGACGGCGTCCGAATGCTTGCGGGGGTCTTTGTCGTAAATGCCATCCACGTTGGTCGCTTTGAGGACCGCGTCCGCGCGGATTTCGTTGGCGCGAAGCGAGGCGGCGGTGTCCGTCGTGAAGAAGGGGTTCCCGGTGCCGCCGGCCAGCACGACGACGCGGCCCTTCTCCAGGTGGCGTATGGCGCGCCGGCGAATGAACGGCTCCGCGACCTCGGCCATGGCGATCGCGCTCATGACTCGGGTCTGAACGCCCTGCTTCTCAAGCGCATCCTGCAGCGCCATGCTGTTGATGACGGTCCCGAGCATGCCCATATAGTCGGCGCCGGCTCGCTCCATGCCAGCTTCGGCAGCGCGCTCGCCGCGGATGATGTTTCCGGCGCCGATCACAATGGCGATCTCGACGCCGGCATGGTGCGCGGAGACGACTTCGGCGGCGATCGAGCGAATAGTGCCGTAGTTCAGCCCTACCCGTGGATCGCCGGTGGTCGAAGGCGCGGAGGTGTTCGGATCGGCCGCGAACGCCTCCCCGGAGAGCTTGAGCAGCACGCGCCGCCAGCGGAGCCGGCGGCCCTCGGCATGGAAGGCGCCGGGCGCAAGCCCCACCGCAGAAGCGGTGTTGCCCAGCGCCGACGCCTCCATCACGGAAGACTCGCGAACCGGTTGGTCGGAGCCATCCATTACTCCGCAGTCTCCTTGATCGTCCCCGAGGTCTCCGCGCCGGTCGGCTCGCCCACGGCGTAGCGGACGTAGCGGCGCAGCGTCAGGCCGGCCTGCGCGAGCACCTTGGTAACGGTGGTCTTCGGGTCGCGCAGCCAGACTTGGTCGAGCAGAACGGCCTCCTCATAGAACTTGCGAATGCGTCCTTCGACGATCTTCTCGATCTGCGCCTCGGGCCGCCCTTCGTTGATGGCGGTCGTGCGCGCGATGTCACGCTCCTGGTCCACGACCGCCTCGGAGACCTCCTCGCGCGTCTGGAAGCGCGGCCTGCTCGCGGCGATCTGCATCGCCAGCTCGCGGCCGACTGCCACCGAGGCGTCGCTCTTCGCGGCCTCGGCGCTCGCCGCCTCGAGCTCGACCAGCACGCCGATCTTGTCGTTGGCCGGCACGTGAACGTAGCCGGCGAGCACGCCCTTCTCGTCGGTCGAGATAAACTCGAACCGCTTGAAGACGATCTTCTCGCGCAGCTTCGTATATACGTCCTCCAGGCGACTCTGCACGGACTTGCCCGGCTCATGGAACGAGTCCTCGGTAAGTACCGTCTCGACCGAGTGGCCCTTGCCCTTCGCGACCTGCTCGGCGAGCTCCCGGGCGAAGCCTTTGAAGTCCTCGCTTCGTGCAACGAAATCGGTCTCGGCGTTCAGCTCGATGATCGCCGCGTCCTGGCGGTCCAGAACGACGACCGCGACCACGCCCTCGGCGGCGGTCCGGTCAGTGGCGCCGGAAAGTTTGCCGCCGAGCTTCTTGCGAATGTAGACGGTTGCGGCATCGAAATCGCCGCCGGTCTCCGTCAGCGCCTCTTTGCACAGCATCATGGCCGCGCCGGTCTGCTGCCGCAGCTTCATGACCATCGCGGCGCTAATCTCAGCCATCCTCTTTCACCTCTCTCTAAATTTCGGCGGGAACCTGCCGTCTCGCCGGCGCCATGGCGCACAGGTAATAGACAGGTTCCCGGCCGGGACGTGCGCA
>Ga0070735_10000769_pt1 | contig 32706 bp, 31 predicted proteins | sample Coa_R1_FD_66443 | JGI IMG/M metagenome (GOLD analysis project Ga0070735, IMG submission 66443) | Surface soil microbial communities from Centralia Pennsylvania, which are recovering from an underground coalmine fire - Coalmine... | ecosystem: Environmental > Terrestrial > Soil > Unclassified ...
ACTCCGCCGCCGCCGGAAAATGAGAAACCGACGGCGGATAAGCCCGCAACCCCGGGCGGAGTGAAATCTACACCCTCCGGCTCAGTTCAATCCGAAACGAAAACTACCCCCACCAAGCCTTCCGCACCCTCAGAAACATCGATGCCCGCAAAAAGTGCCGCACCTGGCGCTCCAGCGAAATCCGCTGCTACTTCTGCTCCCACAGCAGGGGCTAAACCCGCTGCGCCCGCGGCCGGAGAGCGTCCGGCCGGGCATCCGGCTCCTGCAAAGCCCGCTGGCCCGGTGCCGACGCCCTGGAATTCGCCAATGGTGGAGAACCTCCAGAGGATGTATGGGTCGGGCGTCAATGCGCTGACGCATCTCGGGCAGAACTATATGGAAGTAGACCGGACGCTCATTCCGGAGATTCTGCAGGTTCTGCGTGATGAAGAGCAATTCGACTACTGCGTGGATGTGACGGCGGTGCACTACCCCAAGCGCGAGAAGCAGTTTGATGTGCTGTGGATTCTGTATTCGTTTGCGCGCAATGAGCGTATGCGCGTGAAGACACAGATTGCGGATGGCGAGACTTTGCCGAGTTCCGTGCCTTTGTGGGCGACATGCAACTGGCTGGAGCGCGAAGTGTATGACATGTTCGGAATTAAGTTCGATGGGCATCCGGACATGAAGCGGATTTTGCTGCCGGACGGATGGAAGGGCTTTCCGTTGCGCAAGGATTACGGGATTCTGCAACAGGATCATGAGTGGGTACAAATCAACCTGGGAATCGAGAGCGGGCAATGACGGCGAAATGCTCTCACCCCAGAGGATCACAGACAGACCCAAATCATAGATGACCGATCCCAAAACACTTACGCCGCTTGATCTGGATACGCCGGACAAGACGTTTCTGGACGCCAACGAGCTCGTCATCAATATGGGGCCGCAGCATCCGGCGACTCACGGCGTGTTGCGAGTGATTCTGCGATTGGATGGCGAGAAGGTTCTCGGGCTCGAGTGCGTCATTGGATACCTGCATCGCGGTGTGGAGAAGATTGCTGAGAATCGCACGTACACGATGTTCAATCCGTACGTGGACCGCATGGATTATGTCGCAGCGGTCTCAAACGGGCTGGGATACTGTGAAGCGGTCGAAAAGCTGCTAAGCGTGGAAGCGCCGCCCCGGGCGCAGTACATCCGCGTGATTCTCACGGAGTTGAACCGGATCGCCAGCCATCAACTTTGGCTGGGAACGCACGCGCTTGATATTGGGGCCATTACGCCGCTCTTCTATACCTTCCGCGACCGGGAGGAGATCCTCAAAATTTTCGAGAAATATTGTGGTGCGCGGCTGACCACGCACGCATTTCGCATTGGCGGTTTGCAGTACGAGGCATACGAAGGCTTTGAGCAAGACGTGAAGAATTTCGTCAGCTTCGTGAAACCCAAGATTGATGAATACGAAGAGTTGCTGACCACGAACCGGATCTGGCTGGAGCGGACGAGGGGCGTTGGCGTGATTTCCGGAAAGGACTGCATTGCCTTGGGTGTGACCGGGCCGGTCCTTAGGGCGAGCGGCGTGAAGTGGGACGTCCGCAAGGCGCTGCCTTACGCCAATTACGGAAATTTCGATTTCGAAATTCCGACCGGGCAGAACGGCGACACGTATGACCGTTACCTGGTGCGCATGGTGGAGATGCGGCAGTCGCTGCGTATTATTGAGCAAGCGGTGGCAGGCATTCCCGAGGGACCGATCATGGCGAAGGTCCCGAAGGTGATGAAGCCCCCGGTAGGCGAGGTTTATCACTCGATCGAAGCGCCGAAGGGCGAACTGGGATATTTCATCGTAAGCGATGGATCCACGCAGCCTTATCGGGTCCGCGTCCGCCCGCCGAGCTTTGTGAATTTGCAGGCGCTCGATCTCATGTGCCGCGGACAACTCGTGGCCGACGTGATCGCGGTGATCGGAACACTGGACATCGTTCTGGGCGAGGTGGACCGCTGATGCACGAGTTTGTCCAGTACATCCTGTCCTATCTCGACAGCAACCAGACTCCCGGCGCTGCGGGGAACATCTTCTGGGCGGTTGTGTATGTGCTGCTGGTCTTTGCCGGCTTGTCGGTCGCGGTGATCTGCATGAACTGGCTGGAGCGCAAAATTCTGGCACACATGCAGGTGCGGCTTGGGCCGATGCGCGTTGGGCCGCACGGACTACTGCAGCCGATCGCCGATGCTTTGAAGCTGCTTCTGAAAGAAGACATCATTCCTGACGGCGCAGACAAGATTGTCTTCTGGGTAGCGCCCTTCATCGTGGTGCTGGCGGCATTCACCGTGTTTGTTGTCGTTCCTTTTGGCCCTACGCACGCCATCACTGACATGAACATCGGAATCCTGTTCATGCTGGGTGTGTCGTCCCTGGCGGTGCTTGGTATTGTGACCGCCGGGTGGGCCTCCAATTCTCACTACCCGTTGATCGGCGCGCTGCGCTCGAGTGCGCAAATGGTGTCGTATGAAGTCGCCATGGGGCTGGCCGTGGTCTCAGCGGTGATGATGACGAGTCTTAGCGTCGACGGCGGAACGCTGAGCATGATCGGCATCGTCGAAGCGCAGAAGGAACAAGGCGTCTGGTTCCTGTTTAAGTTTTTCCCGTTGGGCCTCATTGCATTCGGGATTTTCGCGATCGCGATGGTGGCGGAGACGAATCGCGCTCCATTCGATTTGCCGGAAGCAGAGTCTGAACTCACGGCTGGCTTCCATACGGAATACAGTGGGTTCCGTTGGTCTTTGTTTTTCCTGGCGGAATATTCGGCAATGATCGCGGTTTCTTCGATCGCCGTCACGCTGTGGGTGGGCGGATGGATGCGTCCGTTCCCCAACCTGTTGAACGGGCCAACCTGCGACCTGGCGTTCTCGCTTATCCCTGGTCTGACGTTCGTATTCCTGGCCGGTATGTGCTTCTTCAATACTGTGCGGATGCCGAAGCATCCACTGTTCAGGATTCAAACGATTGGACTTGCGGGATTCGGTGTGGTGCTCGGATTAATCGGGCTGGTGATGTTCGTTCCCGCGGTGCGCATACGGATCGATGACATTTTCTGGTTCTCGGCGAAGGTTGCAGGATTCATGTACCTGTATATCTGGTATCGTGGCACCTTCCCGCGATACCGCTTTGACCAGCTCATGAAAGTTGGATGGAAGGTTTTGTTGCCGATTGGATTTGCGCTGCTGATTGCCACGGCGGTTGTTGGCATGAGAACGGAACTGTGGGCCCAGGTGCAGGAGGTACTGCACCGATGAACCCAGTAACCGCGAATCCTCCGGTGGCGACGCCGTTCTTTTTCTATGGACTGGCTGCCATCATGCTCATCGGGGGCATTCTGGTTATTACGCGCAAGAACGCAGTGCACTCGGCCATGGCCCTGATTACAACGCTATTGGCGCAGGCTGCGCTGTATCTGATGCTCTATGCCCCTTTCGTTGCTGGCGTGCAGATCATCCTGTATGCGGGCGGCATCATGGTGCTGTTCCTGTTCGTCATCATGTTGATTTCGATTGAGCGCAACATGAAGGAGCGGCAGTTCAACAGGCAATGGCTGGTTGGAATCGTTGCCGCGGCCGGGCTTGGCGGATTGCTGATCGCCGTGTACACGACCACGACGAAGGGTGCAGTGCTCTTCCCGGAGGGCAACGTCTCGTATGTGGAGTCCCAGAATACGCAGGCGATAGCCGGGCTGCTGTTTGATCGGATGACCGGAATGTACATGTTCGCCTTCGAGATCGCATCCCTACTATTGCTGGTGGCGATCATCGGGGCGGTGGTGATGGCAAAGAAGAGAATTTGAAAAGCCGTGAGCCGTGAGCTTCGAGCGCATATCTCTTGCCGTTGCTCACGACTCGGAGCTCCGGGCTCGAAGCTAGAGACTTATGCACGCAATGCTCGACATCTCGACACTGCATTATTTGGTGCTGGGTGCGGCGCTTTTTCTGCTGGGCGTGATTGGTGTATTAACCCGTCGGAATGTGGTGATCGTGCTGATGTCGATTGAGCTCATTCTGAACGCCGTCAATCTGAATCTGGTTGCTTTTTCACGCTACTGGCAAGGGATCCACGGCGCTTCGGCCCTGCATGGGCAGGTGTTCGCGATTTTTGTGATTACAGACGCGGCGGCGGAAGCAGCCGTTGGACTGGGAATTCTGATCGCCTTCTTCCGCAATAAAGAGACGGTCAATGTTGACGAAGTGAATTTGTTGAAGTGGTGAACAGCAGCTTCTAGCTGCTAGCTCCCGGCTTCTAGCTAACCGCTAATGGCTCGGCGCTTAGCTAGAAGCTAGCAGCTAGGAGCTAGCAGCTAATTTGCTTTTTCTCGACCACATCTATCTGATCCCTCTCCTGCCGGCATTCGGCGCGGCGATCATGTTTTTCTTTGGCCGGCGACTGCAGAAGTCGACCGTTAGCGCGATATGCGTCGGTGCGGTCGTGCTCGCCTTCATCATGGCATGCGGCTGCGTTTTGCAGTACAACGTGTGGGCCGACGCGAACAATCATCAGCCTTATCAAAAAATCCTCTACACCTGGCTCGGCAGCGATACCGGACACCTGAATTACCTCGCCAAGGGTGGGACCCAGGCGTCGTTTCAGGCCGATGCAGGCTTCCTGCTGGACCCCCTATCGAGCATCTGGCTTCTGTTTGTGACGGGCGTCGGCATGCTCATCCATATTTATTCGACTGGATACATGGCGCATGAAGGTGGGTATTACCGCTTCTTCGGTTACCTGAACCTGTTCATGTTCTCGATGCTGACGCTGATCCTGGCCAACAATTACGTGCTGATGTTTGTAGGCTGGGAGGGCGTGGGGCTTTGTTCATACCTTCTGATCGGCTTCTACTTCCACCGAAAATCCGCGAGCGACGCGGCGAACAAGGCATTTATTGTGAACCGAATCGGCGACGCCGGGTTCCTGCTCGGAATGTTTTTCATCGCGTGGTATCTCGGATCGCTGCGGTATGTCGATGTGAATCACCTCGCCCGCAGCGGGCAGTTCCAAATCGGCGATCCGATCATTACAGCGGCCACACTTCTTCTGTTTGTGGGCGCTTGCGGCAAGTCGGCGCAGCTTCCTCTTTACGTGTGGCTGCCGGATGCAATGGAAGGTCCAACGCCCGTAAGCGCGCTGATCCACGCGGCGACGATGGTGACGGCGGGCGTTTACATGGTCGCGCGATCGAATGCCCTTTTTGTGCTGGCCCCGACATCGATGAAAGTCGTGGCCGTGGTTGGTGCGCTGACAGCGATCTTCGCGGCATCGATTGGGCTGGTGCAGAACGACATCAAGCGAGTGCTGGCTTATTCAACCGTCTCGCAGCTGGGATACATGTTCCTGGCGCTGGGCGTTGGAGCTTTTGCCGCCGGCGTCTTCCACGTTTTCACGCATGCCTTTTTCAAAGCTCTGCTCTTCCTCGGTGCGGGATCTGTAATTCACGCGATGTCCGGCGAGCAGGACATGCGAAACATGGGCGGCTTAGCCCGCAAAATCCCGGTCACGTATCGCACCATGCTGATTGCGACCTTGGCCATTGCGGGTATTCCGCCATTTGCCGGATTTTTCTCGAAGGACGAAATCCTGTGGCAGGCGTGGACCAGCGAGGGAGTCGCGTATCACCTGTTGTGGATTATCGGATATGCCACCGCGTTGATGACCGCGTTCTACATGTTCCGCTTGATCTACCTGACATTCTGGAGTCCATCGCGCGTCACCAGCCACGAAGTCGAGCACCATATTCATGAGTCGCCGGCATCGATGACAATGCCGTTGGTCGTCCTGGCGGTGATGTCGTTGTTCGCCGGATTCCTCGGCTTCCCCCAAAGTCTGGCGCGGCTGGTCGGGAGTCACGCGGAAACAAATCGGTTCGAGGCGTATCTGGCGCCGGTGTTCGCGAAAGAGGCTCCGGTATTCGCCAAAGAAGAGCCGGGACAACTCGCGGCTGGAACCAAGGAAGAAGAAAAGACGAGTCCTACCGAATACCTGCTGATGATCCTATCGGTGGGCGCGGCCGCTCTTGGCTGGTACATGGCGGGACGGTCGTATCGCAATGTAGGCAGGGGATACATCGAGCCGATTGAAGCAATCTCGCCTCCGGTGTATGCGACGCTGCTGAACAAGTATTACGTCGATGAGGGCTACGATTACGTTTTCACCGGACGAAAGAAGTTGGGCGATGTTCGACTCGGCGCGATGGGCCTGGGCGAAGCGAGTTCATGGTTCGACGCGAATGTGATCGACGGCGCTGTGAACGCCGCCGGGTGGATGACGCGTGTCGCCGCGAGGATTTCGGCTTGGTGGGACAAATGGATCATCGACGGCATCGGAGTCAATGGCCCGGCGATAATTGCTCGAATGCTGAGTTATCCAACGCGTTTGCTGGAGTGGGGATTGGTGCAGTGGTACGCGCTGGTCATGACTGCCGGGTTGGTTGGGTTCGTGTTTTATTACGTGTATCGATGAGAAGCAGCTGTTAGCTCTTAGCTCCTAGCTTTTAGCCAAACCATGTGGCTAAGGCATCGCGCTAAGAGCTAAAAGCTAAAGGCTAAGAGCTTTCATGCAAAACCATATACTCTCAATCATCCTTTTTACGCCGCTGGTGGGCGCATTCGTGCTCCTGTTCGTCCCAAAAGAGAACAAGGACGCCATTCGCTGGATCGCAAACATCTTCGCGCTAGGCGGCTTCCTGATCTCGCTTCCTATGATCCCGATGTTCTGGGCGCTGCGCTTCGAGCCCGGCTTCAAGTTCATGGAGGGCGCTCCCAACAACTGGATTCCTACGATTGGCGCGGGTTATGTGCTGGGCATCGACGGCATTTCTTTCCTGCTGATCATGCTGACCACGCTGCTGGGATGGATCTCGATTCTGTCGTCGTGGACGGCGATCGAGAACCGCGTGAAGGAGTATTACATCTGGTTTCTGGTGCTCCAGACGGGCATGCTCGGCGTCTTTATGGCACTGGATTTCTTCCTCTTCTTTGTGTTCTGGGAAGCGATGCTGGTGCCGATGTATCTGCTGATCGGTATCTGGGGCGGTCCCCGCAAGCTTTACGCGGCGATCAAGTTCTTCCTTTACACCCTGGCCGGATCGGTGTTGATGCTGCTGGGCATTCTGTTCTTGTATTTCCATCATCACACAGCGACTGGCGTTTATACGTTCAGCCTGCAATCTCTGTATGAGACTGCACCGAAGATTTATTCCGACTACGGACCGTACGCCGCGACGCTGCTGTTCCTGAGCTTCTTCTTTGCATTTGCGATCAAGGTGCCGATGTTCCCGTTCCATACATGGTTGCCGGATGCGCACGTGGAAGCTCCGACAGCTGGATCGGTGATTCTGGCGGGCGTCCTGCTGAAGATGGGAACGTATGGGTTCATCCGCTTCTCACTGCCCTTTTTCCCCGACGTGTTGGCGCATACCAAGGTTCGCAGCTGGATGATCGCACTGTCGATTATCGGGATCATTTACGGCGCGCTGGTTTCGCTGATGCAGAAGGACATGAAGAAGCTGGTGGCGTATTCGTCGGTCAGCCACTTGGGATTCTGCACGCTGGGAATTTTCGCGCTCACTCCACTTGGGATCAGCGGGTCGGTGCTGCAGCAGATCAATCACGGTATCTCGACTGGCGCGCTGTTCTTGATCGTCGGCATCCTGTATGAGCGGCGGCACACACGCGAGATCGCAGAGTATGGCGGGATTTCGAACGTAATGCCGGTGTACGCGACCATCACCATGATCATGTTCCTGTCGTCGATGGGATTGCCGCTGCTTAACGGGTTTGTCGGCGAGTTCACGATCCTGCAGGGCACGTTCATGGAGAACTGGAAGTGGGGCGCATGGGCCGTGCCGGGAGTGATCCTGGCTGCAGCATACCTGCTGTGGCTCTATCAGCGCGTGTTCTTCGGGACGGTCACGAACCCGAAGAACGAGAAATTGCACGATCTGACTCCGCGGGAAGTGGCAACGTTTGTACCGCTGCTCATCATGGCGTTCTGGATCGGGCTTTATCCCAAGCCGTTTTTCCAGATCCTTGAGCAGCCCGTGAATCACACGATGGCCTTGGCGCGACCGGATTACACGCTGCCGGCAGGGGCGGTGAACGCCGCAGTTCAGGCGGTGCCGGAAGGCATCACCTACTACAGCCCGAGCGCTAACCCGATGACGCCAACTGCAACGCCAGCTAACCCAGTCTCTGCGAAAACACCCGTGGCTGCCGAAAAGGGGAAGACTCGGTGAACTGGACCGACTATCTGCTGGCGCTGCCGATCACGCTGCTGACGCTGTTTGCGCTCGGCATCCTGATGATTGACTTCATGCTTCCCGCCGACATGAAGAAGGCAAACGCCGTGACCGCATTCATTGGCGTGTGTTTCTCGGCTGCGGGCGTGTACAAGATCCAAATGACGCTGCCGAATGGCGCGGTAGGGATGCTCGGCACCATGCATGTCGACCGCTTCGCGCTGTACTTCTTCTACCTATTCTTGGCAGGGACTGCGGTCGCCATCCTGATCTCGGTGAAATATCTTGAGACGGAGCATGAGAATCACGGTGAGTACTACGCTCTGATGTTGTTGTCGGTCGCGGGCATGATGTGCATGGCGGCGGGTTTCGACATCGTTCTCATCTTCATCGGCCTGGAGTTAATGGCGATCTCGACTTATGTGCTGGTGGGATTTCTACGCCGGGACCGGCGGTCGAATGAAGCAGCCTTGAAATATCTGCTGCTGGGTGCATTCTCATCCGGGATTTTCGCGTACGGCTTGTCTCTGTTGTACGGTTTGAGCGGCAGCACCAGTCTCGCCATTATCAATCAGGAAGTGGGCAAACGCATTCTCGATCCGCAGTACCGCCCGGTCGCCATTGTCGCGCTGGTGACCACGATTACAGGACTCTTCTTCAAGATCGCAGCGATTCCGTTCCACCAGTGGGCGCCCGATGCATATGAAGGAGCGCCCACGAGCATCACCGGATTCATGTCTGTGGCAGTGAAGGCTGCGGGATGGGCGATGCTGTTGCGCATCCTGCTTTGGGGATTGTTTCCGATGCGCGCGATCTGGGGGCCGATTATTGTTTTCGTCTCAATCGCGACCATGACGGGGGCGAACTTCGCAGCGCTGACGCAGACCAATACGAAGCGACTGCTGGCATACTCATCGATCGCGCATGTCGGCTATATGCTGCTGGCGATGGTGGTGCTGTCGACCGCCGAATATCCCAGCCAACCTCTGATCGATGCCCTCAAGGGCATCTTGATTTATCTGCTGGTGTACACGTTCATGAACATCGGTGCGTTCGCGGTAATTACCTCACTACGGCACCGAAATATCGCCGGAGACGATCTTGACGATCTCAACGGGCTTTACTCGCGCGCACCCGTGGAGGCCGTATTGATGCTGGTGTTCATGCTGTCGCTGGCAGGGATCCCACCACTCGCAGGATTCTGGGGCAAGTACTTCATCTTCCTGAGCCTGATCGAATCGCAACACTATGCACTGGCGGCGCTGGGCGTGCTCTATTCAGTGTTCGGGCTTTATTACTACCTGAAGATCGCGAATGCGATGTTTATGCGCCAAGCAGAAAAGGGCGAGGAGAGATTGCCCGTCAGCTTGACGATGCGTGCGGCGCTGGGCATCACAGCTCTGGCCACCATCTATATCGGCGTCATGCCCAACCGGTTCATCGAAATTGTGAACTGGAGCCTTGGCATTGTGCAGCGAACGAACGTAGCTCAGTTGGTGCGCTGAAGCTTCGTATTTCAGGTAGGGATCCTTCGACTACGATTTTGCTTCGCTTCGCTCGGCAAAATCTCCGCTCAGGACGACAGAAGGAAGGCGCTCATAAGCTTCGGCTGGTCTTCGACTTTGCTGGACGCAACGACATCACCTCGCCTCCCCGATCTTTCGTTGTCGTAGAATCTTCCTGCAGATGCCTACTGATCCCGATCCCGACAAAAAGAAGAGCCCGTGGGTTCAGTTCGGACGCTTCAGCCAGCTTGCGTTCATGCTACCGGCGGGCACCGTTGCGGGGTATCTGATCGGCGCTCTTCTGGACAGATGGCTGCATAAGAACTGGATCAGCATCGTCGGGTTGCTGCTGGGGACTGCGGGTGGATTAATCGAGGTCATACGGACCGCAGCACGCGAGTCCAAGGAGTGACGCTACCGACTCTTGGCCCATGTTAGTGCTCGGGAATTCAATCCAAGGCGGCAGTTGAAAGGAAAACAAGCTGAACCTGGCGCAACCGAGTACGGGTTCCGAGGCCTTTTACTCAGGCGCGCTGGAGCGCGTCCGCAAAGCAATGCTTGTGCTGGGGCCTCTAGCTGCGGCGGGCGCCTGGGCAGGATTCGGTTTCAGGGCGGCCGTTGGAATTCTTCTCGGGTGCACCATCGCTTTTCTTAATTTTCAGTGGCTCAAGAGCGGTGTCTCGGGGCTCGCCGATCGGGTGACAAATACCGGTAAACCGCAGTCCGGCAAGGGGATCGTGGCTCGGTTCCTGCTGCGCTATATATTGTTGGGGGTGGCTGCGTATGCTATATTAACGAGTTTCCCCGCGAGCCTCAGGGGGCTGTTCGTAGGCCTGTTTTTGCCGGTCGGAGGCATCGTCTGCGAAGCGGTTTATGAACTGTACGCAGCTTTGGTCCATCGGATTTAGCTGAATTTCAGATCGCAGAAGAAGTTCCCACTTCTGGCAAAACCGGCCAGAAATGGGGCACCCAAAACTCAGGAGCTAGCGGCTCGAAGCTGCTTTATGCACGAACAACTCTGGTTCACCGCAATTCTCAACCATCTTTTTGCGAACCCGGTAACCGCGTTTCTGCGGATGCTGCATATTGAGCCGAAATATCCGGCGGCTCCCATCAGCGATTCCTTTTCGATGGAAATTCTAGTTTTCGGGTTTCTGCTGATTGTGTTCCTGCTGGTGCGTTCGCGACTATCGGTCGAGTCACCCGGAGGATTGCAGCACTCGTTTGAGGCGATTGAAGGATTTGTACTCGGGCAAAGTCACGAAATCATTGGGCACCACAGCGAGCCGTACACGGCATTTTTTGCGATCGTCTTTATTTTCATCCTGGCTTGTAATCTCATCGGGCTCTTTCCTGGATTCGAGTCGCCGACTGGCGTACCGATTGTCCCTCTGGGTTGCGCAATCTGCTCGTTCCTTTACTATCATGCTCAAGGATTCAAGCACTCAGGATTGAAATATCTCCTTCACTTTTTCGGTCCTCCAATGGAAGGCATGCCGCTGATCGCCCGAATTCTTCTCGCAGCCCTCATGCTTCCGATTGAACTGGTCAGCCACTTCGCACGCCTGCTCTCGCTCACCGTTCGTCTTTGGGCAAACATTTTTGCCGGTGATCTGATTACACTGGTGTTCTTTTCTATGATTCCGATCGGTGTCCCGATCATCTTCAGCGGATTACATATTGTCGTTGCCGTTCTGCAGGCGTACGTGTTCATGCTGCTTTCGATCATTTACGTCAGCGGTGCGGTCGCGGAAGAGCACTAAAAGCAGTACCCGGTACTCGGTACCTAGTACCCGGTTGGTTTCGTGGCTGCGGTCGGCAGTTGAGATCTTTTCATGGCGTTGATGCCAGCATTCAGTTCCCTGCACTCAGTTCAACTCAGTGGCCTTCACTGGGTACCGAGTACCGGGAACTGAGTACTGGCTTCCAGTGTGAGGGCGTCTGCACGGTATGGCGTCAACCACCTCCTGGCGGCGATTTCATAAAGGAGCAACACCCATGCGTTACCTAAGTCGCATTTTCATGACTCTCGCAGTCCTGTGTTTCGCCATACCTGCGTTCGCGCAAGGCGGTGGAACCAGCGACGCAGCCTGGGTCGCGATTACCGCCGGATTCTCGATGGCGATCGCATCGGCTGTCTGCGGCCTCGCGCAAGGCAAGGCCGTCGCGTCCGCAACCGAGTCTCTGGCTCGCAACCCTGCCGCTCGTCCTGGAATCCAGTTCGCGCTGATTCTAGGATTGGTGCTGATCGAATCGCTGGCGCTGTACACACTGGCGATCATTTTCTTGAAGGTGAAGTAGAAAGATTTTGGAAAGTGGAAAAGCCTCTGCTTCGGCAGAGGCTTTTTCCTTTCGAGCTCTTCCTCCCGGAAGATCGGGCTTCGAGCGATCCCAGCCTCGAAGTCCTCAGCTCAGGCCTTCTATACTTTTCTCTCTCCGCCCCACTCGTGCCCTTTATTCTGCGGTGCGGAGTTCAGAGCTTCGACCAGCAGGCGACGCAGCTTGTAGCGGCTTTCGAGGTCCGTGCTGACAATTTCGAATCCGACTTCATTAACCCGGGCACGGCGCAATAGTACATGGGCTTTAATTTTGGATCGCATGCCTAGGGAGATTTCGAGATCCGCTTCGCTGCCGATGCGGAGGTTGTCTTCTTTCGTGCCCATACCCCCGCCGAGACTCAATTCGCGGATCATGATCCTGGACTTGCCCCACGAACTGCCGATGGTACCGGCAACTGTTTTCGCCAATATTAGGCGCTCATAGCGGCGCTGCCGCACCCATGGACAGGCTGGAGCCGCGTCTAAGGGAGCAATCGCCAACTCCGCTGCTTCCAGGCCGCTATCGGACATCACCTGCGTGCTGTAGCGCGGGTCCGTCTTCGACAATGCTTGCGCAGCCGCGATGCGAAGTTCGCGATGGTAAACCCATCCAAAGGTTTTCTTCGATTCGACAATGTCACGCAGAGTGCCAACCGCTTCGGCGTCTTTGAGACGTCCGAGCGACTCGATCGCCTTCAATTGCACGTAGGGCGAGCGAGAGGCGGCATCGCCCGGCCGCGCCATGGCGATGAGTGGCGGCACGGAGGTCATATCGCCGCTCATGCCGATCTCGTCGACGGCCTCCGGCAAAACCAGCGGATCCAAAATCTCGGCGAGTTCCAGCAGAGTACGACCTCGATCGGCCGCGGCCCCATACGCGATTTGGCGAACCACAATGTCGTGATAAAAGCGGTTCCACTCGGGTAGACGAGCCGGAAGAAGCTCGAGGAGCGTTCCAACGTCAAGACGGCTGATAAGACCCACGGCGCTCGAAGCCTGCCGCGGCTGCCCGGTGCGCAAAATCTCTCGCAACTGCATGAGGACCGGCGAGCCAAGTTCTTTCACCAGTTCGATCATCCGATCGCATTCGTCGCGGCGCATGCAGCGGAAGAAGCGGTCTGCAAGATGCTCGGCTCCGGACTGGCTGGTGCGGCGCAGAACTTGCAGCATCTCAGGAGCGATGGGCTCCATTCGGATGGCTTCTTCAATGAATTCGGGGAGACGGTTTTCAACGCCGACGCGGGCGCGCAGATCGGCCATCAGGACCGGGCGCTCGACGCTGACCAGTTCCATACCGGCACAGACTTCATTGATTGCACCGTAATTCTTGGCGGCGCTTGACTCCTGAGCCAGGCGCACGAAAGCCGCGCTAAAGAGGCTCTGCATCTCGGCGTCTTTTTCGGCTATGATCTGCTCGCTCAGCTTGCGAACGGCGTGTCCCATGGGCTCGCCGCCGAGGCGTGCGTAAAGATCGGCGAGTTGACTCAAGCCGATCGCGGTTCGTCGCCGCGGCTCTGCTTCTTTCGCGCTCAGGCAGCCAGAATAATTGTTCAGAATGTCAGTGGCGAGTTGTCGGTCGTCGCGGTCCAGCAGCAATTCTACGAATTGGCGAAGGTTTCGCGGAGGCACGCAGGGCGCCTCATGCGAGAGCAGCACGCTCTTTTTCCCCGCTTCGGGTACCTCGGACCAGAACATGCGGTCCAGGATGTCGGCATGTGACTCCACCAGAATCCCGGCCTTGCTCATCTTCTCTTCCTGCATCTTCAGAATCTGGCGCAGTGAGTCCATCTGACGGCTCATGTGCTCCATCATCTGGTGCACGGCATTGACCTTCACTTCGCCCTTCTGATAACGCTCGAGCGCGAAGCGGATTGCCATGTGCTCCGCGGCCTTCATCAACAGAGGGGTCTCTTCCTCTTCGGCGGTAGTGGCTTTTGCTGCCAGACTGCCCAGCAGTTGCTGCAGGTTTAGCCTGGTGTTGGGATCGGTCTGATTGAGTTCCTTCTGGATGTCTTCCTCTCTGACATTCGGGTCCTGCTGCACCTGGCCGAAGCGGGTCAGGAGTCGAATCGCTTGAACGACTTCCTGCTCCTGCAGTGGAACCATGCCACCGGTCCACGCGGGCGCGACGCCCGTGCCAGTACTTCCGCCGCCAGTGCCCGGGCCCACGCCAGATCCGCCTCCAGTGCCACTGCCTCCACCCTTCCCGGCGGGAAGATTCGGGACGCTACCCAAGGGAACCATCGGAGTGCCGTCAGAGCTCTTTCCACCTCCAGAATTCGCACCCTCGGCAGCGGCGATGAGCTGTAATAGTTTCTGTGGATCATTCAACCACTGCTTGAACTCGGGACCTAAGGTCTGCGCTGCTATTTGCGCCGCTATGCTGACATCGCCTGTAAGCGGATCAGCCGCGACAAACTTCACTTCATTGATCTTGATGGTGCCCTGTTTGCTGTCGCCGAGCGCTTCCTTGATCTGCTTGGAAACGTCGCCTGCTTTCGAGCCAGCCACCATGAACGCACGCACCAGGCGCACGAAATCCTCTTCGGTGACGTCTTTGGAGAAATGCAGGCTAGCGAGACCCGCCGTGGTGAGCAGCGTCGCGAAACTCTTCTCGGCCTGTCCGGATTCGAGCGGGATGCCATCCAACAGGAGTTTGTTATCTGAAACTCCCAGCAGAAAGCCCCCAGAGGGCAGGCCTACCTGTAACTCGTTCCACGTGGTTTCAAACTGCGCCTCAGTGCGCTTGTGACCATAGCCGTACATCCGCGCGTATTTAATAAGAATGTTCAGACTATGAACAAAGGCGCGCGCCGAAGCCGCACGTGCCGCTTGCGATGTGTCAGTGCCGGCGATAAGAAGCTCCTCGAAATCCCGATATGCTCCTTAAGGTTAAGACGAAAAGGTAAGGTCTCAAACGTTACGGAAGTAAGTGTCCGAGCAGGCTTTGCCCGCCAAGCCCGGCTTTGGGAGAGACGGATCAGATCAAAGCGTTACGCTTCTCTCGGACGATGCTGCGGGAAACTCTTCATTTTCGCGAATATGATCTCCGGAGAATGTATGAATCAACTGCTCGCGGGTGCTGGAGTCACGATTCAGGAGATGCGTGCGATCAATTCGCATTATCCGTCGAAGGCTCCGCCAGGAGCGACCGCAACCAAAATTGCCGCACCTCTTTTCGCCTGACGGCCCGCGAGCACAGCGGGTTTGGGCCCTTTTGAGTTTGGTTACTTTGGTAACTTTCCGTTTCCATAACCACCCCGTTTTTACTAAAATGGTTTTCCCCCGCTGAACGTGTCCCCAATGGATAATTTGATCTTCTGCATCATTGTGCAGCTCAATTTGATTTTCGGTGTTGCTGGCCTCGTCTGGCCGGAGAAGCTGAAACCCGTGTTTGGCGTACTGATGTTCCCCTGGCCGGCAAGCCATCGCGCTATCCGGACACATGGGATTGTGGCGATCATCGGCTACGTTCTGGTGCTGGGCAAGCTGCTCGTCATTTCCAGCTGAACACGGCATTTTTGGTATTCTAAAAACCTAGCCGCAGACGTCAGCCCTCCTCGTCCCCCAGTTCCCTTCCGGCAACGAGCTGACCATTTCTGCGTTTGCCGCCACTTTCATGACAAGCACGGCCCCAGCCGCTGGACAGATAGCGTCGGGCCATCTTCTTCTCCGTTCGCCGGTTCCATGTTTAGGAGTTGGTTCGGCAGGTTTGCGGACAGAGAAATGAACAACTCTTTGCCATTCGAAGACATCGAACCAGCGGCTAATCGCTAAAGGCTGCTCCTGCTCGAAAGGCACGGAATGAAACTCCAGGTTCGACGCAAGCAAATTCAGCGCGTAGCCGGTTCTATTCTTCTGATTCTGACTGTCTATGTTCTGTCGAACTGCGGAAGCTCCAGTTCTTACACTCCGAGTCCAACTCCAACTCCTGCCCCAACCCCCTCTCCTTCACCTTCTTCCTCAGACACACCGCCGTCGATCACAACCCAGCCCCAGAGTCAGAACGTAACAGCTCCAGCGACGGCCACCTTCAGTGTGGCGGCGAGCGGTACCACACCAATGACCTACCAGTGGAACGAGGATGGAAATCCGATCAGCGGCGCAATTTCGTCGTCGTATACAACACCGCCGACGGCCGCGGCCGACAATGGCGACAAGTTCACGGTTGTGATCACAAACAGCGCCGGAACCGTGACCAGCAATGCGGCGTCACTCACGGTGAGCTCCGGATCTTCGCCGGCAATTCCGCAGTTTTCCCACGTGTTTATCGTCCTGGAAGAGAATCACAGCTTCAGCGACGTGATCGGCAATCCGAATATGCCCTATCTGAACGGCCTGGCCAGCGCGAACAGCCTGGCAACCCAGTACTATGCCGATGCCCATCCATCGCTGCCCAACTATTTCGAACTGACCGTCGGAGAAGGAACATCGATTACGGGAACCTCGGGGGATTCGTACTCCGGAGTAGTCACGCAAGACAACGTTGTGCGCGCTTTGACGGCTGCCGGGAAAACGTGGAAATCATATGCGGAATCTCTGCCATCCGTGGGTTATCTGGGAGGAGATAGCGGACCGTATCTGCAACACCACAACCCGGTCGTTTATTTTTCGGACGTACAGCAGAGTTCGTCACAGGCCAACAATGTCGTCCCTTTCAGTCAACTGACCACCGACATCGCGAATGAAGCGTTACCGGACTACGGCTTCATCGCACCAAACGTTAACGATGATGCTCACAATTGTCCCGCGGGAATGCCAACCTGCACCGACACTCAGAAGCTTGCCGCGGCAGATCAGTGGCTCTCCACGAACATTGCACCGCTGCTGGCTAGCTCAGCCTTTAAGAACTCGCTGCTGATCATCCTGTTCGATGAGGCGGAAGACACCGATACGACTCACGGCGGCGGACACGTGCCGGCGATCCTGGTCAGTCCAATGGTGCGGAGCGGATATCAGTCCACCACACTTTACCAGCACGAGAGCACTTTACGATTGATGATGGAAGCGCTGGGGGTACCGGATCTACCCGGAGCGGCGGCCGGCGCCCCGGATATGGTGGAGTTCTTTCCGTAGCCGACTGGAAGCCTCAGAAGACATCGCTTCTGCTCAAGCGCTTTAGTTCTTCACTGCGACGACGTTTTTCGCGCAACTTGAATTAGCTGTCGCCAGCGCTTCTTCAACGCTGGGCACCTTCCAGGCACGTAGCTTTCGAGTCAAATTCGCGGCTTCGTCAGCATCCCCTGTTTCGCGGTAAGCGGCAATCAAAAGCTTCATTGAGAGAGGATTCGCTAAGTCTTCTTCTAGTTGCGGAATAGCATCAGCATAGTTCTTCTGCGCGACCAGAAGAGTTCCCGCAGCGCCGTGATAAGCACGCTCTACGTTCACGCTCGAACCCTGGGACGTCATCTTTTCGAGTTCTGCGACCACGTTTGTAGCAGTCGCGGTGTCTCCAATATCAAGTGAGCGCTCAGCGCGGACGCGCAGGATGTGAGCCTTTTCTTCCTGAAGATCAATCTGGGCGACCTTACCGGATGCCGCGGAAAGCAACGCCTCCGCCTCGTCGAGATTCTTCATCGCTGCCGCCTGATCTGGCTCGTACATGGCCATGACACGGTATGCCCGCGCTTCCCATATCCATTGCTCGAGTGATCGGGCCTTGGCCGCGGCATTCAAATAGGCTGCATCTGCTTCTGCGTACTTCTTTTCCCGGACGTAGGTTAGAGCCAGTTTCTGCGAGTACTCCGCTTTGGCGGTGGGACTCGGAGCCTGTTCTATGGCCTTCTCGTATTCCTTGCGAGCCTGAGGTTCTTCGCCCATCAGCGAATAAGTTTCTCCCAGCTCTTTCTGAGAAATGTAGAACGTCGGATCGATCTTCAACGCTAACCGGTACTGCTCCAAGGCCTCATTGTAGCGGCCGGCAAACCGCAGCATTTCTCCGTAGGAATCGTGCGGATTGGGTTCATTGGGCAGAAGGCTGATGTACTTGGCGATGGATTCGAGGGCCTTATCTATATCACCTTCGCGCGAGTAGACATATCCGATCTGGTTGTAACACGGGGCGTAGTTTGGATCTTCGGCCAAGGCACGAAGAGTAAACTTCTTCGAGATTTCGTATTCGTCCTGCCAGCGGAAGAGCCAATATCCGGCCATGAAATTCAAGCGCTTGTCGTGCGGAAACATGGCCAGCATATCGTTCATGGCCATGATGCCCTCAACGTAGTGGCTCTCCCGGACACCCACCAGCCAACGAATCAACAACTGCTCTCCGGGAGAAACGCTCTTGATCAGGGATTTCGCCTTTTCCCGATCACGACTTTCTTCAGCGGGATCGCCCGTAGTGAAACTAACCCATACATAGGCCTGCGCGAACTTGGGATCAGCCTTGATCGCCCGGTTCCAGGATCCACCGCCAGATTCCACTTATGGTTTTCATAATTGACCATCCCCGCTTCGAAATATTGTGCGGCTTCGGTGGAAGACGTGGTTACTGGCAATTTCGCAGGGATGGCTTGTTCCCCACGCGCAGGCACTGATGCACACACTGCCAGGGCGATTACGACCGGCGATAACCTGAGGACATTGGGCGAAAGCTTCATTGCATTTTTCCGTTCAGTTGCCGTGCAGCAGATAACCCTGCTCCATGGGGAGTTTTCCGTCGATCTTCAGGACTTTGACCTGGCTGTTGATGGAGTACACGTTGACCACGCCGATGGCTCCAGGATTGTTATCGACCATGGTGAGGACGATATCGTCGGAGCCAACGATCTGAATGTCGGCTTTGTGGGCTTCCGCCAGAGCTTCGATCTCGGCAGCAGTGATCTTGTAAACACGCGGAAAAATGGTTTTGCTCTCCATAGAGCCCGGATCGGTCATGAAGATTTTCACCTTCTTGCCATCAGGCCAGCTGGATACGCTAAGTTTGAGCAGTTTCTCCAACTCTGCCGCAGTCACTGTAGCTATAGCGTTGCTCTTATTGGCGACAATGGCCAGATCACGAGCGAAGCAGACCTGCGCTGCGCATAGCATTAAGCCGAGAAACAACGTGCGTGGTCGAAACATGGCGCTTTCCCGATGAGACCATTAGAACTTCGAAAACAATCGACGGGAACATAACCACGGTAATCAGGAAGCGCGATACAACCTGCCGGATGGCACTTTCATCCGAAGAAGCGAATCGAACAGGAAGTGGCAAAATCCTATGGGCGTTTTGAGCGGAACAGGGTATACTGCTCTTCAATTTCCGCTCTTTTTGTGTCGCCCCGACAACTTAGCTTCCCCAATGCCGAACGCGATATTGGTATCAGCGGGTTTCGGAGAAGAGGCCCTCAATGACTGCCCAGATTCGTTCCGGACCTGCATCGTCCCCAGCCTTAACCTGTCCTATCTGCCATCGGGCCGTTGCGATCGAAGCCGCAAAGGTAGATGAGCACGGCAGAGCTGTCCACGAAGAGTGCTATCTCATCGCTCTGAAGTTGAAACACGAAACCAGCGAGAAATCCTGAACACTGCAATGTGCGAGCGAGAATCGTTCGCCGACTGTGCGGAAACCAGCAAGACCAGTAGAATATTCCCGAGCGATACCCTGAAAATCCTTGAGATCCACCACCAAACCGACGGGTTTGCATTACTGGATGCTGCGCGTTCTGGACGAATGCAATAACGTTGTGGCAGACTTCAGCGCCGATCCCGTTCATGACCTGCGTGTTTCCTTGCGGCGCTGCCGTTCCTTGGCAGACGGCATGGCTGCCATGGATCCCGATCCCTCTTGGAAAGCCATGAAGAAAGCGGGCAAGCGACTATTCCAACGTCTCGGCGCCCTTCGGGATGTGCAGATCATGATGGAGTGGATCGAAAAACTCGAAATCCACGTCAAGCATACACAACAGGAGCAGGCGCTTCCGCCGGCCCCGGCGACGGTAGTACAAGGCGATGCGTCGACATTTCAGGCCCGAGTGACCGCGGAAATGGATCATTCTCATGATCCCGCCGCGCAGGCTCTGCTCCATATTCTTAAAGCGCGAGAGACCGACCAGAAGCACGAATCCCGCGCGGCGCTGGCAGAGTTCGATCGCAAGCAGTGGCGGCAATGGAGTAAGACCCTGCCCGTGCGCGCCTCACGCATCCATCTGGGCAGCATCGTTTTTAAACATCTCGCGCTGGAGCGTTGGACCACGGCGCGCGAACTGCACGGGCGCGCCATGCGCACCCGCTCACAGATAGCCTTGCATACGTTGCGCATCGGCATTAAACGATTCCGCTATATTGTCGAGAATTTCCTGCCCGAGGAGCACAAGCTTTGGTCCAGCGACCTGAAGCATATGCAGGACCTTTTGGGCGAAGTTCACGACCTCGATGTCCTGTGGGCAACAGCTCTTTCCTGTCATGTATTCCCCGACGAAGCGTCCAAGAAGGCGTGGCATACGAGGATTCTGGAGCAGCGTAAGAAGCGGGTCGAGGAGTATCGCGCAAAGACGGTGGGAGCAGATTCCTTGTGGCACATTTGGCGAGCTGGCCTGCCACAAGGGAAACAGATTCAGGAGATCGCTACCCGCCGAATGAAGCTGTGGGCCAAGGCGCTCGACCCTGATTTCACGCACACCGAGCGCGTAGCGCGACTGTCCCTACAACTTTACGACGCCATCAACACAGCGGAGTTATTTGGCAAGCCAACAGGCGCACACTATAACGGCAACGCGACGGAAGCCCGGACAAGCCTGTACATCGCCGCACTTCTCCATGATATCGGCAAAGCAAAGGGCAAGAAAGGACATCACAAAGAGACGCTCGAACTGATCAAGAAACACGGCACTCCCCTGGGGTGGAAAGACGAAGATATGCTGCGGGCCGGTCTCGTCGCCCGATTTCATACGGGAGCCCTGCCGACCCGCCGCCATAAAGTCTTACGGGACCTCTTGCCGGATGAACAGAAGACCGTGATTCGGCTTGCAGCTGTGCTGCGACTGGCCAATGCTCTCGACATCGCGCACGACGGCCATATCCGCCAAGTGCGGATCGAAAACCTGGATGGTACCTCTTCGATTCGCAGAATCAACGGCTTGCCCCGAAAACCTCCGACACTGAGGAAGAATGAAGCGCTGGTTATTGCGGCCGAGGGCTATGCGGATGGAAGCCCCACGGCGCGGGCAGTTGCGGCAGAAAGGTATCTTCTGGAGACGGTTTTGCGGCGGCCCATCGTCATTAAGCCCGTGCGTGGCGTTCGGCGTCCTGCTTCCGGCGCCTTCCGCTGAGTAGCTGCCGAGTTACTTTTATTGATTCCATCTGCACGTTACAAATGTTGCCGGACGGCGGCCTCGGAAGCCGAATCGTATGACCCACGCCCAACTCGTCGAAAAAGCGGTGCGGTGGCTGCGTTCTTATCGCTGCGGAGTGATTTTGTCGGAGCAGGCATGCGCCAGCGGCGAAATGCCGGACGCGATTGGATGGAAGAAGGCCTGTCATTCTGTAATGATCGAGTGCAAGGTGACGCGGTCCGACTTCCTGGTCGATCGGGAAAAGCCCTGGCGACAGAAACCAGAGCGAGGGGTAGGTAGCGAGCGTTTTTATCTGACTCTGCCGGGGATGATCAAGATTGAAGAACTGCCTGACGGTTGGGGATTACTGGAATATCGCCGCGGACGCATTGAAAAGATGCGCGAATCTTCGAAAAACCTGCGCTCGGCCACGGGCTTTCGCTACGAGATGAATCTGCTTCTCGCGAGTTTGAGAAGGGTCGAAGTCCGTATCGAGCCCCAGAGTATTACAGACTTCCTGAAATGGAAGAACCGCATGGCAGAATACAACCGCGGCACCTTACCCGAAGGTCTTTCGGCCGCAACGGAAGAAATGAACGAATTTCTCGAGATGAACCACCCAGAACAGGCGTTCGCTGAATATGAAACGGAACTCAAGGTCAGTCCGAATCGGTTCAATTCGCTATATGGCGCGGGACGTGCGGCGGAAGCCGAAGGAAAGTCGGAGAAAGCTGCTGCGTACTATCGGCAACTAACTGCAACGTGCGCGAATGCAGATTCCAGCCGGCCAGAACTGGTCCATGCACGCGAGTTTCTTTCGGCCACGGCAAAATAGGGAAGGTACTGATTTCCGGTGTATAAAACGGCATGCTCAGCAGTCCAACCTACATATCCCTGCGGCCTTCCATGGCCTTTAGCATCGTGATTTCGTCGGTGTATTCGATATCGCTGCCGACTGGAATGCCCATCGCGATGCGAGTCACTTTCACGCCAACCCTTTTCAATTGCTGCGAAAGATAGACGGCCGTGGCCTCGCCTTCGACCGTGGGGTTTGTGGCGAGGATGACTTCATCGACATTTCCGGCGTCCACGCGTGAGATCAGGTTCGAAATACGGAGTTGTTCCGGGCCGATTCCATGGAGCGGAGAAATGGCGCCATGAAGGACGTGAAAGACTCCATTGAAATGCTTGGTTTTATCGATCGCGGCGATGTTCGTAGGCTCTTCTACCACGCAGATGAGACGCTGATTCCGCGTAGGACTCGTGCAATAGACGCACGGGTCGACGTCGGTAATGTTGTTGCATACCGAGCACAGGCGAAGACTCGCCTTGACGTCCCGAACGGCCGCCGCCAGCGCCTCGGCGTCTTCATCGCTTGAGCGAAGAATGTGAAACGCGAGGCGCTGCGCGCTCTTTGTTCCGACGCCCGGGAGCTTCTTCAGTTCATCAATCAGACGCGACATCGGTTCGGCAAATTTGGACATGGGAAATTCTTAAATTTCGGCAGTTGTGTATTTGGGCAATTTAAAATGGGCTTGGAGCATTGTAGCTGCCCGCGGCAGAATATGCCCCGAATCGCTCAATTACACAATTTCCCGATTACTCAATCTGCCTTGAGCGTGTACTCAAATTCGTAAGAATGCTTTCCGTCGGGCGCGATTTTGATCGTCATCTTCCCGGCAATGCCTGCCAACTGGCCGGTTCCGGAATCGGGCACGACAGAGATCGTTAATTGCGGTGCATTGTTGTTCATGATCCCCGTATGCTGCAGGACAAATGTACCTGTGTGGCCCTGAAGGGTTCCGGTAACCTTTTCGATGGCAACATAGGCGCCCGATCCTTTCACAGATGTGCCGGCCGTGAGCATCTGCCCTTTCCCAGTACCTTCGAGATCACCGTGATAGTGTTTGTCGAGGAGCATGCGATTGAGAAGCGGATCGTCGGAGTTATCGTCCTGCGAAGTCACTTTTACATCGAAAGGTCCAGCAGCGTGATGTGTCACGTCACCCTCTTGAGTACGTGGAGTATTGTTTTGCGTGAAAGCAAAGCAAGCGAAGAGCAGAGAAAAGCACGCCACTCCGAGAATGCTTGGCAGTTTCGTAGATCCCTTCGACAAAGTCAGGGCAGGCTCTCCGACTTGCTCAGGATGGCAAGACGTTTGATTTACCTCAACGCTACGGGCTGGAAATGCCGAAACCGCCGAGCATCCCCAATAGTGGATTGCTCAGAGGCCCCGTTCGTAAAACCTGGTAGAGGCGCGAACGAGGCCGTCTGCGGCACTTGCGAATCACTGCTTACGACTTGGCCTGCTTGGCCTGTTTCCGCACTTTGGCCCAGCGTTGCCGTTGTGCCTCCGCGATCCGCTCACGGGCTTCCTTGCTCAGGACTCGCTTACCTCTCCTGTATCCGGCGCCGTTCACGTGACCGAGAGCATCTAATGCCTTCCCTACCCTCTCCATCTCTTTCTGGAGACGGGAGTACTCACTGCGTAGGGAAGTGACTACCTTATGCAGGTTGGTCATTTAGTACCCCCTTATAACCCAAGGCTAACATGAGAATCGGATAAGTTGGAACATTAGAGCGTTTTCTCATCTTTCAGCAGACCGGATGATCGACGTTGTCAATGTTGATTGATGGTAGGTAAAAATCGCGGTGCCTTTCGTGCTCTAGTCGCCTGCTCGAAAGAATAAGCCAACTTAATCAGAGTCGGTTCGCTCCATGCGCGACCAAAAAATGAAATCCCTACCGGTAGGCCAAAGATATATCCGGCAGTCACATTGATATTGGGATAACCTGCGACAGCAGCGGCATTTGAGCTTCCCCCAGTAAAGTGGTCACCCGTGATCAGGTCCGTCATCCATGCCGGCCCCCCGGTTGGAGCCACGATGGCATCGAGTTGATTCTTGTCCATGAGGGCGTCGATGCCCTCAGTCCGCGCAAGTTGGACGTTCTTGGCGATCGCATCCACATATTCTTTCTCTGTAAGTGGTCCCTTGGCCTGCGACTTGAGGAATAACTCCTGTCCGAAGTAGGGCATCTCCTTTTGGCGGTTTAGCTCGTTGAAGTCGATGACGTCTTTGAGTGTCCGCATCGGGGCGCCGGGCCCGAGACGTGCCAGATATACGTTCAGATCTGCTTTCAGTTCATACATGAAGACTGTGGCTTCAGTGTCATCGAACTTTCCAAATGTCGCAATATCAGCCGGGTCGATAAGCACTGCCCCCTCCTTCTTCATCGCAATGAGGGCTTGCTCCATGAGCGCATCGACGGCGTCGCTGATACCGAAATACTTGCGAGCGACGCCTATGCGGGCACCCTTCAGCCCATTGGGGTCGCAGAATTGCGCGTAGTCGGTTTTTGCTTTGCCGGCGCTGGCGCTTGTCGCCGGATCATCGGGATCCACGCCCGTCAAAGCACCCAGGAGCATGGCAGCATCCCGCACAGTACGGCACATGGGACCCGGAGTATCCTGCGTGTGAGAAATGGGAATAATGCCGGCGCGGCTGGCGAGACCAACCGTCGGCTTGATGCCCGCTAGTCCGTTGGCGGATGATGGGCATACGATGGAGCCGTCAGTTTCAGTGCCAATCCCAGCCGCAGCCAGGCTTGCGGAAATACCGGCCCCGGTGCCGGAACTCGATCCGCAGGGATTGCGGTCGAGCGCGTAGGGATTTCTGGTAAGCCCCCCGCGTCCACTCCAGCCGCTCGTCGAGTGGCCGGAGCGGCTATTCGCCCACTCGCTGAGGTTCGTCTTGCCCAGAATCACGGCGCCCGCCGCGCGCAGCCTCTGCGCTACAAACGAATCTTTCAGCGGTTTCGATCCAACCAGGGCCAGAGAGCCTGCCGTAGTCATCATCCGATCGGCGGTGTCAATATTGTCTTTGATCAGAACTGGAATCCCATGCAGGGAGCCACGAGGACCTTTCGCCTTGCGCTCACGATCGAGTTCGTCCGCGATTGCCGGAGCGTCGGGGTTCATCTCGATAATCGCGTTCACGGCTGGCCCTCGCTTGTCGATTTCGTCGATGCGCGCAGCATACATTTCCACCAACGACCGGGCGGTGAATCGTCCGGAGTGCATACCCTCCTGTAGTTCAGAGATCGTAATTTCTTCCAGTTCAAATGGCTTGACCTCCGGCGTAGACATCTTTGTTGAGGGACTAATCTCACGCGCCACACTGAGCGCCGGATAGATCGTACTGACTGCGCCGGTGATGGCGGTATTTTTCAAAAACTTGCGTCGCGTTGGAGAAGAGGGACGAATGCTCATTTTTCTGACCCAATCGGTTGGCTGGAATGGCAGGCACCATTGTTTCACATATCCCATATTGTGATAGGTCGACGCTTGGGCCTATCTAGAGCGCCCGCCCGCCTGTCACGCAGGAGGCCACGGGTTCGAGTACCGTCGGCGCCACATTTGTCTGGCAAAATTTCACCGACAATATTAAAGATTGTGCCCGTGATTGGAACGCCCGACACCGAGGTTTTCGGTATTTGGCGTTCGGTGATCGTGACACATTCTTTCGATCGCTCATCGATCAGGATTGCGATGCTTGCCAATCCATATGCGAACGACTACTTTCAACGCTGCCCTTGCTGAGTTGCGCTGGCTGTCTATTTTCCGGCCGGGCTACACTGGAAGAGACAGCGTGCCGCGAGTCGCTCCTTAAAAATGATCTCTTTCTCAAACATCAATAAGCAATATGGCAATCAGTTGCTCTTCGTGGATGCCTCTTTCCAGTTGAATCCCGGCGAAAAAGTTGGGCTGGTCGGTCCCAACGGGGCGGGCAAGACCACGCTATTCCGTATGGTGGTCGGCGAGGAAACTCCCGACGATGGCACCGTCTCTGTGCCCAAGAAGTTGACGATCGGCTACTTTCGCCAGGACGTCGAGGAAATGCAGGGCCGTTCAGTCTTAGATGAAGCGATCGCAGGTAGCGGACGCGTCGGGAATCTGCATCACGAACTCGAAGCATTACAGCACGACATGTCCGATCCAGGAAAAGCTGATGACATGGAGCGCATTCTTCAGCGCTTCGGTCACGTTCAGGAGGAGTACGAGCATTTAGGCGGTTACGCGCTCGAATCGCAAGCTCGTGAAGTGCTCCACGGTCTGGGTTTCAAAGATGACCAGATTGACGGTGATGTAGGCTCGCTCTCGGGCGGATGGAAGATGCGGGTTGCGCTGGCGCGCGTTCTGCTTGGAATGCCCGACGTATTGCTGATGGACGAGCCGACGAACCACCTCGACATCGAATCCATCATCTGGCTCGAACAGTTTCTCAAGTCATTTCCGGGCGCGTTGCTGATGACTTCGCACGACCGCGAGTTCATGAATCGCCTGGTCTCAAAGATTGCAGAGATTGATGGCGGCGAAATCATCACCTATTCCGGCAACTATGACTTCTACGAGCGCGAGCGCGCGATCCGTGAGACCAACCAGCAGGCAGCGTTCGCCCGCCAGCAATCCATGCTCGCCAAGGAACAGCGCTTCATTGATCGTTTCAGGACGCACGCCGCCAAAGCAGCTCAGGTGCAGAGCCGGATCAAGGCCCTGGATAAGATCGAGAAGATCGAACTGCCAAAAAAACGCCAAGTAGTAAAGTTCGACTTTCGCGTTCCACCGCGCTCCGGCGAACAGGTGGCGGTTCTTGAGAATCTGCACAAGAGTTACGGCCCGCGTGTGATTTATGAAGGATTCAATCTCACCATCCGCCGCGGAGAACGCTGGGCCGTCATGGGAAGAAACGGCGCGGGCAAGACTACGCTTCTTAAAATGATTGCCGGGGCGAGTGCTCCAGATGCCGGAAGTGTGCGGCTCGGCGCTAGCCTGTATATGGGCTACTTCGCGCAACAGTCCCTGGACGTAATCAATCCCGATCTCACGGTCATCGAACAGTTGCAACAAGATTTTCCCCATGACAATCTCGGGGCGCTCCGCACCCTCGCAGGAGCATTCCAATTCTCTGGCGAAGACGTGGAGAAGAAAATCCGCTCACTCTCCGGGGGAGAAAAATCGCGGCTGGCAATAGCACGCATGCTTTACAATCCGCCGAACTTCTTGGTGCTCGACGAACCGACGAATCACTTGGATCTTGCGACCAAGGAGATGCTGGTGGACGCCCTCAAGGATTTCGAAGGCACCATGATCTTCGTATCGCATGACCGCATGTTCCTTCGCGGTCTGGGTTCACGAGTGCTGGAACTAGGCGGCGAGAGCGGTACGGACCGCCATCCCACTGTCTATCCTGGGTCCTACGTTGAGTACGTGCAGAAGCTTGGACACGAGGCGCCTGGGATCTATTCGTAGGTCTAGCTGAGATTTTGTCCGACGACTCGCCGGGTCGTGAGGGATTCATCGCGGCAAGACCAGCAGGTGCAGGGATAAAAAGGTACTAGGTGAAAGTCGCCACCTTCAACATCAACAACATCAATAAACGGCTCGACAACCTCTTGGCCTGGTTGTCCAAAGCTGAACCGGACGTGGTGAGTCTCCAAGAGCTCAAGGCAGAGCAGTCAGCCTTTCCCGTGAATGCCCTCCGGAGTCTCGGCTACGAAGCCGTCTGGCGAGGAGAGCGCTCCTGGAACGGCGTGGCCATTCTCGCGCGAAACCACGTTCCCGTGCTGACCTGCACAAGCTTGCCCGGAAATCCTGACGATCATCAAGCTCGCTACATTGAAGCGGCTGTTCAGGGAGTCCTGATCACTTCCATCTACCTCCCCAATGGGAATCCGCAGCCCGGACCGAAATTCAACTACAAGTTGGCCTGGTTTGAGCGCCTCATCGCCCACGCCCGCGAACTCATGGCGAGCGGCGCACCCGTGGTTCTGGCCGGTGACTACAACGTCGTGCCAACTCCGCAAGACATTTATCCGACTCGATCGTTAGATCACAACGCGTTAATCCAACCCGAGAGCCGACAGGCCTTTGCGCGTTTGCTGGCTCAAGGCTGGACTGACGCCATGCGGAAGCTACATCCTGACGGACCACTATGGACATTCTGGGATTACAAATTTGAACGGTGGCAGAAGGATAAAGGCATGCGGCTCGATCACTTTCTGCTCTCACCGAACTTGTCGGACCGGCTCGTGGACGCTGGTGTCGACCGATGGGCGCGGGGGCAGATAAACGCAAGCGACCATGCACCAGTGTGGATCATGATCGATCTTTAGACTACAGCCGAGGTTCCAGATCAAAAACGGTTTCTATGCACTTTCAAGAATTATCGCCATAGGCGCCAGATCCGATTCGTGCTGGCCTCTACGCCGAGCGCCATCGGAGCAATTTCCCGGAGCCTGTTTGCCGGATTGCGTCCGAATTGCCGGCAATTCGGTAGTTGATGGCGATGAGCGCGTTTCAAAGGAGAGAACGCACTTATACGGAGAAGGCCGCCTTCTCCAACTGCTTCAACCTGTTCGCCAGCAATTCCTGTTCCCGCACGTTCTTCGTCATTACGATCGCACGTTGGATTTCTTCACGTGCCTCTGAGAACCTGCCCATCTTCATCAGCAGGTCTCCCCGAACGCTGGGAAACAGATGGTAGCCGGCCAGTGCAGATTCGCCGGCGAGTGCGGCTGCTCCATCGAGTGCGTCGAGTCCTGCGGCGGGGCCTTGGGCCATGCTGACGGCGACTGCCCGATTGAGTGCCACGATCGGAGATGGATTGACTTGCAGCAAGGCGTCGTAGAGAAGAACCACCCGCTCCCAGTCTGTCTCTTCGGCGGTGCGGGCGCGCATGTGACACGCGGCAATGGCCGCCTGCAACGCGTAGGGTTTCGCGCCACCGCCTAGTCTTTGCGCTCGTTCGAGCGCAGTCATTCCTCGCTCGATCTGCGCGTAGTTCCACAATGATCGGTCCTGATCCGGCAATAAGACGGCCTCGCCGTTTTTGCCCCGGCGCGCTGCGTTGCGCGATGCCCCCAACTCCATGAGCGCCAGAAGCGCATGGACTTCGGATTCTTGAGGGAGAAGTTGCCCCAGCATGCGCCCTAGGCGCAGCGCCTCTTCAGAGAGAGCCGCCCGCATCCATTCATCGCCTGAGGTCGCGGTGTATCCCTCATTGAAGATGAGGTAGACGACCATGAGCACGGACTCGACCCTGCGGCGCAACTCGTCCCCACTCGGCGTCTCAAACGGAACGTGTGCCTCCGAAAGGGTCTTCTTGGCGCGAGAGATGCGCTGGCCGAGTGTCTTCTCCGGCACGAGGAAGGCGCGGGCGATCTCCGGCGTAGTAAGACCCCCGATCAGGCGCAATGTGAGCGCGATGCGTCCTTCCACCGCCAGCACGGGATGGCACGCGGTGAAGATGAGCCGCAGCACGTCATCATCGATCACCTGATCCAAGGAGTGCTCCAGTGCGTCGGCCAGTTGCTGCTGTTGGAATTCCAGCTCGCGGGCAACCTCTTCATGCTTTTGCAGGAGCATGCGGCCGCGGCGCAACGAATCGATCGCGCGCCGCTTCGCCGCCTTCATCAGCCATGCCCCGGGATTGTCAGGGATGCCTTCCTTGGGCCAAACTTCGAAGGCAGTCACGAGCGCATCCTGCGCCAGCTCCTCGGCAATGCCGATATCGTGGGTGACCCGAGCGATGGCGGCAATGAGCCGTGTGGACTCGATCTTCCACACAGCCTCAATCGTCTTATCGACATCGCTCATGCTGCCTAGCCTATGACGTTCCGGTGCTCGAAGCCGTCAGCCGCTTTGCGATCAATATCATCATGAACCGCATTGCCCTGCTCCTATGATTGCTTCTTCAAAGGTCCAGCGGCCTTGTAGGAATTGATGACGATGCCGGACGGCAAAGCTTTCGTGCCGGCGAGCTCGAATGCGCGTGGCGGAGTCCGGTCTGCAAAGATGCGCTTCCCCGTGCCCAACAGGACTGGATACACAAACAGCACAATCTCATCCGCCAGGCCGTGTTCGAGCAGCGTCGATGTCAGCGTTGAACTGCCCAAAAGGATCAGGTCAGGGCCGTCCTGCAACTTGATGCGGCGAATGTCACCGACTAGGTCCGGTCCAATGCCATCGAACGGGCTCCATCCCAGGCTTTCCGGCCGATGGGTGACAACGTATTTCTTCGCGGCGTTGAGACGGTCCGCCATAGGATTGCTCGGCTGCTTTGGCCAGAAGCCCGAGAAGCCATCGTAGGTGCGCCGCCCAAGCAGCAGATCGAATTTCTCGCCATACATCGCGAGGACTACATCTCTGCCAGCGGGAGTGCGATAGGGTGTGGTCCAGTCACTGTGGGGGAAATCGTTTTCATCGGCGGAGTGCTGGATCACACCGTCCAGCGAGATGTGTTCAAAAATTTTGAGCTTTCTCATTTGAGTCTCCATTTCTGGGGCTGGAGTTTCTATTTTGGCGAAGCTACATAGCTGGGGCGGTGGTGCCGTCGGACCATTTGTCTACCGCAATTAAGAAGACGGTCATGGCCGGGAAGCTTTTAAGCTGTGGGTAGGCTTCGGCGGAGATGTACCAATAATTTACCGCAACGACCGGGGAGTTGGTCAGGTTAGCGCCCCAGACCGTGCCGCTGTCGGCTTGGTAGAACATCAAATGGGGACCGTTGTGGCCTCCGTTGTCGGTTAGGTACGAGGACTTGGACATCATGTAGGAGACAGTTCCCTGCTCGAGGGCTGGTAGTTCTTTCTTGTCTATGGCGGCTTTGATCGCGGCGATGACTTCTTGCTTGGAATGCCCAGCCAGGAGCAATTCGGTGCGTTTGTACGCGTACGGAAGGACGGAGCGGGCGGCTGGTGGGTTGAGGCAATCTGCGGCCCGGACTTTTGGGCTCCAAAATTCGGGATTGTCGAACATAGCCATCCAGCCGCGTCCGACCCAGCAGACCCAGCCGCTTTTTCCTTCGACTGCGGTTTCGTAGCCGTGGCGGGTCAGGACGAGAACTGATGCCTCGTGCGAGATGGCGTCTGGAGCGGCGCTGCGGGCCAGGGCGATTTCCGCGTCGCTATCCATTAGATATTGTTCGATCGGAGCCATCTTCGGATAGGACATCGTGGCATCCTGTGCCATCGCCTTGCCCCCCATACCGAGGTGTGCTGTACTGAGCACAGCAAGTAGTGCGAAGCCTTTGATGGCGATAGCGGCAACCTTCTTTTTCCGCATAATTTTTCTCCTGAGCATGGAACTTCTAAGCGCAGGCCGTGCTTCAGCGTGCGGCGTTCCGTCGCCGTCGCTCCTCGCTGACCTTCATCTCTTTGTTCAAGTCTGCCGCTCAGTTGCTAGTCAGTAGACGGTTGGAAGAATATCTCGCGCACCTCGCCGTTCCCCCGAGTGGCGACGACGGCTTTGCGCGCCCATGCTACAGCCTCGTTCACGTCCGCGCATTCCAATATCCAAAAACCGCCGATGTGTTCCTTGGCTTCGAGGTACGGCCCGTCGGTGATGAGGACTCCGCCATCGGTCTTCGCTCGGAGCGACTTCGCGGATCCAAGTCCGCACGCGAATTTCCTGACGCCGGCAGCAATCATCTCTTTGTTGAGCGCGTGGATCTCCCGGCCCATCGCTTCGTCCGCTTGGGACGGGTCGAAATCATCGGGGAGGTAACCAGCAACCAAATATTGCGGCATTGTCTTCTCCTTGGAATAGTTTTTCAGGCGGGCTCTGCCCGGCCTTCACTACAACGACGAACGGCCAGGCCGGAATTCTACAAGCCGTCAGGAAAATTTTTATTTCTCGGAATTTCTTGTTTCTGGGCCACACGGCTGCAGGCAGTTCGTAGAGTGCACCTGGCACGTTTTTCCCTCTTCCTTTTTCCCGCTTCCCAAGGAGGAGACGCTCTCCTGGCCGGCCTCCAGCCATTTCGAAAATTCCGCCATCACATCATCGCTGGCGTGATCCTGCACTCGGTTTTACGGGTTTTAAACTCCGTTGCAGATAAGCTCACTGTTTCTTCGTCAGCTCGATTAGCGTCGGCGAGGGAGGCTCTTTGCCGAGGCCTCGGATCCCGCTGGTTCACGGAACGGTTCCACAGAAATGCGCTCGTAACGCACTTCCAGCACGGTCAGGTTTTCAATACTGCCCGGCAATTGAAGGACTACGCTGTCACCCGCTGCCGACTTCATCAACGCGCGCCCCAGAGGTGACACCCAACTGATGTGGTTGCGGTTGAGATCGACCTCGTCGGTGCCCACGATGCTCACCACTCGTTCGGCTCCCGCGGCATTGGCATAGCGCACGGTCGCCCCGAAGAATGCCCTCGTCGCCGCCTGCCCCGCTCGCGGAGCCTCCGGGTCCACGACTTCAGCGGCTTGGATTCTCTTCGTGAGAAAGCGAATCCGCCCATCGATCTGCCGCAGCCGCCGCTTGCCGTACTGATAGTCGGCGTTTTCACTGCGATCGCCGTTGCCG
>Ga0070735_10000770_pt1 | contig 32648 bp, 27 predicted proteins | sample Coa_R1_FD_66443 | JGI IMG/M metagenome (GOLD analysis project Ga0070735, IMG submission 66443) | Surface soil microbial communities from Centralia Pennsylvania, which are recovering from an underground coalmine fire - Coalmine... | ecosystem: Environmental > Terrestrial > Soil > Unclassified ...
TCGAACCCCGCGCCGTGATCAGGCGACGCGCGCACGATCGGCAGGCCGAGCGTCACGTTCACCCCGCCCCAGAAGTCCAGCATCTTGACCGGGATCAGCCCCTGGTCGTGGTACATGCAGACGACCGCGTCATAGGCGCGCCGCGCCTCGGCGTGGAAGAGGCTGTCGGCCGGCTTCGGGCCGACGCAGTCGACGCCCAGCGCGCGCAGCGCTCGAGCGGCCGGCGCGATGATGTCCACCTCCTCGCGGCCCAACGTTCCGCCTTCGCCGGCGTGTGGGTTCAACCCGGCCAGGACCAGCCGCGGCCGCTCGACGCCGAAGTCGCCGCGAAGCGCCTGGGCGGTCACCAGCGCGGTGTTGACCAGGCCCTCGATCGTCAAGGCGCCAGGGACCGAGGCGAGCGGCCGGTGGACGGTGGCGAGGCTGACGCGGAGATCGCCCGCCGCCAGCATCATCACCGGTCCGCGCGCGCCGTCATAGCGGGCCGCTGCCGTGAGGTCGGCGAGGAACTCGGTGTGTCCTGGGAAGGCGAAGCCGCCGGCGTACATGGGCGCCTTGGCGATCGGTGCGGTCGCCACGGCCTCAACCTCACCCGAGAGGGCCAGGCCGACGGCGGTCTCGATCCAGCGGACGACGACCGGCGCGTAGATCGGGCTGGGCTGGCCGGCGACCACGGTCGCCTTCAGCGGCAGATCGAGCACCGGCAGCGCTTCGGCGAAGACGTTCGCCGCTTCCTCAGCGCGCGTGACGCGTTTCAGGATGGCGGCGCCGGCCGACGACGAGGCCGCGAGGACTTCGAAGTCGCCGACCACCATAAAGGCGGGACCGCTCTCACGCAGCGCCCGCCAGGCCTTGACGATGATTTCAGGCCCGATCCCCGCCGGGTCGCCCAGGCTGAGCGCGATCGGGCGGGTCTTCACGGGAACTCGATGGTCGCCGAGTTCCTCAGGTCGCGGAGCTGCCGTTTGGAAATCAGCGCCAGCCGGTCATCGCGGAGCTTGGCTTCGATCTCGTCGGCCGACGGGACGTCGACGCCGGCCTGCCGGCGGCCGCAGAGCGCCAAGAGGTGCAAGCCGGCGCTGGTCCGGATCGGGTCGCTCACCTGGCCCACCGACAGCCTCATGGCGGCGTCGCGGAATTCGGCCTTCAGGTCTTTCACATCCGCCTCGCCCAGATCGCCGGCGACGACGCCGTCCACCTTCGAGGCGATGCTTTCCAGGCCCTGGCATCCGTGCAGCTGGCCCCTGAGCGCCACGAGCTTGCGCTCGGCGGCGTCGACGGCGTCGGCTGGCGCATCGGCGGAGAGGCTGATCGCCGCCTGCTTCAGATCGACGATCTGCGAGGTCGCCCCCGCGTGCTTGTCGCGCAGCAGCACGATGTAGACGCCGTTCTGCGTGGCGATCGGCTTGGAGAGTTCGCCCGGCCTCAGCTGGTCGACGGCCGCACGCACCTCGGCGGGAATCTCAGATGCGGTCAGCCAGCCGGCGTCCCCGCCCACTGCGGCGGTTGGCAGAGCGGAAAACCGCTGTGCAACGGCGGGAAACGCCGCGCCCTGCTGCAGCTGGGTGATCAGCTGGTCGGCTGCGGTCTGGGCCTGCTGCATCCCGCCGGCCTGCGTTGCGTCGATGAAGATTTCGGCCAGCAGATACTGCGGTTCGGCGGCGGCGGCCTCGCGGGCGGCGACCACCGAGCTGATCTGGCTCTGGCTGATCTTCAGCCGCGAGCCGCCGTAGCGGCCGCTGATCCAGCGCTCCCAGCTGAGCTGGGCGCGAATCTGGCTGCGAAGGGTCTCAGCGCCGATGCCGGCGTTGGTGAGCGCGGTGTTGAACTGCGTCGGGCTCATGTGGAACGTCTGCTGGGCGACGTCGCCAATGCGCTGATCCACTTCGCTGTCGTCGGCGGCGATGGTGAATTTCTGCTGCTTTTCCTGCCGACGGATTTCCTGCATCTCGAGGTGTTCGTCGATCAGCTCGTTCACCGCTTCCTGCTCGATCTGGGAGCGGTTCTGGTCGGTGACCTGGATACCGCTCGTGGCCAGAATGAGTCGGATGCGCTGGGAAACGTCATAGCTCGAGATGATGTCGTCGTTGACGATGGCGACGACGCCTTCGCGCAGCCCCCCGGCCGCGTCCTGGGCGCGGGCGGTTGTGGTTAATCCCGCCAAAACGACGATCGCCGCGGCGAGGCCCGCCGCCATACCCGTTCGCGCCATCTGGCAGGCCGTTCCCTTGCTGCTTCGCCGACGTCAGCGGAATCCGTCGTCGTTGTAGCCTTGGTCACCCAATGTGGCGAGCGTTAGGCGCAGAAAGACCGAGTCCGACGCCCCCAGCCGGCCGACAATGGTGTTCTGGCGGCGGTAGACCACCGCCACCTTGATGCAGTCGTCTTTGTAGACGACGCCGAAGTCCACCAGCGTCCAACGGTTGATCTCGATGTCGTCGATGGCGTCGAAGTCGAAGCCCCAGTTCTTGCTGACCAGGATTTCGTTGCCGGTCTCCAGGTTCCGCACCGGTCCGGTGATCTGTGTGTTGTCGTCGAGGTAGCGGATATAGCCGCTGGCGCGGTCGGTGGCGTAGTTCGCGCCGAGCTCGATGCGGTCGAAACTGAAACTGTCGCTTACCAGGGCGCGGCCGAAGAAGGAGAGGCCGTTGAGCGGGGTGGCGTCGCCGGCGATCACCCAGTCGGAGGCGGTTCCGTTCAACCCGGTGCGCGAGGGGAAGACGTTGGTCGGCCGGGCGCGGAAGGTGCGGCCGACGAGGAGGTTGGCGTTCAGCCCGTCGCCCCACTCGACGCTGGCGCGGCCGCCGACGTTCAGCCGCTGGCCGCCTTCGTAGAGGTCGAACCCGTTGAACTTCTCCGGCGCGAACAGGTTGGTCTCGTCGAACTCGAAGACGACATCGTCCTCATTCGGAATGTTGGGATTGGCCTTCTGGTCGGGCGAGAGGGCCAGCTGGGCGATCGGCTCGAGGACGACGGTCACATCGCCCGTCTGCCGAATCAGCGGCCAGCTGACGGTCACCCCGGCGACGCCGACGCCGCGGGTGATGGTCTGGGTGCGTGCAGGGGCGACCAGGTTGGATATGTCGTAGTCGTCGCCGCGGACGTTGGCGAACGGTGAAACGCGGAAGCCGTCGCCGACCGTGAAGGTCGCGAGCCAGTCCGCCTCGACCGACGCCCGCTCGTCGAAGGCCGACTGCGTCCCGAGCACGGGTGACTGATCGAAGTTCAACAGGACGGCGTCCCCCACCAAACGCAGCCGCCCGCCGAGGACGTCGAACGGGGCGTCGTACCGCCCCTCGACCAGCGGGGCGATGGCGGGGAAGGTGTGGTTGTTGTCTGTGGTCCGAAGCCCTTGCACGTCGATGGCGGCGACCTGCAGGTAGGACTGGGTGTCCTGCCGGGTCACGTAGATCTGCGACAGAAGGCGCTGGGTGTCGGCCAGGAAGATCCCGTGATCGGCGTAGGCGTCGGGAATATCGTACTTCTCGAACAGCAGCGGGTCCGACGTCCGGTCGGCCGTGAATCCCCACGACCAGTCCTTGCTCAGGTTGAAGTCGCCGTTGGCGAGGACGTAGCCGCGCGACTTGAGCGGCCCGAACCGGTGGCCCTCGCTGTCGAAGTCGGTCTCGTAGGTGTAGCCGGCCCGCACGTCCATCTGGCCCGAGTAGAACCGCTTGCGCCAGTCGAGGTTGAGGAACGGATTGACCTTGGCGTTGATCTGCGGGTCGAAGATCAGTTCCTGCGAGGGCGAGATCACCCACAGGATCGGTTGTTCGTACGAGGCGCCGCGACGGCCGGTGAGCGATATGCGCGGCACCAGCAGCCCCGACGCGCGTGGCGCGTCGGGATCGGGATGGAAGAACACCGGCGCGTAGAAGACCGGCACGCCTTTGATGCGGATGACGGCGTTGCGGTAATAAACGAGGTGCCGCTGGCGATCCTCGATCACCTTTGAGGCCTGGATCGACCAGGTCGGCTGGATCGGCGCGCCGTCGGCGGCGCAGATGTCGCACGGTGTGAAGATCGCTCGGTCGAGCTCCTCGACCGTCTCGGACCGGCGGATGGCGACGTCGGCGGCGAACTTGCCGTTCAACGGCGTCCGGGCCGAGAAGCCCTGCGCGAAGCCCGCGCGCATCTTGTCGTCCAAGACCAGATGCGTGGCGAACTCGGCGGTGCCGTCGCCGTTGATCAGTTGGGCGTCGCCATCGGCGGTGACGACGCCGGCCTTGGCGTCGTAGACGATCTGGTCGGCCCTCAGTACGCGGCCCTGATAGCGCACCTGGACGTGCCCACTGGCCGTCCAGCGGTTGTCCTTGTCGTCGCGAAGCAGAGTGTCGGCCTCGAGATAGAAAGCCCGATTGTGCAGACCCTCGTCGGTGACGCCGCTCGGCACGGCCGCTTGCTGGGTCGGCGTGCGCACATCCAAGGGCAGCCCTGGGGTCGGCGAGCCCGGAACACGCATCGGCAGTTCGCCAACGGCCTGGGCGTGAGCGGTCGCGGCGATGAGGGTGGCGACTGCCGCGCCGGCCAGCAGACCGGATCGCTTCGCCCAATTCCGCGCCCGTGAAACGCCGCGCATCAGACGACAATCCCCCACTGACAACGGCGACGCGGCCGGGTCTTCTTTCCTCTTAGCCGGCTAGCCGTCCTCGGTATAGCAGAGCAAGGTGACGCCCGACAGAAGCGCCAGGATGGGCGGCGTCCATGCCGCGGCGAATGGCGGGACGGCGTTCGCCTCGCCAAGCGCGCCGCAGAACTGGTCGAAGAAGAACAGGCCGAATCCGAGCGCGACTCCCGCGCCGGCGAGCAGGGCGACGCCGCCCAACCTGACGAGCCGCAGCGAAAACGCCGCCGCCAGGATCGCCATGGCGGCGAACAGCAGCGGCATGGCCAGGAGCTCCTGCAGCTGCAGCCGGTAGCCGGTCGCCGAGAAACCGGCGCTCTCCGTCCGCGCGATCGCCCCCCAGAGCGACCAGAAGGGGACCGCCTTCGGCGAGGCGTATCGCTCGAGCGCGGTGCGCGGGTCGAGGGCGGAGGGAATGGTGAGGGTGTCGTACCGCAGCGCTTCGGCGCCTGGCGTCGCCTCTCTGGCGCCGGCCAAAAGCCAATGGCCCTTGGTCAGCCAGGCTTCGGAGGCCTCGATGCGACGGGCGAACTGGGCGCCGCCGTGGTCGCCGACGGAGAAGACGAACAAAGAGACGTCGCGCAGCCGCAGCATGCCGTGGTCGTCCTCGCCCGCCCGGGCGCGGACGATAATCTGGTCATGGGCGTCGGCCTGCCGCAGCCAGATGTCTTTCAGTCCGTGCGACTGAACGCCTTCGACCAGCGCAGTGCGTTCGCGCTCGAACTCGGCGTTCATCACCGATGCGAGGGGATTGAATGCGGTTACCGTGAGGATGCCGACGACGAAAGCGGCCCCGGCCGCCGGCAGGATGAACCGCCAGGCCGAAACCCCGGCCGCCCGCATTGCGACGAGTTCGCTCTTTCGGTTGAGGTCGACGAACGCGCCCAGGACGCCGAACAGGAACGCGAACGGCAGGAGGATCAGGATCACCGAAGGCACCTGTAGGGCGGTCAGCCGCAGCACCTGGCCGTAGCTGACGTCGGCGCGGGTGCCGACGGTGCGTGAGACCTCGACGAAGTCGACCAGCGAAATCACGGTGGTGAGGATGGCGAGCGCCGCCAGCACGGCCAGCAAGGTGTAGCCCAGGACGTAGGTCTCGATGCGGGTGAGCCTGAGCCTCATTCGGCTGCGCTCGGAAGCAGCGTCACGCCTGTGAGCGGACGCAGCGGACGGAAGCGGCCGATCGGTTGTCTGAACAGCACGCGGAACGCCCAGCAGGCGGCCCCGATAGGCAGAGCGTACTGGACGATGTTGAGCCAGACCTGGCCGTCGCAGAGCGCCTGCGCGCCGACGCCAGCGATGCGGACCAGGGCGGCCGCGCCGCCGACCGCGACGATCCGGCGCGTGTAGCCGAGGCGGCTGAACGGTCCGCCGAGCACCGCCGCCAACGCCATGGCCATGAAGGCGATCGCGTAGAGCGGCGTCGCCAGGCGGGCGTTGGCCTCGGCCAGCATCTTCGTGCGGTTCTCCCGTTGCCAGTCGTCCGCCAGGTTCGGGAACAGCAGCTCGTGCATGTAGAGGTCGGGAACCTTGTACCGCACGGCGTCTTTCACCGAAAGAAGATCAGATAATTCAAATGTATATTCATCAAATTTAAGGTAGTTCAGCACGCCGGCGCTGGAGAATTCCTGGCTGGAGCCATCGCGCATGGTGAGCACCGGCTTGCCGTTGCGCTTGTCCAGCTTGCCGCTGGCGGCGATGAACGTCGTGTCCCCGCCGTCGGGTTTCTCGCGCAACACGAAGAGGTTGGTCAGCGTGCCGTTTGCCGCTTCCTGGGCGTAGACGGTGAGCCCGCGGGCCGGTTCGGTGAACTGGCCCGGTTCGACCAGGCTGGCGGCGAGGTCGGTGCGGATCTGGAACAGCTTCACCCGCATCGCACGTTCGCAGAACGGCGCCGCCCAGAGGTTCACGACCAGCACCATGAGCGCCACGATCACGGAAAGCCGCATTGCGGGCGCGATCACCCGGCTGCGGCTCATCCCCGAGCTGAAACAGACGACGATTTCCTGTTCCGTGTGCAGACGGTTCAGCGCCACCAGGCCGGCGACGAACAACGCGATCGGGGCCATCATCGCAACGAGCTGTGGCGTGGCGAGCGCCATCACCTCGGCGAGAACGAAGGCGCTCTGACCCTGCTTCACGATCAGGTCGAGCGCCTGCAGGCTCTGGCTCAGCACGCCGACGAGCGCCAGCGAGATGGTGGCCAGGATGGTTGGCCCGAGCATCTGGCGGAACAGGTATCGGTCGAGCAGACCCATCTTGCGGGCGAACTGGCCTTGAACGGTCGTTGCGGCGCCCGACCTCGCACGTCATGTTCTACACGCCGCCATCGGTCATAGCCATCCGGGAGTCCCGTCCATGGACGTCGAGTTTGTCAGTATCGCGGACGCGGAAGGGGACGCAGGCGCCTGGGTCGCCGCCGTGCTCGAGGGCGGCGCCCTCACCGCAGGCGCGCAGCGACTGAACGGCGCGACTGACGGCGCGGTCGAGCGCGCCATCGCCGCCGCTGCGTTCACAGGCGCGCGGGGCAAGGTCCTGGAGCTGATCGCGCCGCCCGGCGTGCCGGCCGCGCGTATTCTCCTCGTTGGGGCAGGGCCGCAAGGCGACGTCGGCCCAGGGGTGGTGGAGCTGGTCGCCGCCGAGGCCTACCGGGCGCTGAAAACCTCCGGCGCCGCGACGATGACGCTGGCGCTCGACGGCGCCCCGCCGCCGCTGGCGGCGGCGACGGCGCTGGGCGTGCGCCTCGCCGCCTACCGGTTCGATCGCTACCGCACGCAGGAGAAGGCCGACGCCAAGCCGTCGATCCGCACCGCGCGCGTTGCAGTGGCGGACGTCGAGGCCGCGCGCGCGGCCTTCGCGCCGCTGGCCGCGCTCGCCGATGGCGTGACCTTCACCCGCGACCTGGTCTCCGAGCCGGCCAACATCCTCTACCCGGCCGAGTTCGCCAGGCGGGTCAAAGCGCTCGAATCGATGGGCCTGGACGTCGAGATCCTGGGCGAAGCTGAGATGACCAAGCTGGGCATGGGCGCGCTCCTGGGCGTTGGCCAGGGCAGCGAGCGCGAAAGCCAGCTCGCCGTCATCCAATGGAAGGGTGGAGGCGACACGCCGCCGCTGGCCTTCATCGGCAAAGGCGTCTGCTTCGACACCGGCGGCATCAGCCTGAAACCGGCCGACGGCATGGAGGAGATGAAGTGGGATATGGGCGGCGCCGGCGCCGTCGCCGGTCTCATGCACACGCTCGCCGCCCGCAAGGCGAAGGTGAACGCGGTCGGCATCCTGGGCCTCGTCGAGAACATGCCGGACGGAAACGCCCAGCGGCCGGGCGACATCGTCACCTCCATGTCCGGCCAGACGGTCGAGGTGATCAACACCGACGCCGAGGGCCGGCTCGTGCTCGCCGACGCGCTCTGGTACGTCCAGCAGCGCTTCAAGCCGCGGCTGATGGTCGACCTGGCCACGCTGACCGGCGCGATCATCATCTCGCTCGGTCACGACCTTGCCGGGCTCTTCTGCAACAATGACGTTCTGGCGGATCAGCTGCTCGCGGCCGGCAAGGCCTCGCGCGACGAACTCTGGCGATTGCCGCTGCCGGAGGCCTACGAAAAGCAGCTCGAGAGCCTGGCGGCCGATTTCAAGAACATCGGCGGCCGACCCGCCGGGTCGATCACCGCCGCCCTCTTCCTGCAGAAGTTCGTGCGCGACACGCCCTGGGCGCACCTCGATATCGCCGCCGTCGCATGGCGCAAGCCGTCCACCATCGCGACGATCCCGGAGGGCGCCAGCGGCTTCGGAGTGCGGCTGTTGAACCAGTTCGTCGCCGACAACTACGAGAGCTGAGTCCTGGCCGAAGCTGGGATCGCCCTGATCCATAGCCCGCTGGTGGGGCCGATGACCTGGCGGGCGGTCGCCGAGCGCCTGCGTGCGGCCGGACGGGTTGTCGCCACGCCGGCCGCCAGCGCCGGCGACGTCGGCGCTCCCTATTTTCCAAACCTTGCGGCGCTGATCACCCGGCAGCTCCCGCCGGCCAGCAACGGCTGGATTCTGGTCGGGCACAGCGCGGCCGGCGGGCTGCTCCCCGCCATCGCGGAGGCGCTGGACGGCCAGGCGCGCGGCGCGCTGTTCGTCGACGCCATCCTTCCGCATCCCGGGCAATGCTGGTTCGAATCGGCGCCGCCGGCGCTCGCCCGTGCGGTTGCGGTCGCCGTCGGCGACGGGCGCGCGCCGCCCTGGCCAGACTGGTTCGCGCCGGCGACGTTCGAGCGGCTGCTGCCCGACGAAGTCCAGCGATCGGCGTTCGCGGCGGAGATTCGCGGGGTCCCGGCGGCGTACCTGGCGGAGGCTGCTCCCGTGGCGCCGCATTGGCCGCCGGCTGGTTGTGCATACCTTCAGCTCAGCGAAGGCTACGGGGCCGAAGCCGCGGCCGCGGCGCGGCGTTGGCCGGTTGGGCGGCTGGCCCTCGATCACCTCGCCATGCTCACCCAGCCTGCTAAGGTCGCCGCCGCGGTCGAGCGGGCGGCCGTGGACATCGAGGCGGCATGACCGACACCCCTTGCGAGGTCTGGTTCTATCACCTCGAGCGCACGGTGCTCGACCAGGCCTTGCCGGAGCTGCTGGAGAAGACGATCGCGCGCGGCTGGCGGGCGCTGGTGCGCACAGGCGATCTCGACCGCGTCGAGCATCTCGACGGCTGGCTCTGGAGCTACCGCGACGAGAGCTTTCTCGCGCACGGCACGGACGCCGAGCCGATGGCGGAGCGCCAGCCGATCCTGCTCACCACGGGTGAGGCGAACCTCAACGACGCACAGGCTCTCTTCCTGGTCGACGGGGCCGAGGCCGGCCCGCTCGACGGTTACGAACGCTGCATCCTTCTCTTTGACGGGCGCGACGCCGACGCGGTTTCCGCCGCGCGCGACCGCTGGAGGGCGTTCCGTCAGGCGGGGCATCCTGTATCCTATTGGCGGCAGGGGGCCGAACGCGGATGGGAGCGGGACGCATGAGAAAGCTCGTATGGCTTGGCGGCATTCTGGCCTTGGCGCTCGTCGCCGGCGGCGCGAGTTCGCAAACGCCGCTCTCGGCTCCGGCGACGGATCAACCGCCGCCCGCGCCCGCGCCGGCCGCGGACGCGACCTGCGATGCGCCCACGCTCCTCTGGCTGATCGGCAAGCCGCGCACGGCCATCCCGGTGCCTGTGCAGCCGGCGACCCGGCGCGTCTACTGCAGCACCTGCATGGTGACTCAGGACTATGTGCCCGGGCGCACAGACATCGTCTTCGACGCCGAGACGGGCCTCGTCACCGCCGTCAAGTGCGGCTAACCGCCCGTTCGTAGTCCTCGGCCGCCGCCAACCAGACAGCCTCCGCCTTGTCGAGACGCGCCTGCATCCGCGCACGACGCCGGCCGAGCTCGGCCGCCCGCTCCGGATCGCGGGCGAACAGCGCCGGATCGCCAAGCGCCGTGTCGATCTCGGCGGCGGCGCCGGTCTCGCGCGCCAGCGCGGCCTCGGCCGCGTCCAGCCGGCGCCTGAGGGGCGCCAACGCCAGCGGCGCGGGCTTCGGCGGCGGAGGAGGGGGCTCGGCGCGCGGCCCGCGCGCGGCGACGCGGGCCGCATCGAGGACGTATTTCGCATAGTCCTCGAGGTCGCCGTCGAAGGGCTGGATCGTGCCGCCCGCGGTCAGCCACAGTTGATCGGCGACCATCTCCATCAGCGAGCGATCGTGTGTGATCAGGATGACGGCGCCTTCGTAGTCGTTCAACGCGTCGAGCAAGGCCCGGCGGCTGTCGATGTCCAGGTGGTTGGTCGGCTCGTCGAGGATCAAGAGGTGCGGCGCCCGCATGGCGACCAGGTTGAGGAGCAGCCGCGCCCGCTCGCCGCCTGAGAGGTCGGCGACGGTCGTCTCCACTTTCTCGCGGGTCATGCCGAACTGGGCGACCTTCGAGCGGCGCTGCGGCTCGGACAGCTCGGGGTAGGCGCGGTTGATGATCGCCAGCGGCGTGTCCGTCGGGTCCAGCGCCTCGATCTGATGCTGGTGGAACCAGCCGCAGCGCAGCTTGCTGTCGCGGTGCATCGTTCCGCCGGCCAGCGGGAGCGCGCCCGCCAGCAGTTTGGCGAAGGTCGACTTGCCGGCGCCGTTCACGCCCAGGAGCCCAATCCGGTCGTCGACATCGAGGCGCAAATTCAGCCGCTTGAGGACAGGCGGACCGTCATAGCCGACGGCGCCGCCCTCGATGCGCACGAGCGGCGGGGCCAGCGGTCGCGGCGGCGAGGGGAGGAGGAACGGCGCGGTGTGTTCCGCCACCACGGCCGCCACGACCGGCAGCCTGGCGATCATCTTCAGCCTCGACTGGGCCATCGCCGCCTTCGACGCCTTGGCGCGGAAGCGGTCGACGAAGGCCTGCATATGGGCGCGCCTCGCCTCGACCTTCGCCCGCGTCGCCGCTTGCAGACGAAGCTTCTCCGCTCGTTCGCGCTCGAAAGCGTCGAAGCCGCCGGTGTAGAGGTCGAGCTTGCCCTCGCGCAGGTGCACGATCCGCTCGACCGAGCGATTGAGGAGCTCCCGGTCGTGGCTGATGACCAGCGCCGTCTTCGGGTACTTGCGCAGCCGCGCCTCCAGCCAGAGCGCGCCCTCCAGATCGAGGTAGTTGGTCGGCTCGTCCAGCAGCAGCAGGTCCGGCTCGGCGAAGAGCGCCGCGGCCAGCGCGACGCGCATGCGCCAGCCGCCGGAGAACTCGGCCATCGGCCGCGCCAAGTCGTCGTTGGAGAAGCCGAGACCATGCAGGATCTCGGCCGCGCGCGACGGGGCCCGGTCGGCGTCGATTTCGGTCAGCCGGGCGTAGATTTCGCCCAGGTGATCGGGCGCGGCGGTTTCGAGCGCCGCCATCAGGGACGCCCGTTCGGCATCGGCCGCCAGCACCGTGTCGAGCAGCGCCACCGGGCTTGCCGGATGCTCCTGGTCGACGGCGCCGATGCGGGCGGCCTTGGGCAGGACGATCTCGCCGCCGCCGGGTTCGAGTTCGCCCTTGATCAGCTTGAACAGCGTCGTCTTGCCCGCGCCATTGCGGCCGACCAGCCCCGCTTTGGTTCCGGCGGGCAGGAAGAGGGAGGCGGAGTCGAAAAACCGGCGCCCGTAAGCGTCGAAGACGAGATGGGAAATGCGAAACATGGGAAGCGCTCTTAAACGGAGGTCGAGACAAGCGGGATCGTGGACGGTCCGGGCGCCGCGGAAGGCCCCGAGCCGCTGAGCGGGCGCATCGCCCGCGGAGCGCTAGCGCAAGTGCGTCAGTCTCAGTCCCGTCATGCCCTGCATCGCTTCCTTGACGTCCACGTCCGCCCGCCTTGGCGGCGCGAACGGGCGTCGTTATAAGCCCGCACCCTTCGACTTTCCAAATCCCCGAAAGAGCGGCTGGCCCGACCCATGACCGAACGCACCTTCTCGATCATCAAGCCGGACGCCACGCGCCGCAACCTGACCGGCAAGGTCAATGCGGTGATCGAGGACGCGGGCCTGCGGATCGTCGCCCAGCGGCGCATCCGCATGACGCGGCCGCAAGCCGAGGCCTTCTATGCGGTGCACAGGGACAAGCCCTTCTTCGGCGAACTGGTCGAGCTCATGACCTCCGGCCCGGTCGTGGTGCAGGTGCTCGAAGGCGAGAACGCCATCACCCGCTATCGCGAGGTGATGGGGGCGACCAACCCCGCCAACGCCGCGCCGGGCACGATCCGCGCACTCTACGCGGAGAGTTTCACCGGAAATTCCGTGCACGGCTCCGACAGCCCGGAGAACGCCACCGCCGAGATCGGCCAGTTCTTCACCGAGGACCAGATCGTCGGCTGAGATGCCCGCGGCGCTGCGCCTCGGCTTTCTCGCCTCCCACGCCGGCACCAGCATGCGCGCCATTGTCGCCGCCGGCGAAGCCGGCCGACTCGACGCCGAGCCCGTCATCGTCGTCAGCAACAACCCCGATGCGGCGGCGCTCGACTTCGCTCGCGAGCACGGCGTCGCCGCGGCGCACATCAGCGCCAAGACGGCAGGATCCGAGGCGGCCGCCGATCGGCTGATCGCCGACGCACTAGTGGCCGAGCGCGCCGACCTGGTCGTTCTCTCCGGCTATCTGCGCATGGTCGGACCGCTGACGCTGGCGGCCTACCGCGGGCGGATGCTGAACGTGCACCCGGCGCTGTTGCCCAAGTTCGGCGGCAAAGGCATGTACGGCCGCTTCGTGCACGAGGCGGTGCTGGCGTCCGGCGAGCGCGAGAGCGGCGCCTCGGTGCACCTGGTCGATGAGGAATACGACCACGGCGCGGTCCTCGCCCAGCGCGCCGTCCCGGTGCTGGCGGGCGATACGGTCGAGAGTCTGGGCGCCCGCGTGGTCGCCATCGAGGGCGCGCTCTTCATCGAAACGCTGCAGGCCATCGCCGCCCGCGGCGGCGTGGTCAAACCCGGCTGATCGCGCTAGGTTCGCCGCGTCGGGCCTTCAAGCGGGCGCCCGGCTGAAGACGGCCCGCCGTCCAAGACCCGCTCCTGATCTCCGCGCGCTGGCGCGTGGAAGGGAGTGCGATGATGGACCGAGGCTCCTCATGACAACCGGCTCCAACCCGCGCGTCGCGCTGCTTTGGCGCGGCGACCTGGCCGCGCGCGCCCAGGCCAATGCCCCAACCGGTCGCTTGACGCCCATCTTCGAGGCCCTTGCTCGAGAGGGCGTCGACGCCGCCCCCGTGGTCTATTGCGAGGAAGCCGCCGGCGAGGTTCGTGAGCAGCTGCTGGGCGCGGCCGGCGTGCTCGTCTGGGTCGACCCGCTCTCGGGCGGGCGCGACCGCGGCCAACTGGATCCGCTGCTCCGCGACGTGGCCGCGCAGGGTGTCTGGGTCAGCGCCCACCCTGACGTCATCCTGAAGATGGGGGTCAAGGAGGTGCTCTACCGCACCCGCGACCTCGGCTGGGGAACCGACACCCAGCTCTACACGTCGCCGCCAGACTTTCGGGCCCGCTTTCCTGCGCAGCTCGCGAGCGGCCCGCGCGTGCTGAAGCAGAACCGCGGCAACGGCGGCCAGGGCGTGTGGAAGGTCGAACGCGCTCGCAGCGCCGCGCCAAGCGCCGAGCCGCTGGTCGAAGTGTTGCACGCCCAGCGCGGCAGCCAAATCGAGCAGATGCGGCTGTCAGCGTTCATGGACCGTTGCGATGGCTATTTCGCCGGCGCGGGCCGATTGCTCGACCAGCCGTTCCAGGCGCGGCTGCCGGACGGGATGATCCGCTGTTATGCCGTCGAGGGTCGCGTCGTGGGTTTCGGTCGCCAACTGATCAAGGCGCTCTTGCCGCCCGACTCCGGAGAGCCGGGACCGCGGATCATGTCCGCCGCCGACGATCCCGCGTTCCGGACGCTCAGGGCCAAGATGGAAGACGACTGGATCCCGGCCATGATCCGCCGACTCCAGATCGACCCAGCCGACCTGCCGGCAATCTGGGATGCCGACTTCCTCTTCGGCCCCCGAACGCCCGACGGCGAGGACACCTACGTGCTCTGCGAGATTAACGTCAGCGCGGTGTTGCCCATCCCCGACCAAGCGCCAGCTGAGATCGCGCGCTGCGTCGCCCGGCGGCTCGCCGCCCAGTGAGATCGCGGTTTCGGAACTAACGCGCGGTGAGTTCGCCGCAGATGAAGGCCGTCTCGCCCGCATCGTGGAGACCGGCGAGCAGGCGGTCGGCGTTCGCCGGCTTGGCGATCAGCACCAGCCCGACGCCGCAGTTGAGCGTGCGGCGCAGCTCGTTGTCGGCGACGCCGCCGGTTTTTTGCAGCCAGTCGAACACCGCCGGAAGGCGCCAGGCTTCCCAGTCGAAGCGGGGGACAAGCCCGCCGGCGACCGCGCGGGGCGGATTTTCGATCAGGCCGCCGCCGGTGATGTTGGCGAGCCCATCGACGAGGCCGGCGCGGACCAGCGGCAGAACGCTCGCCACGTAGATGCGCGTCGGCGTCATCAGCGCCTCGGCCAGCGTCTGCGCCGGTGCGAACGGCGCGGGCGCGTCCCAGCCCAGGCCCGAACGCTCGACGATCTTGCGGATCAGCGAATAGCCGTTCGAATGCGCCCCGGACGAGGCGACGCCGATCAGGATGTCCCCCGCCGCCTGTGCGGCCAGCCGGGGGAGCACGGCCCCGCGCTCGACGGCGCCCAAGGAAAAGCCGGCCAGGTCGTAGTCGCCGTCGGCGTAGAGGCCCGGCATCTCGGCCGTCTCGCCGCCCACCAGCGCGCAACCGGCCTGCCGGCAGCCCTCGGCGATGCCGGCGATGATGCGGCGGCCCGCCTCCACGTCCAGCTTGCCGGTCGAATAGTAGTCGAGGAAGAGCAGCGGCTCCGCGCCTTGGGCCAAAAGGTCGTTGACGCACATGGCGACGAGGTCGATCCCCACCGTGTCGTGCAGCCCGGTCTCGATCGCCACCTTCAGCTTGGTGCCGCAGCCGTCGGTGGTGGTGACCAGCAGCGGGTCGACGTAGCCGGCCGCCTTCAGGTCGAACAGAGCGCCGAACCCGCCCAGATTGGCGTCCGCACCGGGCCGGCGCGTGGCTTTCGCCAGCGGCTTGATCGCCTCGACCAGAGCCGCGCCCGCGTCGATGTCGACGCCGGCGTCCGCATAGGTCAGACCATTCGGGCGGTCGGTCATCCTGGCTCCGCTCGGGCGCGGTTGACGAACGAGCCTTGGCCAGCGCCCGAGTCGCGGCGTTATAGCTAGCCGATGACGCCGATCACCACCACCGCCGCGCTCGCCGATCTCTGTGGCCGCCTGGCCGGCCAGCCGTTCGTGACCGTCGACACCGAGTTCATGCGCGAGACAACCTACTGGCCGAAGCTCTGCCTGGTGCAGGTGGCGGGCCCGACAGACGCTGGCGTGATCGACCCGCTGGCCGAGGGCATCGACCTGGCGCCGTTGCTTGCCCTGATGGCCGACACGCGGACCGAGAAAGTGTTCCACGCGGCGCGGCAGGACATCGAGATCTTCTGCAACCTCGGCGTCATCCCGTCGCCGCTGTTCGACACCCAGATCGCCGCCATGGCCGCCGGCTTCGGCGAGCAGGTGGCCTACGACGCGCTCGTGCGCCAGATGCTGAAGGTCGCGATCGACAAGTCGAGCCGGTTCACCGACTGGGCGCGGCGGCCGCTCAGCCAGGCGCAGCTGGACTATGCGCTCGGGGACGTGACGCATCTGGCGGCGCTCTACCCGATGCTGCGCGAGCGGTTGGACGCTGGCGGCCGCCTGGCCTGGGTGACCGAGGAAATGGCAGCCCTGGCCGACCCCGCCAACTACGACGTCGATCCGGAGAACGCCTGGCGCAGGCTGAAGCCGCGTCGGTTCGCCACCAAGTATCTCGCCGTGCTGCGCGGAGTCGCCGCCTGGCGCGAACGGACGGCGCAGACCCGCGACCAGCCGCGCGGGCGCATCCTGAAAGACGACGCCATCGACGAGATCGCCACGCAGACGCCGGTCGACGCCGACGCGCTCGGCCGTCTGCGCTCACTGCCGAAGGGGTTTGCGACCTCGCGGTTCGGAAGCGAGATCGTCGATGTGGTGCGCCTTGCGCTGCAGAAGGCCGAGAGCTACGCCCCGGTCGTTGAGCGCTCGTCGTCCGGCCCGCCGAACCCCGCGGCGGGGGCGATCGTCGAGTTGCTCAAGGTGCTCCTGAAGGCGCGCGCCGAGGACGCCGGCGTCGCCTCGAAGCTCATCGCCACCGTCGCCGATCTCGAGAAAATCGCCTCCGACGACCGCGCCGACGTGGGCGCGTTGCACGGCTGGCGGCTCCAGGCCTTCGGCGCCGACGCGCTGCGGCTGAAGCGCGGCGAGCTGGCGCTGGTGCTCGACGGCGCGCGCGTGCGGGTGGTCGAGGTGCGCCGGGCGCCGCGAGCCGCGGACGGCTGAGCCTCTAGCGGCCGATCTTCAGGCCCAGGTCGAGACGGTCGGCGAGTTGGGCGGCGCGCTTGGCGGTCTGCTCTCCGAGCAGCATGTCGGCCCAACGCTGGTCGGTCTTCAACACCAGTGCATCGCCGGCGATGGCCAGCGTCGAGCGGCCGAGGAGCGCGCCGCTTCGCCCCGAGAGGTCGCAGCCGAGCCGCATCGCGGCGCCCAGCGCCAGCGCCCGTTCACGGCGCTCGTCCGAGAGGATCCGCCCGAGCAGACGCGCCTGCGGGGGCCCGGCCGATGCGGTGTGGCGAGCAAACAGGGAAACGGCCAGGAACGCCCGCTCGGCATGGCTCATGCCGGCGATCGGCGCGCGCAGCGTTTGTTCGAAGACAAGATCGGCCCGGTGATCGGGGTGCAGGCGTGCGCCGAGGTCGGCGAGGCGGCAGGCGGCGGCGATCAACACGGTCTCGCGCCCGGGGAAGACCGGATCCAAGGTTGCGAACGACGGCCCGAGCCAGGCTTCCAGGGCCGGCCCGATGTCCTCGCTCACGCCCTGGCGGGCGCCGAGCGCGGCGCAGCCCTCGATCAGCGGATCGAGCGCCCGGGTGCGGGCCGGCATGGCTTCCAGGAGCAGGCCTTCGCGCAGACCGAAGGCGGAGATCACCACCCGCTTCAGCCCCAGCCGCTCGATCAGCCCCTCCAGGACCACGGCGGCGTAGGGGATGGTGTCAAGACGGCGCTTGGACACGCCCTCGATGCTCTGCAACGAGCCCTTCGACTGCCGGGCGATGAAGCGAGCGGCCGTCAGCGCGTCCGCCGCGCCGATTTCGTACTGGTGCACGATCTGCAGCGGATAGTCCGCCAGCCGCATCTGCAGCAGCGCCAGATTCCGCCAGCCGCCGCCGACGGCGTAGAGCGTTTCGGCCTTGAACTCGGCGCCGACGCCGTCCAGCACCTTGGCCGTCTTCGCGCGCGCCTTGCCGGCGTCGAAGCCGTCCGCGCCGCGCAGGGCGAACGCGCCGAGCGCCAGGCTGACGCCCGCGCCGGGCGCACCTTTCGCCACCGGAGTCAGCTCCAGGCTGGAGCCGCCGAGATCGCCGACGACGCCGTCCGCGTCCGGTTGGCCGGCGAGAACCCCCAACGCCGCGTAGCGCGCCTCTTCGGCGCCGCTCAACACGCGTACGGGAAGGCCGACTTCGGTCTTGAGCCGCTTGACGAACGCCTTCCCGTCGCCGGCGTCGCGCACGGCGGCGGTCGCCACCGCGAAGGTCTCGTCTGGCCGCGCCGCGTCGATCAGCGCCTTGAACCGCTTCAGCGCCGCAAACGCCTGTTCGACGCCCTCCGGCGCGAGGCGTCCGCTGGCGGCCACGTCGGCGCCCAGGCCGGCCAGCACTTTTTCGTTGAACACGGTCCAAACGGCGCGGCCTTCGAGCCGATAGATCACCAGCCGGACGGAATTGGATCCGATGTCGACGACGGCCGCGTCGCGGGGCGGCCCGGTCACACTAGCGTCGGGCGCCGACATGCTCGAACGCACGCGGCAGGTCTTTCACCTTCTGCCCGCGCCCCGAGAGGCTGGGATTGGTCATGAAGTACTGGTGCGCCGAAAAGGCCTTCGGCGCATCCCAACCGGGAACGCGGCGGTATCGGCCCTGGGCGTCCATTGTCCAGCTCTGCGCCTCGTCGTTGATGTTGGCGACCATGATCTGGGACAGAACCTGCTGGTGGGTGGTCGGGTTCTCGATGGGTACGAGCGATTCCACCCTGCGGTCGAGGTTGCGCGGCATCCAATCGGCCGACGAGATGAAGACGCGCGCGTGCGGGCTGGGCATCGGGTGGCCGTTGGCGAAGGCGACGATGCGGGCGTGCTCGAGGAATCGGCCGACGATGCTCTTCACGCGAATGTTGTCAGACAGCCCCGGGACGCCTGGTCTGAGGCAGCATATCCCGCGGATGACGAGCTCGATCGACACCCCGGCCTGACTGGCGCGGTAGAGGGCGTCGATGATGACCGGATCGACCAGCGCGTTCAGCTTCGCCCAGATGGCCGCCGGCTTCCCCGCCGTCGCGTTCGCCGCCTCCTGGGCGATCATCTTGAGCAGATCGGCCTTCAGGGTCACCGGCGAGAAGGACAGCTTTTCCAACCCCGTCGGCACCGCGTAGCCGGTGATGAAGTTGAACAGCTTGCCGGAGTCGCGCGCCAGCGCCACGTCGACGGTGAACAGCGACAGGTCGGTGTAAATCCGCGCCGTCACCGGGTGATAGTTGCCGGTGCCGAAGTGGCAGTAGGTCTTCAGCGCCTCGCCTTCGCGCCTGACGACGATCGAGAGCTTGGCGTGGGTCTTGTACTCGACGAACCCGAACACGACGTGGACGCCGGCGCGCTCCAGGTCGCGGGCCCACTTCAGGTTGGCCGCCTCGTCGAACCGCGCCTTGATCTCGACCAGGGCGGTGACGTTCTTGCCGTTGTCCGCCGCCTCGATGAGGGCGGCGATAATCGGGCTGTCGGCCGAGGTCCGATAGAGCGTCTGCTTGATCGCCAGCACATTCGGATCGCGAGCCGCTTGGCGCAGAAACTGGACCACGACGTCGAAGCTCTCGAACGGGTGATGGACCAGGATGTCCTTCTCGCGGATAGCGGCGAAGCAATCGCCTCCGTGGTCGCGGATGCGTTCTGGAAAGCGCGGCTCGAACGGTTGGAACTTCAGGTCCTGGCGGTCGGCGGGAATGAGCTGGGCGAGCTCGTCCAATCCCAGCATGCCGTCGACCAGGATGATGTCCTGCGGTTCGGCGTGCAGGCTGTTGGCGATGAAGTGACGCAGGTCCTCCGGCATCAGCGCCTCGATCTCGATGCGCACCACAGACCCCAGCCGCCGCTGGCGCAGGCGCATCTCGAACTCGCGCACCAGGTCCTCGGCCTCTTCCTCGATTTCCACATCGGAGTCGCGGATCAGCCGGAAGACGCCGCTGCCTTCGACGTCGCAGCCCGGGAAAAGCTGGTCGAGGAACAGCGCCACCACGCCCTCCAGCGAGAGGTAGCGGCGCACGGTGCGGCGCGTGCGGCCCTCGGTCGACTGCGGCAGTTCCCAGAAGCGCGCTACCTGCGCCGGGATCGGCACCAGGGCGTAGAGGGATTTGCCGTCCGAGCGGCGCTTGAGCTTCAGCACCATCGAGAAGGCGAGGTTGGGAATGAAGGGGAAGGGGTGCGCTGGGTCGATGGCGAGCGGCGTCAGGATGGGGAAGAGCTCGGTCTGGAACACCTCCGCCAGCCAGTCGCGTTCGATGGCCGTGACGTCGCCGGCGTCGATGAGGGTCAGCCCCTCGGCTTTCAGTTCGGCGCGCAGTTCTCGCCACCGAGTCTGCTGGTCGGCCATGAGGATGGCGGCTGAGTCGTTGATGCGCTCGAGCTGCTCGGCCGCGCTCAGGCCCTCCTGGCTGAGCACGCGGACGCCTTCGCGCACCTGACCCTTCAGCCCGGCCACGCGGACCATGTAGAACTCGTCCAGATTGCCGGCCGAGATGGAGAGGAAGCGCAGCCGCTCGAGCAGCGGGTGGCGAGGGTTTTCGCTCTCTTCCAGCACGCGCTCGTTGAACGCCAGCCACGAGATCTCGCGGTTGATGAACCGGTCCGGCGAAGCCAGCAGGGTTTCGTCCAGCGCAGGGCTGGAGGGCACCGCCGTCAGCGTGGCGGGAATGGCGTCGGCGATCGCGATGTCGGTCATGCGGGTCCCGCGCGAGCGGTTGCAGTTCTTTCGCTCAGCCTACGGCGCACGGCAAGCCCTCAGTCGGCCGGGTCGCCGCTCGCCGCCCCGTTTTCCAGGACCTGCCGCGCCAGCGCGCGCGACACCGGGCGCCGTTCGGCTGACGCGGTCTCGTCGAGCAACTCGACGACGTCGCGCGCCCCCGCGATCGATCGCTCGATTCGCCTTAACAGATAAGGGATCAGGTCATCCCCGGGTCTTATATTCCGCTCTCGGAAGAATTTGGCTAGCGCGCCTTCGAGCACGACATCGTCCGGCGATGCGATCTCGGCGACCGGAATCGCGTTCAGCCGCGAGCGAAGGTCGGGCAGCGTGGCGGACCAGGCGCTTGGCGGGGTGCGGGCGGTCAGGAGGAGGCCGCCGCCGGGCGCTCCGGCCATATTGATCAGGTGAAAGAGCAGGTCGTCGTCCGCCCCGCGGTCGGCGTCCTCGACCAGCACCGGGCGGCCGGCGAATGCATCGAGCTCGGTCGGGCGGGCCGGCGTCGCCGCGTCGACCGCCACGGCGTTGGCGCGCGCGGCCCAGGCGGCCGCCAGGTGCGACTTGCCCGACCCCGCGGGCCCGACCAGCGCCAGGCAGCCGCCGTGCCAGTTCGGCCAGGCGTCGATCACGCGAAGCGCATCGGCGTTGGCAGGCGAGCTGATGAAGTCGGCCCGGTGGAAAGGGGTCGCTCTGCCGAGATTCAGGCGAAGCTGTTGGGCCACGCGCGTTGTCCAGAGGCTAAGAGCACCCGCGAATCATAGCGGGATAAGGGTTTTCCGTCGACCTTCGCGGCAGAAATCGTCTGTGGACGCACGGAATGAGCGATGTGGACGCAAGGTGAAAAGGTGGGTGTTCCTGACATCAAGCTGTGCGATCAGTCGCGCCGTGGCCCGGTTCTCCGACCTCTCCGAAACGCCCGATTTCTGTGCGACCCGAAGGCTGATCGCCGTCGGCCTTGTCATCGCGCTCGGGGCGGCGCTGGTGATGGGGCTGACCGAGGGCGACATCCGCTCGACGCTCGGCGACACGGACGACGCGATGCGCCTGGTGCTGGCGCGCGGCCTCGAACACGGTCAGGGCTGGTACGACCAGCTGGTCACGCGGCTGCAGCCGCCGCAGGGCATCTACATGCACTGGTCGCGCCTGCTCGACGGCGCGCTGGCCGGATTGATGTGGCTGATCAGCCGGGTCACGTCGCAAGCGAACGCGGAACTCATCGTTCGCTTCGCGTGGCCGCTCGTCTGGATCGCCCCGGCGGTCGTGGCTGCGCTTGCGATCGCGCGCGGCCTCGGCGGCAAGGTGGCCATCTTCGTCTGCTGCGTGCTGCTGATGACCGACACTCAGATGTTCGTGCAGTTCCGACCCGGGCGCATCGACCATCACAACGTCCAGATCGCCATGGCGGTCGTGGCGGTCGCTTGCGCCATGGCGCGCGAGCATCGGACGCGGTTCGCGGCGCTGGCCGGCGCGGCGAGCGCACTTGGACTGGCGATCGGCATCGAGGCGCTGGCCTACCACGCCATCGTCGGGGCCAGCTTCGCCCTTTCGGCCGGCGTCGACCGGGAGGAGGCGAAGCCGGCGCGCGCCTACGGCCTGGCGCTCGCCCTCGGCGCGGTTGGGCTCTACGCCCTGCAGACGCCGCCGTGGCGCTGGGCGTTGCCCGTGTGCGATGCCCTGGGCGCCAACTTGATCGCCGCGCTGGCGATCGCCGGCCTCGGGCTGGCGGCGTTCGCGACCTGGGGCGCCCGCGCCGGCGCGCGGTGGCGCCTCGTTCAGCTGGCGATGATCGGCGCTTTGGCCAGCGGGGCCTATCTCGCCAGCGATCCGGCCTGCATCCATGGGCCTTTCGCCGCCGTCGACCCGCGCCTGCGGCCGATCTGGTTCGACCACGTCAGTGAGCTGCAGCCCTGGGGCGCCCTTTATCGCCAGCATCGGCAGTTCGCGCTGCTCACCATTTTCATGTCGCTGATGGCGGCGGCTGCCGCGGCGCTGCTGTTGCTCGTTCGATGGCGAAAGTGGGATCGGGCGACGCTCCTCTTGGGCGCGCTGGTGTTTGTCGCCGCGGTCGCGGCGTCCCGCGCCTGGCGGATGGAGGATTACGCCTTCTGGTTCGGCGTTCCGGTGCTCGCTGCCGCGATCGGATGGCTTGCCGAACGCTGGTGGCGGGGGGCCATGCTTCCGACGGCGATCGCCGCGCTCGTCCTCTCGCCGGTGCCGGACGCGCTCGCCGCCGACTTCGCCATCGGCCTCATCCCGAAGCCCACCGTGCACGGCAAGCCCGCGCCAACGCCGCGTCCGGGCATCGACGACCACTGCTTCGACGAGGAGATCTACCGCCCGCTGGCCGCTCTGCCGCCCGGCGTCGTGCTGGGTGAAATCGACCTTGGCCCCTTCGTGCTCGCGCACACGAACGACAGCGTGCTGGCCGCGCCCTACCACCGGATGTCGTGGGGCATCTGGAAGGCCTACGAAGCGCTTGGCGGGCCGGCGTCGCTCGCGCAGGCGCGCCTGCGCGCTCTGAACGTCACCTACGTGGTCGATTGCCGGCTCAATCCGCTGCGCGTGAACGGGCGCGGCTTTGAAGGCGATCTCAGGCGCAACGCCCTGCCGCCGTGGATCGAGCGAGTCTCGCCGCCCACTGCGCCCTTGCAGATCTACCGGGTCAAACCTTGACGCCGCCCGTGCGGGCCGCGGCCTTCTCTTCGAGGCTCTGTCGCCGGCGGAGGTCCGTCACCGGCCCGGGCAGGGCGGCCAAGGCCGTCGCCATCGCCTCGTGGCCGGCCGCCACCGCCGGCTCGTAGGCCTTCCAGTCGCGGATTTCGATCGCGTCGACCTTGGGCGCGACCAGCACGTCGGTGGCGAGCCGGCTCGCCGCCAGGTCGCGGCCGCCGGTCACGGTGGCGGCGCGGAGCAGCAGCGAGACGATCGGCGGGCCCTCTCGCCAGGCGCCGCTCAGGATGAAGCGCCAGAACGAGGGCGGATGCTCGATCTGTTCGGCCGTCACGGACCGACCGCGAGTCACGTCGATGCCGACGATCGGCCCAAGATGGATCGAGCGCATGATGTCGGATGGAAAGGTCTTCATCACCGCCCCGTCGACCAGGACGTTGCCGTCCTCGATCGCCGGCGGCAGCAGGCCGGGGATGGCGATCGAGGCTCTGAGCGCCCGGCGAAGCGTGCCGCGCCGATGCAGCTGATAGGCGCCGGAGGTCAGGTTGGACGAGACGCAAAAGAAGGGCAGCCAGAGGTCGGAGATCTGCGTCTCGCCGAAGTGCTGCTTCAGCCGCGCGCGCACCTTTTCGCCACGCGACATGGCGATGATTGGGAAGGCGACGTCGTCGACCGGGCTGGTGTCGACGAACGCCTCCCGGATGCGGGCGTCGATCTCGGCGTCATCCCAGCCCATCGCCACTCCGGCGGCGATGATGGAGCCCATTGACGCCCCGCCGACGAAATCGACCGGCACGCCCGCCTCGCGGAGCGCGGCGATCGCCCCGATGTGCGCATAGGCCCGCGCGCCGCCGCCCGAGAGGACCAGCCCGAGCGACAGGCCGGCGATGGTTCGGGCGAGGCGCGCCAGGTCCGCGCGGTCGCGATCGCGGAGGTGAAAGAGGCGCGCCGGCTCGACCGCGTCCACCCACGCTTCGGAGCCGCTCGGGCGCTCGGCGCCGCGCGGCTGGATCAAAACCAGGTCGACCAGGAGATCCTGCAGCATGCGGGAGGCGAAGAGGTCGGGCGTCGGAGGGGGCGGCGCGTCGCCCCGCCCGACGCGGAACAGGCGGTCCACCTGGCGGCTCACCAGCGCCTTCCACGCCGTTTGCCCGTGATCGGCGGAATAGAGGACGAAGTCGTGGTCCTGCTCCACGTTCGAGAACCACTCGGTCGGCGCGGCCAGGGCCTCCTCGCCGGCGGTGGCCACCGAGTAACCGAACGACGCGATCTCGCGCGCGATGCTCTCGACGAACTCACGCACGGCGATGTCTTCGCTGCAGCCGACGAAGCCGAACACGCTTGGGTCGCCCGCCCCGCTGCGCCCTGCGGTCTGCCGCGCGCGCTGCAGCATCAGCCGCGCCAGCTCGATCATCAATTCCGGGTCGTGCTCGGCCGCGTCGAAGAAGGCGTCGCGGGGCAGGGCGAGGATCTCGGAGTCGCGTAGCGCCACGACGCTCGCCGAGTGCGGCGCGCCGGCGATCAGCGCCATCTCGCCGGCCGGCTCGCCCGGACGGATCACGCCCAGGAACTGCGGCTCCTGGCCCTCTTCGTGGCGGATGGCGGCCAGCCGGCCGGTGCGGACGAAATAGAGGTTGTCGGCGACCTCGCCGGTCTCGCACAGCACCTGCCCGCCGGGCAGCGAGAACCAGCTCACATGCTCCGCCGTCGGCCCGTCGGAGAACAGCCGCGAGAGCGCCGTGTCGGCGACGGTGTGCGGTAGCAGGGCCACGGCGAAGCTGACCCTAGCCCAGCCGGCGAGTCGGGGCGATGGGGGCTAGCTGGCTCCCGCCGCGGCCCACGGATCGATGACCGGTACGGCCAGATCCTGGAAGTGCCGAACGTTGCGCGTCGCGACGGCGGCGCGCCGTGCGAGCGCTATTCCGCCGATCTGTGTGTCGCGAATCTCCGAGCCCAGGCCGCGTCGACGCCGGCTCGCAGCCAATTCCGCGCCCGCTTCGGCGGCGCGGACGTCGAAAGGCGCGATTCGCCCGCCGAGCAGCTCCGCCGTCATGACCTGAAACGCCTCTTCCAGCGCCCTTCGTCGGCCGCCCGCCGGCAGAATTGCGAGGCCGAGGCGCACCTCGAACACCGATACGCTCGTACTCCAAATGTCGGTGCTGGCCTGGGCGTCAAGCCATTGGACGACGACCGCATCCGCCGGGCGGCGCATCAGGGCCGAGATGACGTTTGTGTCGAGGAGGATCACCCCTCGAACTCGGCGGGCCGGACTTCGCCACGGAACTCTTCGATGTCGTCGTCGAGGCCGATGTCGGCGAAGAGCGCGGCGATGGCGCTCCCCAGCCGAAGGGGCGGTTTGTCCGCAGCCTCGACCGCCTCGGTCAAGATGTCCCGCGCCTCGGCTTCCATGCTTTTCCCACGGCGCTGAGCCCGCTCGCGTAAGCGTCGCTTCACGTCGTCGTCCAGCTTGCGAACGACAATCTGCGCCACGAAACTCCTCCCGGTCGATATCATGATATCACTGAACGAGCGCGCGCGCCAGGCGCGTCGCGGCTTGCCGTCCGGAAGCGCGGGGGCCTAAGGGTCGCAAACACTGACCGCCGCAAGCGAGCTCGCCTTGCCCGAACTTTCCAGCCTTCTCGATCCGAACGCGGATGCATTCCGCGCCAACGCGGCGGTCAACCGCGCGCTGGTCGAGACGCTGCGGGCGCGCACGGCCGAGGCGGCGCTCGGCGGGCCGCAGGCGCAGCGGCGTCGGCATGAGGAGCGGGGCAAGCTGCTGCCACGCGAGCGCGTGAACCGCCTCCTCGATGTCGGCGCGCCCTTTCTCGAAGTCGGCGCGCTGGCGGCCTTTGGCCTCTATGACGGCGACGCCCCCGCCGCCGGCCTGATCACCGGCGTCGGCCGCGTCTCCGGCCGCGAGGTGATGATCGTCGCCAACGACGCCACGGTGAAGGGCGGCGCCTACTTCCCGCTGACCGTGAAGAAGCACCTGCGCGCGCAGGAGATCGCGCAGCAGAACCGGCTGCCGTGCATCTATCTGGTCGACTCCGGCGGGGCGAACCTGCCGCACCAGGCGGAGGTATTTCCCGACCGCGACCACTTCGGCCGCATCTTCTTCAACCAGGCGCGGATGAGCGCGGACGGCATCGCCCAGATCGCCTGCGTCATGGGCTCGTGCACGGCCGGCGGCGCCTATGTGCCGGCGATGGCGGACGAGAGCATCATCGTACGCGGACAGGGGACCATCTTCCTCGGCGGACCGCCGCTGGTGAAGGCCGCCACCGGCGAGGTGATCAGCGCCGAAGACCTGGGCGGCGCCGACACCCATGGGCGCAAGTCCGGCGTCGTCGACCATGTGGCCGAGAACGACGACCACGCGCTGGAGTTGGTGCGCTCGATCGTGGCGCGGCTGAACACGACCAAGCCCGCCCCGCTCGTGCTCGAGACGCCCGAGCCGCCGAAGTACGATCCGACCGAGCTCTACGGCGTCGTGCCGACCGACGTGCGCGCGCCATACGACGTGCACGAGGTGATCGCCCGCATCGTCGACGGCTCCCGCTTCGACGCCTTCAAGCCGCTCTACGGCGCGACGCTGGTCACCGGATTCGCCCACATCTGGGGCTATCCGGTCGCCATTCTCGCCAACAACGGCGTTCTCTTCTCGGAAAGCGCGCTCAAGGCGGCGCATTTCATCGAGCTCGCCTGCCAGCGCGGCATCCCGCTCGTCTTCCTGCAGAACATCTCCGGCTTCATGGTCGGGGGCGCGTACGAGGCCGGCGGCATCGCCAAGGATGGGGCCAAGATGGTCACGGCCGTCGCCAGCGCCGAGGTGCCGAAGTTCACCGTGCTGATCGGCGGCTCGTTCGGCGCGGGCAACTACGGCATGGCCGGCCGCGCCTATTCGCCACGCTTCCTCTTCGCCTGGCCGAACAGCCGCATCAGCGTCATGGGCGGCGAGCAGGCCGCAAGCGTCCTCGCCACCATCCGCCGCGACGGCATGGAGGCGCGCGGCGAGACCTGGCCGGCCGAGGCGGAAGAGGCCTTCAAGGCGCCGATCCGCGCATCCTACGAAGCCGAAGGCGACCCCTACTTCGCCACCGCCCGCCTTTGGGACGACGGCATCATCGACCCGGCGCAGACGCGCGACGTGCTCGGTCTTGCTATATCCGCTTCGCTGAACGCGCCGATCGGAAAGACGCGCTTCGGCGTTTTCCGGATGTAAGGAGGCCCGCCTATGCCGAACCCCATCGCCGATCCGCTCGTCGAGGGCGTCGACAGCGACATCACCAGCGGTTTTGTCGAGATCGAAGGACTGGGCGACGGCCACGCCGTCACAGTCTGGATCAACCGTCCGGAGCGGAAGAACGCCTTCGACTCGACCGTCATCGGCGCCCTGGACGAGGCGTTCGAGACGATCGACAACCAGGAGGGCATTCGGGTCGTCTTCGTGCGCGGCCGCGGCGCCGCCTTCTCCGCCGGCGCCGACATCGACTGGATGCGCGCCGCCTCCGACCTGACCGAGCACGAGAACCAGGAAGACGCCATGGCCATGGCGCGCATGCTGAAGCAGCTGCACGACCTGCGGCCGCTGACTGTGGCGCTCGTCGAAGGACCGGCCATGGGCGGCGGCGTGGGCCTGGTCGCCGCCTGCGATGTCGCCATCGCGACCAAGAACGCGCGCTTCGCCTTCTCGGAGGTCAAGCTCGGCCTCGTGCCGGCGACCATCAGCCCATACGTGATCGCCGCCATCGGCCCGCGCCGCGCGCGCGGCCTCTTCGCCTCTGCGCGAGCGTTCGACGCCGCCTTCGCGGAGAAGATCGGCCTCGTCGACGATGTGGTTGCCGACGCCGCGGCGCTGGAAGCGGCGCAGGCGCGGATGGCCGACGAGATCAGGGCCTGCGGTCCTAATGCCGTGGCGGCGGCGAAATCGCTCGTGGCGCACGTGGCCGGTCAGCCGATCGACGAGGTGGTCATGGCCGAGACCGCCCGCCGCATCGCCCACGCCCGTGTCAGCGAAGAAGGTCGCGAAGGCATCGCCGCCTTCCTCGACAAGCGGAAGCCCGACTGGGCCGAATGACCGCCGCCGGATGATCGGCTCGCTGCTCATCGCCAACCGCGGCGAGGTCGCGCGGCGCATCATGCGCACGGCGCGGCGCATGGGCGTGCGCACGGTCGCCGTCTATTCCGAGGCCGACGCCGGCGCGGCGCATGTGCGCGAGGCGGACGAAGCGGTGCTGATCGGCCCGCCGGCCGCGGCGCTGAGCTACCTCGACGGCGCGAAGATCATCGCGGCGGCGAAAAGGGCGGGCGCGGACGCCGTTCACCCCGGCTACGGCTTCCTGTCGGAGAACGCCGACTTCGCCCAGGCGGTCATCGCGGCTGGCCTGGTCTGGGTCGGTCCGCCACCCGCCGCCATCCGCGCCATGGGCCTGAAGGATGCGGCCAAGCGGCTGATGGCGGGGGCCGGCGTGCCGGTGACGCCCGGCTATCTCGGCGAGGACCAGGACGTGGCGGTGCTGGCGCGCGAAGCGGCCGCCATCGGCTGGCCGGTGATGATCAAGGCGATCGCCGGCGGCGGCGGGCGCGGCATGCGCAAGGTGGATGGCGCGGCGGATTTCGAGGCGGCGCTGACCTCGGCCCGCCGCGAAGCGCTGGCCGCCTTCGGCGACGACCGGGTTCTGCTCGAAAAGGCGATCGCGCGCCCGCGACACATTGAGGTGCAGGTGTTCGGCGACGCCGCCGGCGACGTGGTCCATATGTTCGAGCGCGACTGCTCCCTTCAGCGCCGGCATCAGAAGGTGATCGAGGAAGCGCCAGCGCCCGGTATGACGGCAGAGGTCCGCGCCGCCGTCTGCGACGCCGCGGTCCGCGCGGCGAAAGCGGTGGCTTACGAGGGCGCCGGCACCGTCGAATTCATCGCCGACGCCTCGGACGGCCTCCGCGCCGACCGCATCTGGTTCATGGAGATGAACACCCGCCTGCAGGTCGAGCACCCGGTCACCGAAGCCGTCACTGGCCTCGATCTGGTCGAATGGCAATTGCGCGTTGCGTCGGGCGAGCCGCTGCCGCTGGCGCAGGACCAGATCGCGATGAGCGGTCACGCGATCGAGGCGCGGCTGTACGCCGAGGATCCCGCGAGCGGCTTCATGCCGTCGAGCGGCGCCGTGCGCGCCTTCGTCGTTCCGGAGTCGGTGCGCGTCGACAGCGCTGTGGAATGGGGCGATCGCGTCCCGCCCTACTACGATGCGATGATCGCCAAATTGATCGCCCACGGGCCTGATCGAGCAACCGCGATCGAGACACTGACGAACGCGTGCGCGCGCCTGCAGGTGTGGCCGGTGAAGACGAACGCCGGCTTCCTGAACCGACTTCTGCAAGAGCCCGCGGTTCGCGTTGGCGATGTGGAGACCGATTTGATCGAGCGCCGGCCGGATCTCACCGTGCGGCCAGCCCCGGACGCCGAGATTCTGCGCAGCGCGGCGTTCGCGTTCTCCCTGCCGGGCGGCGCGGTCGCCGATTCCTCGCCGTGGCTGAACCTCACTGGGTTTCGGAGCAACGTGAGCAAGCCGGCTGCGCTGGTGCGGCTCGAGTCTGACGGCATCGGCTACGCTGTCGATCTCCTGGCGTCGCCGCCTGCCGAGGGCGCGCGCAGGGTGCTGCGTGCGACCGGCGTCGATGGGCATGCGATCGTCTTCGAGAACGGCGACGTTTACGATTTCGTCCGGCCCGGCGCCGTCGGAAACGCGGTCGGAGAAGGCGGCGACGGGGCCATCCGCGCCCCGATGCCGGGCCGCATTGTCGCCGTGGCGGTCAAGGCGGGCGAGGCGGTCGAGCCCGGGGCGCCGCTGGTGACGCTGGAGGCGATGAAGATGGAGCACGTGCTGGTCGCGCCGTTCGAAGGCACGGTGATCGAGGTCGCCGCGACGGTCGGCCAGCAGGTGGGCGAGGGCGTGCTGCTCGCGCGGGTGGAGGCGAAACCATAGCGGGCCTCAACCTCATCAAGCTTTGCGTTGGCGCCGACACGCCGGCCGATCTCGCCGCCTGGCGGGCGCGGCGCAAGGCCGAGGGGCGCAAGCCCATCGTGCATACGCGTCAGACGCCCAAGCGCGCCGCCGAAGTGCTGGACGGCGGCTCCCTCTACTGGGTGTTCAAGGGCCAGATCCTCATCCGCCAGCGCATGCTGGCCATCGAAACGATCGCGGACGGCCCGCGCACGCGTTGCGAGATCCTGCTCGACGAGCCGCTGATCGCCACCGTCCCGCAACCTCGGCGCGCGTTTCAGGGCTGGCGCTATTTCGAGACCAAGGACGCGCCGGCGGACCTCGCCCAGGGCGACGCCGCCGAGCTGCCGCAGGACCTCGCCCGCCAGCTGCGCGAGATCGGCGCCTGGTGAGCGCGCATTGGGCAAAGGGCGCTGCGGCCACGCTCGCGGCCATCCTCGCCGCCCTCGCTCAGCCGGCGGGGGCGTTCGGCACGCTCAACATCCTCGGCCAGCACTCGGAGCATCAGCGAATCACCCGCTGGGCGCTCGCGGACGCCGGGCTCGGCCGCAAGACGATGGACGCGCTGGCCGGCGTCGACGGTCGCTTCGGCGCCGTTGGCGCGCCGGACGATCCCTTTCGCGGCCTCCTGGGCGTGAAGGCCGCCCATTGCGACGGCGGCGACTATCTCGACACGCCGGACTATCCGCACCCCCGCGATGCGGCCCAAGCAAGGCTCGAGACCTGCCGGCGCTGGATCTTCGATCACCTGGACCAGGCGGTGCGCGACGCCGGCGCACTTGCGACGCCGAGGCGGGAGGACGGGGCGGTGCCCAGCTGCGCCTTCGACGGCCGCCGAGCCGGGTCGGCCAGGTGTCTGGTGCTTGAGGACCTCGGCCTCGCCTTCCATGCGGCGCAGGACTTCTACGCCCACACGAACTGGGTCGATCACGCAACGCCGGGACCGATCGGCCCCGCCAACCCGCCAGGGCTCGCCCAGGACGGCCGCTCCGCCTGGATCGACCCGCGGCGCAATTCGCCGTTCCCGTCAGGACTGATCTCGGGCTGCTACGACGGGTTCCCTGAGTGGCTGCACTGCGGCGCGTTGTTCGGCCCGGCGCGCGCGCAGCATCGCTACCTCAACAAGGACGAGGGCGAGATCGATGTCGCCGCCCAGACCGTCGGGCCCGGCGAAACGCCGCGCGGTCGCATCGACGACAACTTCCAGCGCGCGGTCCGCGCCGCCGTCGCCGACACGCGCAGCAAGTGGCTCTACGTCGAAGACCGGATTCGTGCGGCTTACGGCGCGGACGCCAACCGGATTCTCTGCCGGCTGACATCCGACACGCCCGCGACCTGCTGATCCGCCGGTTGCCCTCGCATTCAAGATTCGATAGATATCTAATTAGATATGCATCTAATGAGGTACGTCGTGGCCGACGACAACGACTCCGCCGATCTGTTGCTGCTGTTCAAGGCGCTGGCCGACAGGAGCCGCCTCAACCTGCTCGGCCTTCTGGCCCAGCGGGAGCGCAGCGTGCAGGAACTCGCCGCCGAGGTGGTGCTGAAGGAGCCGACGGTGTCGCACCACTTGGCGATGCTGAAGCGGGTCGGGCTCGTCAGTCTGCGCCACGACGCCAACACGCACTGGTATGCGCTCCAGCCGGACGCGATCACGGATCTGGCCAAGCGGCTTTCGAGCCGCGATGCGATCGCGGGCCTCGCGCCGGAGGCGGCGGACGACTGGCAGGCGAAGGTGCTGGAGACCTTCGTCGACGCCGATGGGAAACTCAAATCCATCCCCGCCAGCCGCAAGAAGCGCTGGGCCGTGCTCGCCTGGCTGGTCCGCCAGTTCGACGAAGGCCGGCGCTATCCGGAGAAGGAGGTGAACGCGCGCCTGCTCGCGCGCCACTGGGACTCCGCCACGCTGCGGCGCGAGTTCATCGGCTATCGGATGATGGCGCGGGAGTCCGGCGTCTACTGGCGGCTGCCGGAGTCCGCTTGGGCCGCGGAGACGGGGGAGCCGTTTCAGGACGCCTGACCCTGGGCTCGAACCCATCGAAGTGCTCGGGCTTGATCAGCGCCCAACCCGCCTTGCGACCGACCCGGTAGAGCTCGGGCACCATGGTGTCGTCGTCCATCTTGCCGAGTTTGGCGATCTGCGCGTCTGTGAAGTCCTCGCCGAGGTGCGTCTTCAGCCATGCCTTTTCGATCGGCGCATCGTAGCGGACGAAAGTCCAGAGCGCCTCGGGGCAGGGCAGGGAGTTCTGCAGGCCGTCGATCTCGCTGTTGATCCGCCACGGCTGCGGCGAGGCGCCGAGCCACTGCATCATCGAGATTCCCAGCTGGCTGCTGTCGTAGGCGAGCGAGGTGAGCGCGTGGATCGCCTTCCACACGGGCAGCACGACGGGCTGGCTGACCCAGCCGGGCTTGACCGGCCGCGCCTGGCCGGTGCCGACGGAGACGACCAGCAGGTTTTTTTCCCCCGGCGTCCAGTTGAACCCATAGGCCGGCGCGAGCGCGGTCAGGGTCATCTGCAGGGCCGGGTTGTTGTGCGGCGTCATCGCGCCATCGAAGAAGACGCCCGGCTCGCCCTTGATCACCTCGAGCGTCACCGTGTCGAAGTAGAATGGTGCGGCAGCGCTGGCCTGCACGATCTTAGACAGCGAGTAGTCCCGGTTCGGCGTGGCGTCGGGGTAGGCTGGATCGCCGTTCCAGAACTTGGCGTGCGGGCAGTTGGTCA
>Ga0070735_10000771_pt1 | contig 32622 bp, 36 predicted proteins | sample Coa_R1_FD_66443 | JGI IMG/M metagenome (GOLD analysis project Ga0070735, IMG submission 66443) | Surface soil microbial communities from Centralia Pennsylvania, which are recovering from an underground coalmine fire - Coalmine... | ecosystem: Environmental > Terrestrial > Soil > Unclassified ...
GTCCGCAACTCCTTAATCGTATCCCTTAACTTCGCCGCCTTCTCGAACTCAAACTGCTTCGCCGCTTCTCGCATATCGCTCTCCAACTTTGCAATATACGAATCCAGCTCTTCCTGCGATTTAAATTCCGGCACGCCTTCGGACTCACCCGCGGTCAAGTCGGCATAATCTGCCGCGACGATCCCTGCTAACGTCATATCCAGCGGCCGCACAATCGATTCCGGAGTGATTCCATTCTCTTCGTTGTAGGCCGTTTGAATAGCGCGACGGCGGAGGGTTTCGTCCATCGCATTTTTCATCGAATCGGTCATGCGATCAGCGTAGAGTATCGCCCGCCCGTTCAAATGCCGCGCGCAGCGGCCGATGGTCTGAATCAGCGATCCTTGTGAGCGTAAAAAACCTTCTTTGTCAGCATCCAGAATCGCTACCAACGAAACCTCCGGCAAGTCCAACCCTTCACGCAAGAGATTGATGCCGATCAACACATCGAATTCGCCTTTGCGCAGGTCGCGCAGAATCTTCACGCGTTCCAGGGTTTCGATTTCCGAGTGCATGTAGCGGCACTTCACGCCGACCTCGGCGTAGTATTCGGCCAGGTCTTCGGCCATGCGCTTGGTTAATGTAGTCACCAGCACGCGCTCACCCTTTTCCACACGCGCGCGAATTTCGTGCAGCAGATCATCGATCTGTCCTTTCACCGGACGAACTTCAACTTCGGGATCGATCAATCCCGTTGGACGAATAATCTGCTCGATTACCACCCCGGCGGATTTTGTCAGCTCATACGGCCCCGGCGTCGCCGAAACATAAATGAGTTGATTGGTGCGATGATCGAACTCCTCAAAGGTCAGAGGACGATTGTCGAGCGCCGAAGGCAGGCGAAAACCGTACTCCACCAACACTTCCTTCCGCGAGCGGTCGCCGTGATACATGCCGCGCAACTGCGGTATCGTCTGATGCGATTCGTCGACGAACATCACATAATCGCGCGGAAAATAATCGAGCAGCGTTGGCGGCGGTTCGCCCGGCATGCGCCCGGTAAAATGCCGGGAATAATTTTCGATGCCATGGCAATAGCCCATGACTTTGATCATTTCCAGATCGAACTTAACCCGCTGATGAACGCGCTGAGACTCGACCATCCGGCCTTGCCGCTCCAGCTCCACTTCCCACCACGCCAGCTCTTTCTTGATCGATTCGACCGCGTTGGCGCGGGTTTCGTCCTTCATCACATAATGCGTCTTGGGATAAATCGGCAGGCGCATGTACTTCTGTTTTACCGTGCCGAACAGCGGATCGATCTGCGAAAGCGACTCGACCTTATTTCCCCACAACTCGATGCGATACGCCATGTCATCGTAGGTTGGAAATACTTCGATGACGTCGCCGCGCACGCGAAAGGTTCCGCGGCGGAATTCGCCATTGGTGCGTTCGTAGAGAATGTCGACCAGCTTGTGGGTGATGTCTTCGCGCGCGATCTTCTGGCCTTTTTCGAGGAAGAGCATCATGCCGTAATAGGCTTCGGGCGAACCGAGGCCATAGATGGCGCTGACGGAGGCGACAATCAGCGCGTCGCGCCGCTCGAAAAGAGACCGCGTCGCCGAAAGGCGCAGCTTGTCGAGTTCGTCATTGATGGTCGCTTCTTTTTCTATATACAGGTCGGCGGCCGGAACGTAAGCTTCGGGCTGGTAGTAGTCGTAGTATGAAACGAAATATTCCACCGCGTTGTGAGGAAAGAAATTCTTGAACTCGTGATAGAGCTGCGCCGCCAGAGTTTTGTTATGCGCCATCACCAGCGCTGGGCGGTTTACCGCTTCAATCACCTTCGCCATGGTGTAGGTCTTGCCGGAGCCGGTCACACCCAGCAGTACTTGATGCTGTTCGCGGTCGAAGATCCCGCGCGTGAGCGCCTGAATGGCCGCCGCCTGGTCTCCTTGCGGCTTATACGTGGAAACGAGTTTAAAATCCATGGCAAATACTTAACTTGACCCAAAAATCCAGCGTTCTCAGTTGTTTGTTGGGCTCTGGAAACAATTTGAGCAAGAGCGAATCTTTTTATTATAGCCGCTATGCGAGATGGCGCGCCCGAACAGCGGAATGCGACCAGCGCAGAATGTTTTTACTTGCGGAGTTCGATCGCGATGAGATGAGGAGCGTCCAATTTGTCGGTCGATTCAACGTATTCCACCTTTGCAGGACGGTTCTCCAAATCAGTACAGGGCTTCAGGTCCCCGTTGATTTTGACATCGAGCGCTGAGAACTCGATCTTGTAGTAATTGTCGCTATGAAGAGGCAAGGTTTTTTCACCCGCGGAAACTGTCAAGTCCATAGTCGCTTGCGTGCAGTGCACGTTTTTCAAGACGCCGACCAAAAATCGATGTGGGCCACTGGCAACGAATTCCTTTCGCGATGCAGGTTGTGCGGCAGGCGCAGTCGGTGATTCATCTGCGCTCTCCGAATTTTCTTCCATCAGCACCTGCCCTCGCCCTCCGCCATGGTCCTGATAGTCTGCGTATCGCTGAGTCTGCTCCAGTGCGGCCTCCACAATTTGGCTCTCTGCGGGCGACTTGGACAGTTTGGCTGCTGCACGAAGAACCTGCACCGCGCGATCGCCCTGACCCATTTCCAGCAGGACATGGGCCGTGTTCAGCCGATATCCCATGTTTGCAGGATCGAGCGTCACAGCAGTTAATGCCATCGTATGCGCTTCCTCAAGATCGCGATGGCGCATCGCCAGAAAAACGGCCAGGCGATCGAAGGATGGAGCAAACTGCGTATTCAACTGAATGGATTTCCGTAAGCTGTTCTCAATCTGCGCATCGTCCGATTTACCCGAACTGTTCATCGAGATCGCAGCAAAATAGTAGTGAGCGAGAAAACTCTTTGAATCCAGTTGCACAGCTTCCGCGTACCATTTTTTTGCTTCCTCCAGATTGCCTTCACGAAAAGCGATAAAGCCTCTGGTTTCGTGGGCCGAAAGGTTATTGGGATCGCCCTGCAGAACCTGGGTCAGTAGCGCCTGCGCATCGGCAGTTCGACCGTTATAAGCGAGAAAATCCGCCCGAACGGCATCGACTCGTAAGGGAGCAAGAGACTCAATCTTGAAAGACGAATCGTCAATATTTGTTTCGCCAGGAGCTTTCAAATAGGCAAAGCTGCCTTGGTGAACGTAGCCCTCAAGCGCCGAATATAGCTGTTTGAGGTCGCCAAAGGATCGAGTCGCCGCGGTCACAGAATCGACATTATTTGCTACAAGTTCTCCATAGTTGGCGACACGCGACGTCTTTTCCTTAAAATCCTTGTTCTGCAGATAGTGCATCAACGCCCATGATTCGGCATAGAAGATCGATCCCTTGTTTTCTTCATGGTAATAAGGCGAGTTGCTATCAACTGTAAGCAGGGTAGGCAGCGGAAGTAGTCTGTTTTGACGCAACAGAAGAATGTTTTCCACGCTCGCCTGACCGAGAAGAACGTCCTTCTCCCGAATCTCGGTATTCTGGTAATACTCGGCAAGGCCTTCGTTCATCCACAGCGGAATCCAGTCCGCCGACTTGCTCAGCAGCAGATGGGTATATTCGTGATAGACGACTGAATAAGGATGATCGCCCTCTGCGTCGAGTCGCATAAGAACATAATTCTTGTCGGCGGCTCGCAAGAAAAGCCCACCCAGTTTTAGCGATCCTTTCGATAGGTAGGCCTCGGGTTCCAGCGCCCGGAAATCCTTTTCGTCTCTGATAGCCAATACGATAATCGGAGAGCTTTGATCGACCTGAAGCTTGGGAAAGGCAAGGTGAAATACGGCACGCATGCGCTCAAATTGGTCGGCAACCTTGCGCCCTTGTTTTTCGCTGCTATTGGTTACAACAATAAAATGCTGGCTGGTAACCTGAATCCATTCGTCCTGCTTCGCCCAGGATACTGATAATGACAGCATGAATAAGGCGAAGATGACCTGGAACCTTGTGAAAAAAAGCGAAGATACGCGCATGGCTGGAGTACTTTGATACATGGGCCCGAAGAAGTCAATGGAGAAATCGTCTCAGCAGACATTCCCGTTGAATCTCGACCTAACGACCATTTACCCATGAACATCGCCAAAGCCACCCGCAGTTTTGAAGCATGGCTCGCGCAACGCACGCGCCTCGACAAGAAGGATCTTCGCCTCAAGCATGCGCGCATGAAGGCCGAATTGTTTCCCTTCCTGCGCGCAACTTACTACCGCTGGGCACAACTGTGGCCGGAGATGTGTTCCGACCTGGCCGAAGCCCCGCACGTGCTTGCTGTCGGCGATCTTCACGTCGAGAATTTCGGCACGTGGCGCGACATCGAAGGCCGCCTGATCTGGGGCGTGAATGATTTCGACGAAGCGTGGCCCATGGCGTACACCATTGACCTGGTGCGGCTAGCGGTCAGCGCACATCTTGCCGTCGAGGCGGGACATTTACCGCTTAAGAAAGAAGACATCTGCGACACGCTTCTCGACGGTTACCGCGAAAGCATAAAAGAAGGTGGGTGCGCCTTCGTTCTCGGAGAAAAACATCAGTGGCTGCGTTTGATTGCCGAAAGCAAACTCCGCGACCCGGTTCAGTTCTGGAAGAAGATGGATGCGCTTCCAACGCTGAAGGCGGAGTGCCCGGTCAGCGCCGTCGACGCAATCGAACATCTCATGCCCGCACCCGGCATCAAGTATCGCCTTGCGCACCGCATTGCGGGACTGGGCAGCCTTGGACACGCCCGCTATGTCGCGCTTGCCGATTGGCACGGTGGACGTATCGCTCGCGAAGCCAAAGCGCTGGTTTCATCTTCCGCGTGCTGGGCTCAATGTCTGGACCCCGCCAGTGACCCGGGACCGGCAGAGATTCTTTATCAAACCATTATCAACCGCGCTGTACGCTGCCCCGATCCTTTCGTTCAACTCCGAGGCCGCTGGATCGTGCGGCGCCTCGGACCACACTGCTCGCGCATTGAACTCGCAGCTCTGCGCGGTCCGGATACCGAAATGCGCCTGCTTCATGCCATGGGCTGGGAGACCGCCAATATTCATCTGGGACATCCTTCCGCGCGCAAATCCATCCTGCGACATCTCGAGAAGCAAAAAACAAGATGGTTGCATCGCGCCGCGGCGGACATGCTGCAGGTGGTACGCGCAGACTGGGAGGTTTGGCGAAAGAAAGGCTACAAGTGATCAGGCCGGAGCGATTTTTGCCTCGAGAATTCTTGGGCCGCTTTCTACTACTGATCTGTTTTGATCATCTCCCATATCCGAGCCAAATGATGATCGTCGTGCTCTGCCACAAAATACAAATGGTCCACCAGTCGCATGGGTTGCTGCAGGCGCGGGTGTAACAGGGATCGACCAAAGGCTTCCGGCTGTAGCTTCTCCAGGCGATCCAGCAACCCGGACCGGGATGCGCGGAACTCTGCCGCGATCCGGCTCAAGTCTCGTGTGTTGTGATTGGCTTCGTGGGTCTTGCGATTGCTCAAATCCGCGATCGTGAGCGTGTTCCCATCCTTAAGAAAATCCTCTACTCGCGCCAGCCAAAGCGGTTCAAGGTCGGCCAAATGGCCGGCGTGCTCTTGCGCAGACCATTTGTCTGCTGGCTTCAGGAGGAATGCCTCGCGCGAACCTGCATGAACCATTTCCTCTAAACGGGCCGGTGTACCCCGTAAGCGGATGCAAAGGTTGGGGAATTGATCTACGGGAAAAGTAAACTCGAACTTGCGCCCGAACCATGGAGCAATTTCGCTCATCGGGTAGGCTCCTTCTTGACCTCACCGCGCCGCAAATCGCAGCGATGATTCGAATCGTAACCACATAAATCCGAATACAATACACAGATGACCCAACCCAGTACCGGGCTGCAAAACCTTCCAATCAGTTGCTTCTGGCCCGAGAGGAATGCCAAGATCCGCCATTACGAACCCCGCCTAATTGCAATCACAGGCGGTTCTCAGCCTGTGTACATCATGCGTTCGACATCGAACATACTATAGGCCGCCGATGCTGTAATACTTCCCGTCGCATGAACAAGGAAGAAAGCGACCGGATTCACGACCTCTGTTCGCGGATCGCCGTTGAACACGATTACAAGAAATTTCTGGCGCTCGTCGAAGAGCTTAACCGTGTCCTCTCCTCCAAAGGAAATGGAAATGGCCGCGAACAGAAGAGCGAAGAGCAACACAAAGAAATAAAGTGACAAGTTCGCCTGAAAAATCCTCGGACTGGCAGTCGCCTGATTTCCGTTCAAAAAACATTACAGGATCTTCCCTATCTCTTCTCCGTTACGTTCCCCTGCAAAGCCCCGTCATTTCCCAGGACAAATTCATGCTCGCCTGAAATGAACGGAAAAAGCGGTATGCATCCAAGTGTGCATGGCTACTTTTGCGAAGGATGGGATCATCGTTAAGAAAGTTGAAAAGCCGGCGAAGGCGTTTCCGCAACGTCCTGGAACGCGCTCCGATGCAAATGGCGGCGCAATCACTAACGTTATCCTTTTGTCGCTGCCTCCCAAAGAATATGACATGCTGCGTCCGCACCTGATGCCCGTTGACCTGCCGCAGTACCTGATTCTCGAGGAGCCCGGCGAAAAAATCGAATACACTCATTTTCTGAATGACGGAATGGTCTCGGTAGTAGCGCTGAGCCGGGACGGAAGAAGCGTTGAAGTCGGTATCGTGGGCCGGGAAGGCATGATTGGAATGTCTCTAATCGCGGGCCTGCTTCAAGGCACATTCCGATCCATAGTGCAGATGGAAGGAACGGGAGTGCGCGTGCGGGCCGATGTTTTCCAGGATCTGCTTCACTCGATGCCAGTGCTGCGGAGCGAATTGAGCCGTTTCGCCCTGGTGCAGGGGATGCAAACTGCGCAACTGGCGGCGTGCAACCGGCTGCACGAGGTGGAGCAACGCCTGGCTCGCTGGCTGCTGATGTGTCAGGATCGCTTCGATTGCCAGTTGCTCCCGCTGACGCACGAGTTTCTGGCGCAGATGCTCGGCACCGGTCGGCCCAGCGTCACTCTGGCGGCCGGAGCGTTGGAGAGCGCGGGATTAATCCAAAACCTGCGCGGAACGGTCGAAATCTTGAACCGAAAAAGTCTGGAACAGGTAGCTTGCGAGTGCTACGGCGTCATACAACATTTCAACGGAGGGCTCGGACTAAAATAGCCCCGACTCGCAGAGCGCGGTTGCGCGAACCAACTATAATCGAAGGGGTACTCTCATGTTCCGGGAAGCGCTGGAATCGCGATTGCGGGTAATTGAAGAGGAAATCACACGCCTGCTCAGACTAAGTGCTGAAGCCGGTGCCCCTGGCGAGCAGGATGATTATCTTCGATTAGCGCAGGATCTACAGCGCGAAGCTCGCGAATTGCGCGTTGAGATCAACAGACATACGCGGCCCCAGCCCGCGGTGACCAACCAGTCGAATCCGAAGAATTCTTTTTTCATTTCTCGCTAGTCAGCTCTCAGAACAAATTTACCGAGTTTCTCGCGCTGCCTGGGCGCTTCCTTCTTACGCCGGCTCAAACCCTCGGCGTTCGGCGGTTCTGCCGACTCACCGTCGCTTCCTCCCAAACAACGACTTGCCTCCCGCGCCTTCGCTCAAGTCAGAAACGATGCGCGGAACCGTTATTTTTCAACTTTTCACATTGGCTTAACATTCGTTCCTTATAGTGGCTCACTTCAAAACCCTTTGGGAGAAATGCCCCATGGCCACCGCATCACAAACCGTACTTGATCAGAAGCTGTCCCGGTCTCCCGGCAAGATTGGAATCCTGGTCTTCGGCGTCGTGCTGGCAATTGGAGTAGGTTACGCCGGATCCAGCCTAATTCACGATCTTTCCGCCGTTCACAGCGAATCCTTCTTGCCTTATCTTCTTCTCGTGGTTGCGCTTCTCGTGGCTCTGGGCTTTGAGTTCGTCAATGGCTTTCACGACACTGCGAACGCGGTGGCCACGGTTATCTACACGCATTCTCTTGAACCGCACATCGCGGTGGTATGGTCGGGGTTCTGGAATTTCCTGGGCGTCCTGGTTTCGAGCGGACTGGTTGCCTTCGCCATTGTCTCGCTTCTTCCCGTGGAACTCATTCTCCAGGTGGGCAGCAAAGCCGGGTTTGCCATGGTCTTCGCACTTCTCGTTTCCGCCATCATCTGGAATCTCGGTACCTGGTACTTCGGCCTGCCCGCATCCAGTTCTCATACGCTCATTGGTTCTGTGATCGGTGTGGGCATCGCCAATCAACTCATGAATGCCAGAACCGGCACCAGCGGCGTGGATTGGGGTCAGGCGGCCAACATCGGCAAATCGCTGTTACTCTCGCCCATCGTCGGCTTTGGAGCGGCCTGGCTTTTATTGCTTGTGGCAAAGATGTTCATCAAAGACCCCAAACTCTATGAGGCTCCCCAAGGTACCGAGCCGCCGCCGTTTTACATTCGCTGCCTGCTAATTCTCACCTGCACCGGCGTGAGTTTTTTCCACGGCTCGAATGACGGTCAAAAAGGCATGGGCCTGATTATGCTGATCCTCATCGGCACCGTACCCACCGCCTACGCGCTCAATCATGCGGTTACATACAAGGACTCTCAAGATTTCATCGCCGTTTCGATCCAGGCCGCCGACGCGCTCACGAAATACGTCAGTCCGAACGCAACCATCGGCGACGCTCACGACGATGTCACCGATTACGTCCGCACCAAAGAATTCACGCCCAACACCATGCTGGCGCTGCGCACGATGGTCAGCGACATCGGCAACGAGACGGCACTCTACAAAGAAATGAAGAACATTCCCAACGACCGGGTGCGCAATTTCCGCAACGACATGTACCTGATCAGCGAGTCCCTGCGTCTCATGCAGAAAAATCATCAGCCACAAATTGCGGCGAGCGATGCCGCAATCCTGGCCAATTACAAGAAGCACATCGATCACTCGACCCGCTTCATTCCCCTTTGGGTAAAGGTCGCTGTGGCAATGGCGCTTGGCCTGGGCACGATGGTCGGCTGGAAGCGAATCGTGGTCACCGTGGGAGAAAAAATCGGTAAGAGCCATCTGACCTATGCCCAGGGCGCCGCGGCCGAAATCACCGCCATGGCCACCATCGGCGCCGCCGACGGTTTCGGCTTGCCGGTCAGCACTACCCATGTGCTTTCCTCCGGCGTGGCAGGAACAATGGCCGCAAACCGCTCCGGCATTCAATGGTCAACGGTGCGAAACCTGGGGTTGGCCTGGGTTCTGACACTGCCCGTAGCCATGTTCCTGTCAGGGCTTTTGTTCTGGATCTTCCGCCGAACGTTCTAGAATCGCGGTTCGAGCTACAGCGGTGACGCTGTCACAGAAGGACAAAACTACCAAGCATTTTGCGCCATGCGCGAGGAGGCACATTGGCTTCACGTCCTGCTCCGACAGCGTGAAACCTTTCCCATTACCGGAGAAACTGCTAGGATGTGAATGAAAGGTCATCCTGATCACTCATCATTAAGGGTCGCTGTGCTTCACAGGCTAAGGCTCTTGTAGTGGCTGGTCCCGTGTAAGATATCCTTTCAGGTGTGCTACCGAAACCCGCATAACAACGGCGGTTCGGTGTCGCGTTGATTTGGCGAGTGGGGACGTAGTTCAGTTGGTTAGAACGCTGCCCTGTCACGGCAGAGGTCGCGGGTTCGAGTCCCGTCGTCCCCGCCATTCATTCCAAAAGATTTAGGCCACTTTTGGAAAATCGGCGCGATACACAAGAAAATACACATTAAGCGACACCCGCTGCGACCGGTGTCGTTTTTTCTTGCGGCAGAATCATTTCCACAACTTTGCTCTGCGCCCGCCGCTTCTTGCTGCTGACCGCGTGGGTGTAGATGTTCATGGTGATGTTGCTGTTGGCGTGGCGCATCAGCGATTGCACGGTCTTCACATCCTCATCATTTTCGGCAAGAAGCGTAGAAAATGTGTGGCGGAATACATGCCAACTGATGCGCTTCGTGATTTTGGCCCGTTCTGCTGCCGGTCGGATGTAGTTCCGCTCGATAGCTTCCGGCCAAAGTGGTTGACGACCCTTCATACGCCCGCTGGCGAAGATCCAATCCTGCTCTCCCGCGTAAGGCGTTTCGGAACGCCATCGCAAAAGGTCAGTAATCATTTCGTCGTCAAGCGGCATCGTCTTTTCGCTCTCTTCTGTTTTCACCGGCCCCAGGTGCTGTTGCCAAATCGACCTTCGGACGTTGAGTGTCCTTTTTTTGAAGTCGATGTCACACCATTGTGTGGCTAGCACTTCACCCCTGCGCATTCCGGTCGGAACGTCGAGAAGAACGAGAGTCCGCTCCCGCGGTCCCAATTCGGCAAACAGTCTTTGAAGCTCTTCTGCCGTCAAAGGGACTATGACGCGTTCTCGTTTCGCACTCTGGCGAACGGCGCGAATCGGGTTGGTCGCCATCCAACCATAACGAACCGCGTGGGTGCAAACGGCACTCATGATGTTGCGGATTTTCGCCTTGGTTCCTCGGCTGCGTGTGATGCTAGCCAGCCATTCCTCGACGTGAACCGCAATGCCGTTCTCCAACCTCGCCAGCATATACTCGCCCCATCGAGGTACGATCCAGTTCTTCAAGTAGGACTCGTAGCCCTTTTTAGTCGAGTACGCCTTCCGTTCGTCGTTCTGAAAGACCAGCTCTTTCAGGCGGTAGTGATCCACGAGTGACCTAAAATTACGTGGAGGACGTGCCTGCTCAGAGGGGTCAAGGTTTATGTTGAGCCGCAAGGTTTCCAGTGCCCGCCGTGCATCGGCCTCGGTTCGCAACTCGCTTACCGGACCGACAACAATGTTTCTAGGTCGGCGGCTGCCATCGGAGCCGGTCTCCCGCCAACGGAAGAGCCAGACCAAATAGCCGTTCTTGCGCTTGATTTTCGTAAGACTTCCTTTCTGATACCGTGCTCTCATCTTGAAATTTCCCTCCTATTCGGAGAGCACGGACGGCAGTGCGAGTCTACGCGGTTGCGCATCCACCAGTCCAGCTCCGACAGAAGGAATCGCCATAGGCGGCGGGGGCCGTTGCCAAGAGGATGTCCTGGAACGACACCCTCTCGCGCCATTTGCAGGAGAGTGCGACGATTTATCGACAGGAATTTCGCCGCTTCAGCCGCATTCACGTAACGCTCCACTGCTTCTAGCTGTGAACGCAATTCCTCCGGCACAATTGGAGTTGTTTCGTTCATGGGATTTCGATTGTGTCTCGGCCAGGTTCAAGCGCTTGCCTTGTTTCTCCACCAGCGCTACTCATTTCGCCGACCTTGCGTTGCAGTGCGGCTTGAGCTTTCTCGACGGTGTACCGCGCATAGCTCGGGTGCTTTTCCTCCCCACGATAGTCTGCAATTCGACGAATGATCTCTTCGGGGTCGTCGCCGCGAGCAAGGGAGCGTTTGGCAAAGGCCCAATCCCGCTCTGATTGGCTGATGTCGCCGGGAGGAGCGCTCCGTGCTTCATGCGGGCGATATTGGGCCGGGGTCTCGTGAAGATCCGTGCGAAGCCTGAAGTCGTCGAGATGGTATGTCTGCGTCGCTCCTGGTTGTGCCCTTACTACATGCTCCGTCTCATACTTTCGATTTACGAATTCTGGTAGCCGCAGAACCCGCGTAGAATCCGTAGCAGCCGGATCGCCGCCGAATTCTCGCACCATCGCACGCTGAAGGGTCTCTGCTTGATCTTGTGCAATCCCCTCGACCTTCCAAACGACCTGATATTTTTCCGGCGATGTCTCAAGGACATAGTTGGGCCGTGGCACCAAGGCGGAAGTTTCGACTGCCTTGAGAGCTGACGGCCCGTTGCGGTCGATGTCGAGGTACAGATGCCGGATTGCTTCGATGTCCTCTTTGGTGCGACTTTGGGCATCGTGCCTAAGCGTGTTCATTCCTATGTACACGTCAGAACTGACATTCTTGTGCCGGAGCCACGCCTGAAAATCCTGGCTGGCCGCATTCGTCGCCGTCGTGATCCGTTGAATCGTTTCGCCCGGCCTGCGACTCCGTACCAGCACAGCAATGCGGTCGGACGCTTCAAAGTTTTGAAGAATGTAGTCCGGCGCGGACAAGGAATCCGATTTTGGTTCCAGGTTGGAATTCATAGCGGCTCCCTCTCACTCTGAAAAATCGCCGCGAAGTCGTACTCGTCCCGGTCTGGGTCGTACCCTTTGATTTCGACAACTTGAGACACGAATCGTCTACCTGGACGCCGTTCGAGCTGCACAACAACGTTCAATGAATAGCCGATATTCGTCTTAATGGCGCGATAGGGCAGGTCCACGCCACTTTGTAGGACACAGCTCGTGAAACGCGCCAGCGCCTGCCTCGCCGAAGTAGCGTGAACCGTTGAAAGACTGCCGGAGTGCCCGGTATTCAGAAGTTGGAGCAGGTCGAACGCCTCTCCACCACGGATTTCGCCGAGGATGATCCTGTCGGGCCGATGGCGAAGCGCTGCTCTGAGGAGATCCCGAATCGTCACAGCCGGCAGGCCGTTCTGCGGCTGCCGGGCTTCGAACCGAACCAGATTTTGCTGTCCCATGTGAATCTCGGACGTGTCTTCGATCAGCAGGATTCGTTCCTCCTCCGGGATGAACTTTCCGAGGATGTTCAAGAGGGTCGTTTTGCCACATCCTGTTCCGCCGGCAATGAGGATGTTCTTGCGTCCCAACACATAATCTTCAAGCTGGTTGGCAAGCCAGCGCTCCAAGGTCCCTGCGGTGACGAGATCGTCGATACCAAAGTGGCGCGAATTGAACTTTCGTATGGTGAGTGTTACTCCGTTCAGGCTGCACGGAGGAATAACGGCAGCAACGCGACTCCCGTCTGGCAGCCGCGAATCGAGGATCGGCTTGGCCTCGCAAATATCGTCGCCAAGTCGCCGCGCAATATTCTTTACCGCGATCATCAATGATTTTTCGCCGAGAGAAAGGCCACGGACCTCCTCGATGAATCCGTCCCTTTCGATAAAGACATGGCTTGGGCCGTTTACCATGACCTCACTGATCGTTTCGTCGAGGATCAGGTGTTCTATGGGCTTGAGAAATGGAAGGATCATCTCGAATCCGTTCATCACAGCTCCCCTTCGGCAACTTGCAAGAAATACGATTTGTTTGGGTCGTTGTAGTAGGGCTTCAGGTAGCAGAACATCGGGGGCCTGGGATTTGATCCATCGTAGGCAATGGTGACCGCCTGCGCATTCCGCAATTCCATGAAGGTCTTCATGTCGAAGCGATAGTCCGTTTGTGTGCTGTAGCTCTTCGACGCCGTGATGTTTGCGCGATGGGAAAGCGCTTTGCCTGTAAGCAGGCTGACGCGGGCGTCGTGTCCGCTCTCGGAGAGGTTGTAACTCACCTTGAAGCGGTCCTCCCTTCCGCAGAGATCACTTGCGGTGCGAGCGGAGAAATCGTCCGAAAGGGCGAGGAATATCTTTGTCCTGAAGGTTTGCAGCAGGGTCCGCCAGGTTTCACCCGGTAGCGCGGACTTCAATGAACTGATGCTTTGCGTCGCGATGATGGGGATGCACTTCGGTTGACGGGACAAACTAAAGAATTTTTCATCGCCGGTTGGCTCGCTCTCCCCCACTGTGGCGAAATGGTGGTATTCGTCACACAGAAAAAGCACCTGGCGAAAATACTGCTCTGGGTGGGCTTCGATCTGCGGGATACGATTCAAGACGGCTCGCTCGAAGTCGAGCTTCATCATCACGCCGAGTGCCTTTGCCAGCCCAGCGTTCATAACTGCTGGGAAATTCAGTGAGCACAACTTGCCGTTTTCGATTAGCCAAGAAAAAGAAGGCAGGGGCCTGCCGAATTTGAAATCCCGATTGGCCACAGGATCGTAGCACTCCGCAGGCGGGCAAAATGTGCGCTTCACGACCGGGCTGTCGTCAAATAGCGATAGGAACACCGAAATTCCCTCGACGATAGACGTTCTCAATTTCGGCTCGATCCGCTGCCAGTCGTTATAGAACCAGCGCTTGACTGCTTCCAGTTGCTCACGCTTGTCCTGGGACACAGTTGCTTCGGCGGATTCATTGAGGATTTCAAACGAAATGTGCTTATCCTTAAGAACCGCAAGAAGGCCGGCGGAACTCTTGGCTTTGTACAAACCAATCTCGGTGTTCAACCGGAATTCGAACGGTTCGAGGTCGCGCGGATGCTTGAGATAATTGTCCTCGGAAACCAGCACGGAATCAGACTCGCCTAGCCTCCGCTCCGCTTCCTTCAGCTTTCTTTCGAGGACAACCGGGGAGATCGCGCACTCGTAGACATCGAACAATGTGACGTAGTTGTATGCGACCTTGTGCAGAAGGATGATGAATTTCACAAGATTCGTGTATGCCTGCTGCCAGAAGGGTTCCTTGCCTCTCCCGAAGAGATTGTTCAGCAGCGAGGCGATGTTGTAGGCGAGAGCATAGGCGTCGAGGTCATTGTGAAGTGGATTGTAGCGGTACTCGGAGCCGAGACCGATTTCGATATAGTCCTCCGCCCTGCCGTGGCGGTCTAGGATTTCTCGAACCTTGTGGCAGAAGTCTCCTTTCACTTCCAAAACCAGCCCGCCGATCTTCTTTTCTTTCTCGTCTGCACGGTAAGCAAGAATCTGCTCCGCGAAAGGGTACATGCAGCAGCTAGTCTTGCCCGTGCCGATTGCGCCTACGATTGCGGTGCCTGTGAACAGTGCCCGCTCCGGGATCGTCAGCCATTGAGGAGTTTCGGAAGCTATGGGCCTGCGCTTGTTGTGAATCTCTCCGACAACGAGAAACAGATCATCGCGCTTGCTCGGTTCAGGATAGGGAGGCAATTTGCCCGCCCTGATTTTCTTGTGGACCGTAAGACCAAAAACATACAGCCCGGATAGCAGAATCGAATACGCGATGTAGGGGGTCGTAAATAAGAAGATGTTGTAGGAATAGAAAAGCCCGTCGTGGACGAGTGGTGCCCGGAGAGCTATCAGTTTCACAAAGACATTCTCCGTGGGGAATGGCAGCTCGAAATAAAGCGCCATTCCCGTAACCGCCGCCAAAAGGCAGGCGACGAAGTTCCTTGAGTTGAGAATGCGTTGGATCATGCTTTTGCCCCTGGCTTGGGGCCGCTCGGCCCGCCCCTGCGTGGGTCTTGGGCCTTTCGCCATGCCAAGAAGCCCTTGTCTCTCCACAGCATCATCTTGACGGCTGAATTGACGACGTGATCTGGTGTGCTGCTGATCCAACTGGCATACTGCTCGGCAGCGTCCGCTACCAGGTCTTCCAACTGATATTTCCGTTCGACAATCTGCGGTGGTTTGTTGATGACCGACATGTATCCTCCTTTTTGTGACCGTCGTAAATGCGCGCTGGCAAACACTGGGCTGGAGCGACCCCACGAGGTCTTTGGGCGGCTGTAGGCCGCCAAAGGTGGGGTCGCTCCAGCCCAGTCCGGTGTTTTGCCCGCGCCAAAATTGACTGTCGTGCAACGCACATCCTTATTGCTCCCGACAAGTTCCGTTCACCTCAGAGGTGAACGGAATGGTGAACCGGGGGGTGATCTGTGTCTTTCACGCCACGTTCACCCGTTCTCGCTTTGTCTCGGCCAGATGTGACCGGTGTTGGCCGACCAAATAGCTCTCGAAGAAAACTGTCCGATCTGGTTTGTCCTGACAGAACTCCCGTCGAAGTTCCTGCTCGCTCAGTGCTCCTGAGTCCCAAGATTTGTACAGGTGTTCGAAGCGTTCTCCGTGAAACCGCCGCTTAGCTTCGTTCAAAAACTCGAAATCCGCTGTCACCGGCACAACGTATTGCCGGTTTTCAAAGCGCTGCCGAACCTGGAAGTAGCGGACAATCTCGCCCGATACATCCGACTCAAGAGATTTCTTCACGACGGAGCGGAAGCACTCAGTCACCCTGGGAAATTCTGCGCCCCTCGGCGATATGTAGAGGAACCGCAACGAACGCAGTTGCCGAAAGAGTGGTTGATAGGCCGCGAGATGGGTCAGGAAGCCCGAAATGCTGCCAAGGCCCGAATCAACATAAGAAAAGGTGACCACGGGGGGAGCGCCAGGGAGGGGCGGTGCAAGAAACAATGGGAATTTGTCCACGAAATAGCGAATCGTTGGACGGCTTCCAGGTCCTCCCTCATAAACCTTGCCCGGAAGAAACTCCTTTGCGACGCTTAGTTTGTCGCAGAAAAACCTGATCTTGTCCGGTTCCGTTTCGAGATACTCCACTTCACGATTGGCAAGAATGAAGTCGAGCAAGACGAGCCGCGTGCGGATGAATTCAAACGAATGAGCGCGGCGATTGCGGAGATTCCCTTTCTCTATCTGCCCGTAGAGAGTCCTCGAAAAAAGGTGGTAAATCGAACCGTATCCCATGTAGTCGCGAACGGAGGCGTGACCGTTGTTCAGTATCTTCCGAGCAAATTGCGAGGAGCGTTTTCCACGGTGTGCGCCCGTAAAGTTCAGATACTGCCGGAGAATGAAATAACCCGAGTGAGTCGCGACAAGGTAGAGGAATTGCGCCTCCGGCTCGGTGTAACCGAACTCCATGAGCAATTCGACCTGATTGCGAGGGATGTTCATAAACTCAGAATCTCCGCAGTGATTTCCCGCTGCTCCAGTATGCGGCGCAGATTTGGCACGTCCTGAGCGCGGGCATAGATGGAGAAGCCTGCGCGGACCTTTTGGGCGATGTTTTTGAAGCGGTAGTGCTCGGTAGCGAGTTCGAGGTCAATCCGAGCCGTTTCCTGGTCCGGGGTCTCGTACTCGATACGAAGATCAGGCACTGGAATCCTCCCACGCACTTCGTGGAGGCCATGCCGTTCAGCAATATCGGACTTGGCAGTGCCTGAATCTGCTGTTTGTCCGGCCCGGGCTAGATCGCGGTAGAGGATTTTCTTGAGTTCTGAGTCGAGAATGACTCGTATGTTCTTGCCTCCCTCCCGATTCACTCTGTCCCTACCTCGTTGGTAGAGCCGATAGAGGTCGGCGTCATGGTGGGCCTCGCGAGGCTTCGTAAATCCGTGGTAGATCGCCTGTCGCTTCGGGACAGTCTTTGTTGCTATCAAGAGGTGGCGGCCTTCCTTGGTCAACGCCAGAAGCCGACGAGGGGATGTTTCCGCGTGAGGGATTTCTCGTTCGGAAATCAGCCGCTGCTTGCGGAGGTTTGTGAGGTCCGCCTCCATGTGTTTCCTGTTTCCGCGATACATGAACTCTTCTAGGTCCTTCGCGGCCACTGCCCGGAATTTGCCGATATCAGTCATCACGTCGATTTCAGAGCTGCGGACCTTGTAGGTTCGGCTGCGATATTCGTATGGCTTACGAGGCTCAACGACACGGGCTTCGGTTTTCGGTGTTTCTGGCGTCTCGTCCGGACGAGGCTGGTTGTCAGCGCCGACGCCTGGGCCGGATTCCCGCCTCTGTTCGTGCCCGTGCGGAGTGGGTAAGCCTCCTATCGTTTGCAACGACTGGTCGCGAGAGCCGGCAATTTCTTCGGGTGAATATGAGCGCGACATCTCAGCTCAACTCCTCGTTATTTCCATCGATGGTGTCGATGCAAGGTGCGGGCAAATCCCCCTGGCCGACTTGCATTTGCTTGTCGAGATGCGAAAGTTTTCTGCCTGTGTCCTTGAGGAAGAATCTGCGGTTGAGTGCGAACGCTGCGGCAAAGAGATTCGTAAACAGCACCACAAGGAATATGAAAACCGGGGTGCCGTACGCGTGGATGAGAACTGCTTTATAGGGAATAAGGAACTTGAGCTCTCCCATGAGCCAGAAGGAAAGCGCGAGAAGGATAGCGATAGTCAGAATGAGCGCATTGCCGATCATGTTGTTCTTCCCGGTTCACTGGACGGGGACGCCATCTAAGCGCGACACTCGGATGCCGGTCGTCACTTGAATGCCTGGTCCTCGCGAAAATAGGTGATGGTCAACCCAAGCGGGTTGATGGGAATCAGCTCGTTGGGAACCTGCTTCTTGAAAACGAAGACGAAATTCGCTGTGTAAAGGTCGCGCTTGATTTCGCTATGGTCGGCGGGCGAGTAGTACACCATGTAAAAGTCCACTCGCGCCTTGTACGGCGGGGCCTGCATGTCTTCGAGTGCAACCTTCTTCACATCTATATCGATCTCGGGCGCGGACGTGTTCGTCAGAAACTTTCGGATAATGTCGTCTTTCCGGTACGCGTCGAGGATGCCATCGGCCAACTTCCCGTCTAAGAAATACAAACCCTTTGAGAAATCATTCTGAATCGTGTATCGGTTACGACGGTAGTAGAGGGCGCAAAACTGGCTTAGGAAATACTTCGCCTCTGCGTCTTGAGGCTTGTATTCGAAATTGTGGTAGTTGATCGCCTCGGCCCGCCCGAGGTCGTCGATGCGGATGACGAGAGGCCGGAAGTTCTGGAACGTGCGAATCGTCCTCAGATCAATCAGTGCTAATGCAACGCACACAATAGAGAGCAGGGCGAGAGCGATCTTCAGATAGGTATTTGTGACCATTGGATCACCGTACTGTTCGAGATAGAGCCGCTTCGCATCGAGAAAACTGGCATCGTTGTTCATGCTAGAAAGTCCTGAAGGATTTGTGCCGACGAGCCGCCGGACGTGCCACTGAAAATGTGATTCGTCAGAGCTGGAACTCTCAGCAACACGTAAATGGAAGCGACGAAAGTGATGAGTAAGACAGGAAACCAGCCAAGGAGCTGCACGGTTGAAATCGACCCATTGGGCTGCAAGTTGAGAATTCCAAGGATCAGATTGCCAATGATAAAAACGACCGCTGCGGCGATCACCTGATAAAAGGCGTATTGAATGAAGCAGCGGAACCAACCCCAGAAGAGCCACTCCAATTTCGGGACTATGAAGAACGGTATGAATATCGGGCCAACAAGGACGCACACGGCAGTGGCAATAAATCCGTAAGCGATCACGACGATGGCGATGGCCTGTGCTGCGGCAAGTAAAATGATTACAACTGCGTAGATCAGCGTGCCAAGGATGTCGCCCCAGGTTGGGGAGTCTAGGCGGGATTCAAAATCCGAAACACGTTCTGTGACGGTCTGCAATTCTGCCTGATTGATCCTGTTGGCTAGGAATTGGGACTCATCGGTAATCAGATTGTGGAAGCTCGTTCCGATTCCTGGAATTGGGTTGCTGTAGTAATTGACCATGCCGAAGCCAAGGCTGATCGTCATAAGCAGGCTTGCAAGATTGTCGAAATGGAAGGGATGTTTCCCAGCAGCAGCGGCAAGAGCGGATTTCACTCCGAACCAAACAACTAAAATTGTGGCGAAGGAGCGGAACAGGTTTTGGCCCATAGTGTCGAAGAAGCCGAGATTCTGAGTGAGGAGACTGTTGATCGCCTGAAAGATGAACTGCAGGAAGTCTGGCTGCTGCTGCATGGCGTCGGCTCCTTCGACCTGGGCTGTAATTCCGGTGCAGGCTTACTGCATGCGGAAGTTCTGGAGTGAATTGGTGAGCGTTCCGGTCACCTGAGCCATGTTGCCGGAGATGCTCGCTTGGCGACCGATGTCGGTATTAATGGCGTTTGTTGTGGCGTCGCGCTGTTGCTTTGCCAGGATTGTCTGCTGTTCCAGAAGCGACGCGAGGAGTTTGTTCGAGTCCTGGACCGTGCGGAGAGTCAAAACACCCGCCGCATTGATCTTGTTGAGGACGGAGACTTCACTGTTGAGATCGGAATCGCCCGAGAACGAGTCCTGTTCGAGGTTAGCGATCTGTGCCTCGATGCTCTGGGCGTTGCCACGGATCGAGCCGATGGTGGCCATCGCATTCATATTTGCGCCGTCGGCCAGTTCCACAGAGGCGTACTGGGACTGAACGCGCCCGAGTTCGGCAGAATCCATTCCTGAGAGTTCGTACGGGTCGTACTGGGACAGTGGGGTTGTCGCCTTGAAGTAGCCGGTGTTGATGGTTGGGAACAGACCGGAGTTGATACCGCTAATCCAAGACCCGGTATTCCCAAACGTGTTCATTGAGGTTACATTTCGCCACTGGGAAAATACCGCGCGGTAGCGGGCGGGCATGTTTCGGATAAATGTGGCCATCTGCATGGCGAGGTTGAGTTGGTTGGTGATCTTGGCGTAGCTCTTTTGCAACTGAACCAGGTGCTGCTGGAGTTGGTAGTAGCGGAGCAGCGCGTTGTGATAGTTCGTCGGGTCGTAGACGATTCCGCTACCGAATTGAGCGGTGGCAGTGCCAACGCCCAATCCCAACGCGAGGACGCAAACCAGAATCTTTTTTTTCATCGAACTGTTCTCCTTCCGCCTTCACAAATCAGAAGGCATCTTGTGGTTGTTGTAATCGGGCAATGCGAGATCGCCCGAGAGATAGACTTTGACTCGGTGGCCTTCACGGATGGTCACCGCGGGCATGATGTTCAAGAACTTGTCTAGGATTTGCGCTGAGGATTGCGCGGTGCTTTGCGCGAATCCCTGGCGCATAAGGTCAGAACTGGATGCGTTGAGCGAGCCTGCTGTTCCACCTTCGGCGACCGCTCCCAGAGCACCGATGGCGAGCGAAACTCCGAAGATGCGGAGATAGTGGTTGTTCACCTGATCGCGCAAGCCTGTATCCCCAATTTGGTTGAGACCCTTGAATTGATCGAGGCTTACGGAATAGCCGTCCGGCATGAGCACTCGATGGAACACGACGGCCAGACGAGTCTGGCCGAAGGTGTCCACTTTCTTGGTTTCGCCAAGCAGCTTTGAACCTGCGGGTATCAACAAGTGCTGGCGGTCGTTGGAATAGACGTTGGTTGAGAGTAGGCATTCGACGGGGCCTGCGAAACTCCCGTCGAGGCGATTGATGAGAACGGTTTCGAGGATAGTTCCTTCAAATAGCAGGTAGGTTTTTCCTGCCGAAGCATTGGCAGATCCAGCGGACACGGCGGCAGGGTTTTTCCTTTCCTCCTTTCGGTTCTTCGCTGTTTCCGGGAGATCGCTTCGCACCGGCGCAAGCGATGAAGCATCGGGCGCGGGCGAAAGCGGATTGGGTTGCATCTGTTTCAGGAGTTGTGCGACCTGTGGGTCTTCCGGTCCCACGGGGACAAGGTTGGGGGCGGCAGCAGCGAGTGCCTCGGGTTGAGGTGCTGGCGGAGCTGCAGGTGCCTTGCGGTAGGTCAGAGCGACATTCGAGGCAAACAGCGACACGTAGGCACGTCTCTTCCGCTCCGCCTGAATTGGGTCCTCCGCTCCCTGATTAGAAACGTTGCCGGAGACGCTCTGTTGCTGGGGTTGTTGCGAATCTTGCGGGCCAAGCACGCGAGTCTGCTGGGCAAGAGCGCTCTGCGCCACCAGTTGTTGGCGTTGTAACTCTTCTATCCGATTCTGCAGGTCGGCGATCTTCGTTTCGTTGACTTCGAACGGTGCCTGTGAGGACGCGGCGGACGACGTTGCTTTGGCTGGCGTTGGCGGCTTCTTACCCCCGGTCAGCCACATGATGGCGACCATGAGGAACGCCAGGCCGATGAGGAGCCAGGATTGGACGTTCTTTGGGAGAAGGCCCAGGGGTTTCTGCGTTTTCTCCTGAACGTTAGCGGGTTGGTTCGGCTGATTCATCGCTCGCTCCTCGGTTCGCGGCAACGCGGCGGGCAAACGGCAGTTTCTTTTTGCCGATGGCGAGGTAGCCGGTGTCGATGATCTTGGGTGCGATGTAAACGCCGTTCTCAATTTGGAATGAGATCAGGTTCGGCTTAGCATCCTTGATTTCATAGAGAGCGGGTTTTTCCCGTGCGCCGCACTTGATATAGGTGAACGAGTCGTCGTGGTAGATGGCGGACACCAGGAACGGCTCGCGGCCAGCTTTCGAGTCGAGGAGATAGTCGAATTGGAGTTTAGGTGCGTAGCTGGACCGGAAATGGTTGAGCTGTTCGGCGGACTGTGCCTGCGCCGCGCGGATTTGATCCGCAGTCTGTGAGCGGAGCGTTTCCAACTCCTTCTTGTAGGCATTCGCTTCGCTCGCGCTCACATAGCCGCGCAGTCCGGTATTTGCCGCGATCCCGGAGCCTTCCTTTGGTTCGACGAAAATCTTGAGATCGGGTTCGGCATTCGGTTGGTTGCTGATTTCGGTCAGGAGGAACGAATACACGTGACCGCTTGCAGTGATGAGATTCAGATTGCTGCGGATACCGGTCTGCGCCGGATGGACATAACACAAATTGTGTGCACCGTTGACGACCCAGAACTCCTTGTCGCCGGTGGTGAAGTCGAGAATCTCCTCATCGTCGGGAAGAACAATGAGCGTCGAAAAGCGGAGCTTGGCCCGAACGGGGACGATATCTTCCTTCGAGTACTTCACCACCCGCGCCGCCGCTTCGGTTGAGGCGTGCGTGGGAGTAGCGTGGAAGACGGCTGCGCCCACAGCTAGGAGGGCAAGGACGCGGAAGAGAAGGCTATGCAACTGAGCATGAAACGTTTGTTTCATTGATCTGCTCCTTTTTTTGAGACTGATTGATGTTTCAGGGAACCTTGGTCGCGACTGGAAATGACCACGACACACCACCACTGAACGCCAAAAATAATTGTTGTGGCGAATCCCGCGAGCGCGAGAGGCAGGAACACGTAAAGAGGATCGCTCCCCGGCACGCACGCTTGTGGAAAACAATGAAAAATCACTGTTGCCCTCCCGCGAGCACTTCAAGACCTCGTTCGAAGCCGTAGGTCTCGAAAGCCTCCTTCCGTTTTTTGTTGTCGTAAGGATCGTTGGTGTAGAGCCAATAGCTCTTGGGATCGACATTGAGATTGGCGACCTTCGCCAGCTCTGGCGTCTTAATCAGGAATTGCTGCTTGGGGATGAGGGTCGAGATCAGTTCGACTTCGTTTTCGTTCAGGTGGAACTGACGGCGGTACAGATCCCGGTCCATATCGGGGTTCGCAAGGAAGATTTTGGTGGCGCAACTTTCGATGATTACGTCGAGGATGTCCGAACGCTTGAGTTCGTCGAGAGATTGGGTGGACAGCACCATTGCGGCGTTGTGTTTCCGCCAGGTCTTGAGGGCTTCGACGACGTACCGTTGAATGCTGGGATTCTTCAAAAACACCCACGCTTCATCGATGAAAAAGGCTTTGAAAACGGACGAAATCTGGCGGTCCGCAATGACGGCATTGGCGCGATGCAAAATGTAGAAAAGCAGCGGTTCCAGAAGGTCCGGGTACTGGCTCATGCGCTGGAAGTCGAAGCACTGAAAGCGGGAGAACGAGATCGTGTCCTCGGAGTTGTCGAAGAGGAATCCGAACTGGCCCCCTCGGGTCCATTTGGAGAGACGGCTGGCAACATCATGCCCGAGCGTATTCGCCAGCACGCTAAGCGTGCGCAGCACGGGGTCCACTGCATACAGGTTCTCGACTTGATGGAAGAGATCGCGCTCGGTGGCGGGGTCGAGCTCGCCCACCCTCTGGTCTTGGATCAAGACTTTCAGGAAGAGAGCTAGGAAGTCGAGATTCTCTTTCGTGGGTGGCAGCGAAAACGGGTTGATCTTGAAGTCCTCGGACTCAAGCCCAACTCGAACATACGACCCGCCGAAAAGCTGAGTGAGGCTTTCAAAACTCCCGCCCAAATCGAAGATGAAGGTGTGCGGCGCGTACTTTTGCAGGTTGGTGATCAGGAAGTTCAAAAGAAAACTTTTTCCTGCTCCCGTTCGCCCAAGAATCATGGTGTGGGCCACATCGCGGTAGTGAAGGTTTAAGAAATAAGGAGTGCGGTGGTTGGTCTCAAGGACCGCAAGATATTCCTGCCGGAGATGCTCGTTGTGCGGCTCGCCCCGATGAAGGGTGAAGAGAAACGAGAAGTCCGCATAGTTGGTGTTGAGCAAATACAGTGAACGTAGGTTGAAGACGTGGTTGCCGGGAACCGCCGCGAGGAAGGCGTTCAGAAGGTTGTATTTTTCTTCATAGAGCTGGGCGTCGTGGACACTGAAAACCTTGTAGAAGTCGGCGCACGCTCGCTCAACCTTGGCCACGTCGAGGTCGTAAATGACGACAGTGAGAGAGAACTGCCCGAAGTAATTGCCATGCAATTCGATCTCCTTGATGCCTTCACCCAGTTCCCGGACCTGGCTCTCTTTCGAATCGTCGAGCAGCACATCTTGCGGAGCCGAGTCGTTGATGTTGACTTGGCTGACGAAGGATCGCTTGGTGTTGTGAAAATGACGGCGCTTGCTCTGGATGACCCGGCGCATCTTGCCGGAATCTTCCTTTTTCCATTCCGTCACGACGTAATAATTGGCTTCCACTTCAAGCAGGCGCTTGAAGATGAGCGGAAAGCTCTGAGCGGAAGGCTCCTTGAGCGTCAATACTTTGACGTAGTAATCGTCCACGCGAAGATGGCCGCGATGGCACTCGATAGGAGATTCGGGGAGATAATAGTCAAGGAATGTGTCGTATTTGAGTTTAGCGAGTTTGAGTTTGTCAGGATCGAAGTTGAGCGTTCGCTTGAGAACGCGGAAGGCTTCCTGTTTGTCGAGCATCCGAACAGAGAGGAAGTCGCTGACTTGGAGGATGAAGCTGCGGGCCTTTTGAAGCAGCGCTGCCTGGGCGTTGCTGACGTGCTGCCCCAGAATGACCAGTTGCTTCTGACCCGAAAAATGTGCCCGCAGATCCGCTAAGGCTTTCTTTGGATTCTTGGGAAATTCAGCGAGCACGGCTCCGAGTTTCTGTGAAGTCTGAAACCCTTCGTACAGCACCACGTAATAGACGGAGAGGGAGAACAGGGTATCGGCCTTGCTGCCAAGGTACGCGATGCGATTCTTGATCGCGGTGTCCACAATCGAGTTGTCGTAGAGCTTGTAGGGGATGAGTTCGTTGTTGCGCTTGAAGAGGTACTGGTAGACGCGGTAGTTCTCGTCGAACAGCTTCAGAGCCGACTCAAGACGTTTCGTGAAGCCGTCAATCGACCCGTCATCGAGACACTCATAGTCCACGCCGCGAACGTTGAGGATGACGCCCACCTGCCCGCTCTTAGTGAGAACAACGTGCGGCCCAATGAAGCCGTAGAGATTGATCTGCTCGCTGAGGGAGCCGGTCTCGTTATAGTTTTTGAAGATCCGGCTAAGCCTGAGCATGGCCATCCCTTCGGATTGCAATCGGAGAGAATTTCATCGGATCGTATTGAGCGCGGAGTCTTGCGGCCGTCAGCAGAAATCGTAGAATCTGCGGATCGGTTTGGGTGGCCCAGCGAGCCATGAAGTAGAGCAACAAAAACATGAGCAACCCACCGAGCAAGCTATTGAGAAGGTTAAAGGTGGCAGCGCCAAGGCACATGGCGAAGAAGAAGAGCTTTCGCTCGGCCCCAAGGATCGTCAGTGGTCGGGACAACGCGCGATGCACTCTGTTGATTCGTCTTACTTCCGCCACAAAGGTTCTCCTCCGAGTGCGTCTTTCAGTTGCCGGGAAAAAGCCACGACAGGAAATTCACCGCCGCGATAGCCATGCCGACGCCGAACAGCACACCTGCCAGCACGCGCTTCGAGCCGCCTTCACCGAAGGCGAAGGTGAGGCCGGCCACGACAATGGCAACGAGCGAGAGGCCGCGAGCGATGGTGCTGGTGAAAGCCTGCTGCAGCACGCTAACGGCGTTTTCCCAAGGGGAAGTTCCTTGCGCGAAGGCAGGGGCGGCCAGGAACAGTCCTGCCAGGATTAGGAACGCCTGCCGGGAGACAGCCTTCAATCGACTTGCATGTCGCCAGATGTTTCTCATGTCTGGAAATCTCCTTTGCTCGCGATCTTGACGGGAGAATAGTGGGAGAGTTCTCGCCTCTTCTTTGGCCGACAGTGGTCAGCCAAGCGCAAACGCGGAAGAACCGCTCTCCTGGTTTGAAGTCCTTGCACGCGGTCAAGGCACACTTGGAGCAGGCGCTCCTACCAGAGGGTTTCCACCTTCGCGTCCAGCTTGACGTTATCGGCTAGCTGCGATGCTTAGCGGCTTACAGGTGAGGTTTGTGGCCGCCCAGCCCGCAGCGGAGAATTCAGCGAGAACTCCCCTCATTTACAAGGAGCCATTCAGAAGCAGAAAAGTAAGAAAAAAAATGAGTGCAACTTGGGGGTGCCTTCGGGGTTCTATTGACATCAAAACTAACAGCGTGTGACGCTTTTGATGCCCATTCCCACTGGCCGGAGCCTGGACGAGGGACCCGATGGAGAGACCAGATCCGTATGGTGAATGGGTACTCCACCTCAACTCTGAGGCAAGCAATAGTACCGTTCCGGTGGTCGATGAAACTCTATTGGCAGCAGCTCGCGCAGCATGGCCCCGCGTTTTAGCACACGCCAGGCTGGAACTTCGCAGCAAGAATTCCGAGGGTGAGACTGAAGCCTTAACCGCCGAGGTCTGGGAATCGGTGCTAAAGTCCGTTGCCAAGGCCCTTCAAAGGAACCGCGAGAAGGGACGGACGATTGCGAACCTCGAAGGATATTTGTTCGCGGCTTTCCACCATCGCTTCAATAGATTCCTGAAATCAGAACAGAGGCGAGACGACGCGATTGAACTTGTGTCGTCGTCGATGGATTTCGATAAAATCGCGACTGCACAGGACACGCGATGGGTTTCCGAACTGGAAACTGCGATTGCGGTTAGAGAAATCATTCGGCAGATGGATGCCCGTACTCGAAAGATTTGGCAGGCGCGACAGTATGGCTATTCGTGGAAGGAGATTTCAAAGTGGTTGGGTGTAACGGAGCAGCAGGCAAAGATGAAGTTTCGATATGGTCTGGCGAAGACTCGGGAGAGTCTGCTCAGGACGCGCAAGCGAAAGTCCGGTCAGTGACCTATAAATTATTTCTGTTGAGTCTGATTGCTTTAAGGCGTTCAATTCTCGTAAGGTGAGGCTGGTCTGAGCGAAAAGGCATATACCGCGAAGGAAGAGAGGGATGTCCTAGCTGCATTGGGTCGAGGGCTTCGCGACGAGTTCCCGAATCCCGAGCGCATTGGATGCCCTGGTCACGAGATTGTCGGTGCTATTGCTGCGCAAAGGATGCCGTTGTCCCAAGCGGAGCCGTTCCTGGACCATTTGACCTCCTGCAGCCCGTGCTACCAGGATTTCTTACGGCTTCAGGCGGATGGTCGCCGACGCCGGGTGCGAATGATATTCGCGGTCGCCGCGAGCGTGTTGATTGTGGTTGGTGTGGCGACATGGGCTATGCTGCGTCGTCACAACAATGAGCAGATTGCCCGCGCCGTGGTCGATTTGAGGGATCGCTCCTTCGCTCGGGGTACCGAGCCGCCACCCAACGAGACACCGATAGAGATAGGCCGCGATGTTTCTCGGCTAGACATTTATCTCCCTCTGGGAGCCAGCGACGGGGCCTACGATCTCCGTGTCACGACCGCGAAGGGTGATTTGCTTTTCAGCGGAACCGCCGTGGCAACAGTCGAAGCGGGCATTACTTCGCTACGAGTTGACCCAAATCTCTCGTCAGTCAGCCCTGGCCTCTATGTGCTCCAGCTACGGAAGATTGGTTCAGAGTGGACCTCGTATCCCCTGCGGATCGGGTGAGCGTCTCGCAGGCCACTAGGTGGTCAGATCCGAGAGTAAAGATTCGTCAGAATCGAAACCCGCTGCAACCAAATCAGGGACGAACGGCGAAACGTCTTGAATCATAACTACGTCTTTTCTAGGCACATAATAATCGCGAACAGTCCGATACCGCTCGCTGAACTTCGCCGTAAACTGGTTTTGCAGCTTGACACTTCTGCTCAGGACACTTGACAGAGAACGACCACTGTTGAAGAACTTCAACGGGTACTCGGTTCCTAATACATACATAAACTTCCGCTTATCACTTGAATGCTCCGCCATGAGGTAGAAGTCCTTGAAGAGAGCGTTTTGACGGATGACTTCTGGGCCACCTTGCCATCTAATGAATTTGAACTCGGCGATCCGCTGATTGGTTTCCAGATCGAATGCCCTGCCGGTGTTGCCCGCGCCAAGCGAGGCGTATTCGATCACTTCGCCAGGTTGAAGGAGATGCGGAAGACACAGAAGTATTCCGAGAGCGTGAATGACTACGTTGATCTGACCGGCGAGGCGCTTAATTAGACCAGCCGCGCCAAGGACCTCGGTATCGGCACCACAAGCAGACAAAGCATCGGCGCAGGTGTCAGCAGTTGCACCGTTTAACGACGACTCAATTCTGGCAAGTGTGTGTGTCAAGTCAGCACCACCAAACTTCTGCAAAGCTGCTACGGCGTCGGACAGTTCCATGTGCCCTTCAGTTGTCTACTTTCTGACTGCCTCTGCTCAACTCTCGCGGGCGAGTTCTAACGCTCTTTGCATCTGAGGGTCTTCTCCTGCGAGCAGTTGTTCAGGGAGCTGCTCGACCGGAATGCTCGGCGTCACGCCTTTGCCCTCGATCAGCCTACCTTGCCACGTGAGGTATGCCGCGACGGGAAGCCCCACAATGTATCCGAATCCGGCCTTGAACGCGCTGCCACTCAAGAGCCGTCCGGGAGTCTTAGCACCGATAATCGTTGCGAGGTGGTTCTCCTCGGCAAAAGCCGCAACCATTTCTCCGGCACTGGCTGTGTGCTCGTTGACCAAAATTATCACACGTCCGTGAAAGCGCTGGGGGCCGAGACCCTCGGTGACGACGAGTATGGACTTGTCGATGAAGCCGTACCGAAGCGCCAGCCAGATCAATGTGGATTTGCGCGATGGAATGCGGCCAAATCTTGGAAGGCCTTCGCGCGAATATCCCTTCTCTTTACGTTTTCGTGTGAGGCTGTAGTCATCTGCTGTGATTGCAGACAGAATGTCGGCGCTCGTCTGCTGAATCCGTTCGAGCGATGCGGCCAGCGTTTCCTTGTTGCCGTCGTATAGGTGAATGTAATCCACGGAGTTGCTCGCCGCGAGTCCGATCCCTTCGGAAACGACGAAAGCAACTGCTTCCGCTTCAGTCTCGCGCACGCGCTTGCTCGTTTCTTTACGTTGCTCTCCTTGATGCAGAAGCGCATGGGCTAGTTCATGGACTAGCGTTGCAAACTCCTCCGGGGCGGCCTGTCCGGGCAGAATCACAATCTTCCCCGGTGAGCATTGGCCTTGCGCCGGATAGATCGCGTCTGAATACTCAAGTTGAATTCCACGGCCCGAAAGGAATTCCTTCAGCCGCTCTGTACGGTCGGACGGATCGCCCTCTGTATTCCCGAATTGCGGAATAGGTTTGCCATCCGTGTCGGCCATGTCGAACACATAAGCCGCTCGAAAGCGGACGGCCGCTCTTTCGTTCTTTTCGTCTTTCGGTTTCGATTCGTCCTCTTCACGAAGCGCGGCCGGAGCAAGAATTAGGATTCCCTTTGCGCCCTTTTTCACAAAGCGGCCAAGCCGCTTCCATGTGTGAAAGCCGGCGACATGGGTGGCATCTGGCCTTTGCGATGCGATGAGCATGATGTTGTGCAGCGAATAGTGATGGAATCGCGCCATTGCCCCTAGATATTCCCGCAGCTTCTCACTGTGGCCCGCTTCCAGGGCATGACTGAGTTCTTCGATTGCCTTGCCTGCGATCTGCTTTGCTTGCTCGATTTTCATAAATGTTCTCCTTGTTTCGGGGAGCTTTGCTCCCTTCACCGGGCAGCCAGGGAGCAAACGACGCGAAACAGGAGATGGAGCGGAGAGAGTGATGCGCCCAGGTTGGAACGAGCAGCACGCTTGAGTGACACAGCGGTTTTATGTGGCGCGAAAGCTGCTAGTGCAGACCGGAGCCTAGATTTATTGGCGGGGGCGCGGATCGCTCGGAGCGGCGGAAATCGGCGCTAGTCAAACAGTGCGTGAGGCATAGAAGGTAGAGAGAAGTAAATCGGCTAGAAATCAATTCTCCGGCGGTCACAGGAGTAGGGCCGCAATATGTTTGTGAAATGCTGAACCACAATCGACAAATCCCGGTAACTACCGGAAGAGCACTCAGACAAACGAAAGTAGTTCTCGGAGTTCGCGGCGCACCAGGAAGCCCAACAGCGGATGGAACGCTCAAGCCTGGCCACGAGATCGCGATGTAAACTGTTAACGCGCGTCCCGACGTGCCCTTTGCATTCATCTTGTGGGCCGCCGCACTTGTGTAAAAAGGCATGATGAACCGCGTGAGACTTTTGCATCAAACCGCGATCCGTCTGATAGTCCACGAGAGTTGTTACACCGGAGGGCTTTAACCATGGTCCCAAATGAGTTGATCGAATATTACGAATCGCTGGTCAAAGAACAGGTCTCACCTTCCAGCGAGGACAATCAACACTTGCGAGCCTACGTGGTCGAGATTAAAGACCTTTGGGAAAAACGGGCCATACTGCGTGAGTTACGATACCGTACTGGCAGAGAGGTTTGCAGCGGTGAAGTGGATTGCGTAGAGATGCCGACCACGGTCTGTATGAATGGGAGCCATCCAACGTGTCCGAAGCACACCGACGATTGTTTCCTCTGTGTTCCCGTTTCTAGCTTAAGTCAACTGACACGTTAAGCCGATTCGTCTGACTTTCGAAGCCGCAGCAGGGACGACACTGCCTGAGAAATGCCCCGTCTTCGGCAGTTCATTCCTAATCCGCGTCGGGAATTGGGTTAATCTTCAATCCACCGGCCACAGAGATTCGAGACTTGTAGCTGCGAAGTATCCGAATGTCGCCGGTACTGACGTGTTGGAACTGAGGGCGAATTTGGACCGCGGGGATGATGTCCACGTTCATGCTGTACCCATCCTCAAACTCGACCTCAACAGCGACATACTCCTCGTCGTACGCGACGTTCATTCTCTTGATGGTGCGGCCACGAGCCTCTTTCAACTCAACCCAAGGTCTCGACATTCAAACACCAACTCCCCTTCTGCTTATCACTCGTCCAGATTTTGCATGAGCTTGAAGATGTAGCTAAGGCGATGGCGCAAAGCTGCCGCGAGATTCTCTATACGACCCAAGGTCGGATTAGCCTTTCCTTGTTCGATGTGTTCCAGAGTCGTCTGGCTGAACTTTGCAAGCCGGGCAAGTTCAGCGCGCGAAAGGTCCCTCTCCTTCCGAAGCTGACGGACAACGATGCCAAACTTCTTTTGGAGGTTCTGAAATTCGCGCTCGAATGTCTTGGTCTTCCGTAAGGGGCTTTTCATGGTCATTCCTTTTTCTCGCGAACGAATCGGAAACTCCGCAAGACCTTCCCGTCTCCTGTTATCCAGTCAATGAGTTCCGGCTCAATTTCAATCCGAGGGTGGAGGGTAAAGTGAATTGCGGTCTGATCAGCAAACCGGACCGTGATCAGTCTGAAATCCAATTCGTTGGTAACGGTGATCTTCTCGACTGTTTTACCGATAACGCCGTCGATTTCGATGATGTTGTGCGGCATTAAAGCCCCGATCCGCTGGTTAGCTGAACTTCACGTGGAACTGTCGAAGTGCGGGCGTCTCCTTTGCGCACTCCCTCAAGAGTCGTCGAGCTTCGAACTTCAGAGTGGCAACGAAATCGTCAATAGCGCCGTCAATGTCGCCGCGATATTGCCCGCGATGGCCTTTGATGTATTTGGCGTGAACACCCAGAACGCAGATGTGGAGGCTGTCCCAAGTGCAGTGGTGACAGTTTGGCCCACCGGGACAACCACGGTGAGCATTCAAGTATTTCGTCTTCTTCTTCGCAGCCACCTGATAAGCCCTCAACTACGACGTGACGGGACGGAGCGAGTTCCCAATCGCTTGCAATTCACAAGATCGCCGTTTGGTGCAGTTTCCATAATCTCTGGAGCGACCGCGAAGGAAATCCGCGTTTCGAGTGTGAACCGGGCGCGAGTATTGTCCTCGAATTCCATAATCAGCGCGGTGAATTCGTTGTCTTCGATGAAGCGCACTTGCTGAATAGTCTTCCCCCGAAGCGCGGGGTACTCGATTTCCTTATGCCTATACATCGGATCGTCTCGTTTTCTGTGCTGCACGCCGCAATTCGTGCACGCTGCAATACAAAGGTTTTGTCGATCCCCCAACACGAACAATCACATCGAGGACCTCGGGGCGGATCGGATTCTCGTTTACTTCTTCGACCCTAGCGCTGATCCACCGCGCGGGCCGAAGCGAGAATAGAAATTGCTTGCTGTGAACCAAAACGTAGTCTCCCCTTCGCAAGCCGCGTGCTTGTTCATGCGTCATGGTCGCCACCACGCCTGCCCGCTGTCAGCCTGCTCGACGGCATCCTGATAGTGCGCCATCAACTCGTGCGGGCGTAGCTTCAGAGCAGCGGCGATCCGGCAAACCTCCGGTACTGAAACGAGGCGACCGCCGTGACCACGCTCGACCTGAATTAGGACTCGCATGGGGATGCCAGCCGAGGTCGCGAGCGCTTTCCGGGTCATTTTGCGCTCTTGCCGAAGTTTCTTAACCGCCCGTCCAAAGGCCCGCTCATGCACACCTGCATTAAGTCCCTTTTGGGCTTCCGCTAAGCGCCGCTCAAATTCCTGAATCGTTAGTCCTTTCTCCTTGATGATCTTCAAGACATTGCGAGCGAAGGCGAGCCGCACTGCGTCGTCTCCGGGATACGTCCACTCAGTCATGGTCGTCCTCCCGGAACTGCTCAAGGCTTTCGGGCAGAAAAGGGAAAGCGATCCTCAAAAGCCCCACGAACCACGGGTGCGGCAAAAGGAGCGAGGCCCAGCCCAGCACCATGAGATAGACCGCCAGGAAGCT
>Ga0070735_10000773_pt1 | contig 32606 bp, 30 predicted proteins | sample Coa_R1_FD_66443 | JGI IMG/M metagenome (GOLD analysis project Ga0070735, IMG submission 66443) | Surface soil microbial communities from Centralia Pennsylvania, which are recovering from an underground coalmine fire - Coalmine... | ecosystem: Environmental > Terrestrial > Soil > Unclassified ...
AGCCCGAGGGGTGAGGGCGGCCCGCTGGGTGAGGGCAGCCCGGCGGGTGAGGGCAGCCCGGCGGGTGAGGCCGACTCTGCTGACTGGGCCGGCGCTGCCGGCGGGGCCGAGGTCGGAAGCGAGGTGGTCATGCACTGGTCCTTCACGGTCCGTTCAGGATAATTTTCTGTGAAATGTGTCTCAGGCCGTAATTTTTACACAGATTATGCTATTCTAGCGTAGATCTTACTGTGCCCTCGAGGCGGGGTGCTCGATCGGTCGCGAGATCCGCAGACCGCCTGAGGAAAATCTACGGTTCTCAACGTTTTGTACCGCAGGTCCTTCGGGAATATCCACCGATGGGAGGGCTTCGTTCATGGTCTCTCAGCCTTATGTCTACCAGCGTCATGAGCTGGCCGAACCTGACTGGCGCCGGTTTCCCGGCTGGGCCGGGATATCCGCCGCCGAGTGGGAGTCCGCGCAGTGGCAGCGCGCGCACTGCGTCAAGAACATCCGCCAGCTGAAGCAGGTCACCGGGCCGGGGCTGGACGAGCGGTTCTTCGAGGACCTCGAGCGCGACCAGCGCGAGCGGGCCACCATGTCGATGCTGATCCCGCCGCAGATGGTCAACACCATGGTCCCGTCGGCCGCGCCGGACGAGCCCGGGTTCACCGAGGCGTTCTACGCCGACCCGGTGCGCCGGTACATGATCCCGGCGTTCAGCGACCGGCGGACCGACTGGCCATCGCACCCGTACGCCCAGCGTGACTCGCTGCACGAGGCGGAGATGTGGGCCGTCGAAGGCCTGACCCACCGCTACCCGACCAAGGTGCTGGCCGAGCTGCTGCCGACCTGCCCGCAGTACTGCGGTCACTGCACCCGGATGGACCTGGTCGGCAACGCCACCGCCACCACCGACAAGCACAAGTTCATGCTGCCCCGCGACGACCGGCTCGGCGCCATGCTGGACTACCTGCGCCGCACCCCCGGCGTCCGCGACGTGGTGGTCTCCGGCGGCGACGTAGCCAACCTGCCCTGGCCGCGGCTAGAGGGCTTCGTGTCCTCGCTGCTCGAGATCGACTCGATCCGCGACATCCGGCTGGCCAGCAAGGCGCTGATGGGCCTGCCGCAGCACTGGCTGTCCGACGAGGTACGCGCGGGCATGGCCCGGCTGGCGAGCACTTCCCGCTCGCGCGGGGTGAGCATCGCGATCCACACCCACGTGAACGCGGCCCAGTCGGTGACCCCGCTCGTGGCGCAGGCCGCCGGGGCCATGCTGGAGGCCGGGATACGCGACGTGCGGAACCAGGGCGTCCTGCTGCGCGGGGTGAACAACAGCGGCGAGGCCATGCTGGACCTGTGCTTCGCCCTGCTCGACGGGGCCGGCATCATGCCCTACTACTTCTACATGTGCGACATGATCCCGGGCAGCGAGCACTGGCGGCTGGCGGTCCATGAGGCTCAGGCGCTGCAGCACGACATCATGGGCTACCTGCCCGGGTTCGCCACCCCGCGGGTGGTCTGCGACGTGCCCTACGTCGGCAAGCGCTGGGTGCACCAGGTAGCCAGGTACGACAACGAGCGCGGTATCTCGTACTGGACGAAGAACTACCACACCGCCATCGAGGCCGACGACGAGCTCGCCATCGGCCGCGAGTACCCCTACTACGACCCGATCTACACCCTGCCCGAATCAGGCCAGAACTGGTGGCATTCGCAGGGCACGCGACCGCGGGCCGGCAGCGCCACGCTGCTCACGATCGCTGGTACCGGCGGTCAAGCTCGTCAAGATGCTGTCTGACCGCCGGCCAGTCGGCGGCGGTGACGCTGAACCGCGCTGAATCCCGCGGCTTGCCGTCGGTCCCGAGCCGGTGCGCGCGCAGCACGCCCTCGTAGCGCAGGCCGATCCGCTGCATGGCATCCCGTGACCGCTGGTTGCGGGCGTCGGTGTGCAGGGCCACCGAGGACGCTCGCCAGACCTCGAAGGCGTGCGCCAGCATCAGGCGCTTCATCTCGGTGTTCGCCCCGGTCCTGATGGCGGCCAGGCTGAGCCAGGTATAGCCGATTTCACAGGTGTCCGGGCCGGTGCGTGCCACACTGGTGCCGTCTTGGCTGGTCGGCCAGGCCCAGTAGCCGAAGTCGAAGAACCGGGTCGAGCCGATCACGGTGTCGTCCGCGGTCCGGACCACGGCGAAGGGCACGGCGGTTCCGCCGTCCCGGGCCGCGATCGCCGTCTCGACATACTGCCGGACGGCGATCTCGTCCTGCGGCACCGCGGACCAGCGGTACAGCTCCGCGCTTTGCTCGCTTGTGCGGCTGCCGCCGCTCTGCTGGCTTGTGCGGCTGCCGCCGCTCTGCTGGCTTGTGCGGCTGCCGCCGCGGGCCGCGGCGACCAGCCCGGCCACGTGCTGGTGCTGCAGCGGCTCCAGCCGGACCACCTTGCCCGCCAGCGTCCCGGCTGAGGCCTCCGGCCCGGGGCGGACGTCTTCGGTCCGCCACTGCCGCTCCAGAAGGCGATGATCGGGCCGGGCGAAGCCGAACTGCCGGTACAGGCCGTGCGCGTCCGAGGTGTGCAGCACCCAGCGCCATCCGGCACCCGGACCGTCCTCGATCATCATCGCCACGAGGGCCTTGCCCAGCCCGGCGCCGCGCTGCCCGGGCAGGACGTAGACGTCGGCCAGGTAGGCGCACCCGCGGTCGCCGAAGGCGCGGGCGAAGCCGACCATGCCCCCGGCCCGGTCGTAGACGCCCACCACCCGCCAGGCCGCGGCAATCTGATCCTTGATGTCCTGCGCGCCGCGCCACCGGCCCCAGTAGGCCTCGGCGGTCAAGAACGCCACCGCGGCGTCGGCGTCCACCCGGCCCGGGTCGTCGTCGATCTCGTAGTCGCCCACGATCTTGCGCGTCACGGTGCCTCCACTGCGGATTTGTTCGCCAGCGTGAGCCCGATCTCGACGAGCCGCCACCCGACGCGATACCGCAACGGCCGGCGAGGCTGCCTGCGGCCTGCCGTGAGCGGGCCATGGAGCGCCGCGGACCTGGCCAGTTCGTGTTCGCGCTGGCGGATGTAGTCCTCGGCGAAAGACGGGTGACGGTACATGATCCTCACGGCACTTCCAGCGTGCCGAGGGCCTCGTCGATGTCGGCGATCAGGTCGGCGGCGGGTTCCACGCCCACCGATAGCCTGATCAGACCGCCGGGCGCCGTCTCGCCCGGCCACCTGGAGCGGCGTTCCCACGTCGACTCCACCCCGCCGAAGCTGGTCGCCGGGAGGATCAGCCGGGCGCTGGCCACCACCAGGTCCGCGGCCTGCTGCGGGGTACCGGTCCCAGCCGGGTCCACCTCGAAGGACAGCAGCGGGCCGAAGCCGTCCGGCATCTGGCGCTCTGCGAGCGCCAGCGTGGCGGGGGTGATACCCGGATAGTGCACCGCGCGGACGTTCCGGTGCCCGGCGAGATGCCGCGCGATGGCCAGCGCGCTGGCCGACTGGCGCGCGATCCGCAGCGGTAGTGTCTTCAGCCCGCGCAGCGCCAGCCAGGCCTCGAACGGCCCGGGGATGCCCCCGCCGCTGCTGCGCCAGGCCCTGAGCGTCCCGATCAGCTCGGGATCCCGGCTGACCACCGCCCCGGCGATCACGTCCGAGTGCCCGGATATCGCCTTGGTGAGCGAGTAAAGGGAAGCGGCCGCGCCCCAGTCAAGCGGCCGCTGAAGCAGTCCGGTGGCGGTCGTGTTGTCCACCACCATGGGTGCTCCGGCCGCGGCGGCGGCCTCGGCCAGTGCGGCCAGGTCGGCCACGCGCAGCAGCGGGTTGGTCGGCGTCTCGGCCCACAAGACCGACGGCGCGGCCTTCAGCTCGCGCGCCACCGCGGCCAGATCCCGCAGGTCGGCGTGGACCGGGACGGCGCCGTGCGGCCGTAGCTTGTCCGCCAGCACACGGGCGCCGTAGTAGCCGTCGGCCGGCAGCACGATGCGGTCGCGTCCGGCGGCCAGGGCGAGCATCAGCGCCATCGAGGCCGCCTGGCCGGACGCGAACGCCACCGCCTGCGCGTCCTCCAAGCCGCCGAGCGCCTCCTCGAGCGCCTCCCAGCCCGGGTTGCCGTCCCGGCCGTAGCCCCGGCCCGGGCGCGGCTCCCCCGCGGATACGTAAATGCTGGCCGGCACCAGCGGCGGGGTGGCTGGCCGGCCGGACCGGCGTTCGGTGCCCGCGTGGATGAGCCTGGACTCGGCGGAGAAGGTTCCGCTCATGCGGCCTCCCGGCACCGGTTCCAGCGCTCGTTCCAGCGCTCGTTCCGGCGCTGGTTCTGGTGCTGGTTCCGTCTGGTGCTGTAAAATGTTACAGTACAAACTGTGAACATACTGGTACGATATCGCGTATCGGGCAGCACCGCCAAGGAAATATCGGCCAGCGTGGAAACGGGCATCCGCGGTGGTCAGCTCGCCCCGGGAGACCGGCTCCCCGCGGTCCGCGAGCTGGCCGACCAGCTCGGCGTCAGCCCGACCACGGTCGCCGCGGCCTACGGCGACCTGCGCCGCCGCGGCATCACCGCAGGTGCGGGCCGGGCCGGCACCCGGATCCGAGATGCTCCCCCGGTCAGCAGCCGCGGGTACCTGACCGTTCCGGCGGGCACCCGCGACCTGATCACGGGTGGCCCGGATCCGGCGTTGCTGCCGACGATGCCGGCCCGGCCGGCCGCGCGGGCGCTGCGGCAATACGCCGGGGCCCCGGTCGCGCCGCGGCTGCGGCGGCTGGCCACCGAGTACCTGGCCGCCGACGGGATCGACGCGAGCAGCCTCATGGTCACCGGCGGCGCGCTGGACGGCATCGAGCGGGTCCTGGCTACCTGGCTCACCCCCTCGGACCGCGTCATCGTCGAGGATCCCGGTCACGCGGTGACCTTCGATCTGGTCGCGGCCATGGGCTACACCGCGGTGCCGGTCCCGGTCGACGACCTGGGGTTGCGGCCCGCCGAGCTGGAGGCCGCGCTGGCCCGTGGTGCGAGCGCGGTAATCGCGACCCCGCGGGCCCAGGCCGCGACCGGTGCCGCCTGGGACGGCGACCGCGCCGCCGCGATCAGTGCGATCCTGCGGCGCCACCCGTCCGTCGGGCTGATCGAGGACGACCACGCAGGGCCGGTCGCGGGCCTGGCCGCCTGGTCGGCGGCCGCTGGATTGCCGCGCTGGGTCACAATCCGTTCGGTGTCCAAGTCGCTGGGCCCCGACCTGCGGCTCGCGGTGCTAGCCGGGGACGAGGTCACCATCGCGCGGGTCGCGGGCCGCCAGGCGCTCGGTACCGGGTGGGTGAGTTATCAGCTCCAGGAACTGGTAGCAGACCTGTGGTCGGACCCGGCGGTGACGCGCGTGCTGGAGGTCGCGGCACAGGTATACGCGCGCCGCGGCCAGGCGCTGCGTTCGGCCCTGCGAGACCACGGCATCGCCGCCACCGGCAGGTCGGGGTTCACCTGCTGGGTACGCGTGGCCGATGAGGACGGCGTCGCGTCCTGGCTGGCCGAGGCGGGCTGGGCAGTCGCCCCCGGGCAGCGATTCCGGATCGCCGCCCCGCCCGGGATCAGGATCTCCTTCGCCTCGCTGGATGAGGCCGGCGCCGCGTCGTTGGCGGCCGATATCGCCCGAGCGATCCGGCACCGCCCGTCCCGCCTGGACTGAGCCAAGCCGGCCTTACTCGCGCGCGCTGAGTACGCAGAACTCGTTGCCCTCCGGATCGGCCATGACGACCCAGCTGACCTTATCCGGATCCTGGCCGACGTTGACCCGCCGGGCGCCGAGTTCCTCCAGGCGCCGCACCTCGGCCTCCTGGCCCGCGTCCGGCGAGGGCGCCAGGTCGATGTGCAGCCGGTTCTTCAGCGTCTTGCCCTCCGGGACGGGCACGAAGATCAGTCCCGGGCCGCGCTCCTGCGGCGGGATGGTGCGGTCGGGGTCCATGGCGTACGGCGGGACGATGACCACCTCGTCGGCGGCTTCGTAGCCGATGCGCCAGTCCAGGACCTGCGCCCACCAGCGGCTCTGAGCCGCGACGTCCCGGCAGTCGACCACGACGGTGTACCAGCGGATGCTCATGGAACCGACGCTAGCCCACGGGTGCGGCTGCCGTCCCGGTCGGGCCGCGGTGTTAGCTGGTCGGCTCGCGGTGCGGGGTCTCGGTCGATCCGGGCATGCTGCCCCATCTGGTTTCCGGGCCTTGCCGCTGGTAAAGACCCACGATCATGCGAACGCCCCGTCCGGGACCGCTGGGGTTTACCTCAGCGGCAACTTGCGAGGTCCCTGGGGCAGACGTTTTTCGCCTGATAAGACCGTGGACAGCTACCGCTGCCATGACGACGGTAGCTGTCCACAATCATGGCCAGTGTCCGGAATGCCGGGTTTCACTGGTCAGGTTGGCTTATTGAGGGCGTGTCAACGGCAACGGTGCTCTCTGAGCTGGCGAAGACGCACGTGTCGTTCGATGACCCGAATCTGGTGTCGCATGCGGGCCTGGTCCCGGTGATGGCGCTGGCGGAGCGGGCCGGACCGCCCGCCACCACGGCCTGACCAGCCCGCCAGGTCAGCACCCCCACGGCCCCCGGGCCACACACCCGCGCCGAACCCCAGAGCCGTGCCGCAACGAGATAGCTATCCATCTCCTGCGCGGTCGGGCGGTGGTGCTAGCTGGTCGGCTCGCGGTGCGGGGCCGGGCCGGGCGGGATGGTCTTGAGCGGGATGGTGCTGAAGGCGAATTCACGCAGCGCGGCGTTCTTGGCGCCGCCGCTTCCGCCGGGCTGCCGACCGCCCGCGGCCGGCTCGATGGCCAGGATGGTCAGCTGACCGCCCGCCAGGTCGTGCTCACGTGCCCATCCGCGCAGCGCCTCGATGACGTCGGCGACGTGATAGGCGCAGGCGAGAGCCTGCCGGAAGGCCTGCTCCGGCATAGAGGCCTCAAGCTGGATCTGGAAGCACGCCGGATGGCCGCAGCGGGGATCGCCGTCGCAGGCGGTCGACAGCGCGAACCCGTCAGGAGGGATCGCGAGTTCCTCGGGATCACCGGGGACGCCCCCACGGTCCGGTGCCCTTCGTGCGGTCATGTTCGGCCGTTCCTCCTTGCGCCTGCCAGGCGTCCTGATGCCCTCCCCGCCACCAGCAGGAAGGTGCTCCCCCGTCAATAGGATGACGGCCTGGCACCACGCGGAAATACGGGCGGCACTGACCGTCGGAGCAATAGTGGACGCAACAGCGTGCGGCGCGCTACCTCATTGGGAATATTCGTCTCACTTTCCACACAAATGTGTAGTCGTTTGAATACTCTCCGTATGACCCAGAGGTCACGATGGCCAGCCTGGGCCTCACGTCTCTCGGCTATGCGCTCGGTAAAGCCGCATACTTCGTGGCATTTCGGCTTATCTGACCCACGATGCCGTAGTTGATCTTTACTCGCCAGAGGACGCCGCGGTGTTAACGCGCACAGACGGAACGCGGATACTTCAGAAAACAGAGCTATGTCGATAAAGGACGAATTATTTCCTTATGCACGTGCAGATGAACGTTTGCTTTTCATACGGTCTCTTGCTCGAATCCCGAACATAAATACCGACAACGAGTGGCCGGCATTCCCCCGGCCCGCTTCCAGCGGACCGCCGCGGCCCCCGACCTCCGCGGCCCCGGCAGCCCCGCGGCCCCGCACCCCCCGGTCCCGCGCTCTCCGCGGCCCCGGCACCTCCGCGGCGCTCAATCCCCATGACCCTGGACCCACCGCGAATCATATAAAAAAGATCGAGAAACTTGATAATGCGCATGACGATCTCGCGAACATGAGGTCGTGGCTATACCGTTGTCCCCATGACGCGGCGCACCGAGCAGATCAGCCTCCATCTCAACGCGTATCTCACCGCGCACAGCAGCCCGCCGGACGCCGTCCTGCGGGAGCTGGCCAACGAGACCGCTGATCTGTATCCCAACGAGACCGGCCTGCAGATCGCTCCCGAGCAGGGCACCTTCATGACCCTGCTCACGCAGCTAGTCGGGGCCACGTCGGCCATCGAGATCGGCACGTTCACCGGATACTCCTCGATCTGCATCGCCCGCGGCCTCGCTCCCGGCGGCACGCTGCTCTGCTGCGACATCAGCGATGAGTGGACCTGGGTGGCCAGGAAGTACTGGGAGAAGGCAGGCCTGGAAGACCGGATCGAGCTGCGGCTCGGTCCGGCCATGGACACGCTTATGTCGCTGCCCGAGGAGGATCTCTTCGACCTGGCCTTCATCGACGCGGACAAGGGCGGCTACCTCGGCTACTGGCGGCAGGTCGTGCCGCGGATCCGCCCGGGCGGGCTGATCATGGTCGACAACACGTTCTCGCACGGCCGCGTGATCGATGCGGGCAACGACAGTCCCGCGGTGATCGCGATCCGGGACTTCAACGATCACGCCGCCGCCGACGACCGCGTCGACCTGGTCATGGTCCCCATCGGCGACGGCCTCACCCTGGCCCGCAAGAAGTAGCGCCGGCCCGGGGAGGGAGCGTGCCCGCCGTGGACCAGGAGAAGGTGAGCGCCACCCTGACGGTCGCCGTGCCCCCAGCCCGGGTGTTCGCGGTGCTGGCGGACCCGGCGACCCATTCTGCGATCGACGGCACCGGGTGGGTTCAGGAATGTGTGGACCGGGCACCGCTGACCGAGGTGGGGCAGATTTTCCGGATGAGCATGTACCACTCCGGCCATCCAGACGGTAACTACAAGATGGCCAACAAGGTCCAGGTGCTCGACCCGCCGCGCGCCATCGGCTGGCTGCCGGGGACGGACACCAAGGGCGACGGCCACCTGGAGTTCGGCGGCTGGATCTGGCGTTACGACCTGGCGCCGCTGGGTCCGTCCGAGACTGAGGTCACGCTCACCTATGACTGGTCGGAGGTGCCGCAGTTCATCCGGGAGTACCTGCATTTCCCGCCGTTCGGGCCTGAGCATCTCATCAACTCGCTGCGCCACCTGGCCGAGCTAGCTGTGGTGGCGTGAGCGAGGGCGAGCCGCTGATCAGGGATGGCGTTACCCAGGGGATCGTACGGATCGGGGATACGGTGCGTCGGCCGCTGCGGCCGTTCAGCCTGACCGTACAGGCCTACCTGGCACACCTGCGTGACGCCGGGTTCGCCGGCGCGCCGCTTCCCTTCGGCGTCGACGAGCAGGGGCGGGAGGTGCTGTCGTTCGTCCCCGGTGACGTCCCGCCCTATCCCCTGCCGCCGGAGACGACGGGTGACGACGTGCTGGTAACGCTGGCCGGGTTGATCCGCGCGCTGCACGAGGCGTCGGCCGGGTGGGTACCGCCGCCCGACGCGGTATGGGGCGGGACTCCGGCTAACACCGGACGCATCACCGAGCACGCCGAGTTGGTCAGCCACCGCGACTACGCCCCGGGCAATGTGGTCTTCCGCGACGGGCTTCCTGCCGCGCTGATCGACTTCGACCTAGCCAAGCCGACCAGCCGCCTCTACGACATCGCGAACGCGCTGTGGTACTGGGCGCCGCTGCGAGATCCGCGAGACCGGTCACCCGCGCTCACCGATGCCGACATCCCGCGCCGGGTCGCGGTGTTCGCAGACGCCTACGGCATGACGGCGCAGCAGCGCGCCGGGCTGGCACCGCTGGCCGTCGACATGCTGCGCCGCTATCACCAGGAATCCCGCGCGTCCGCCGAACTGGACCCGGTGTTCCGCAGGCTGTGGGAGGACGGCGCCCAGGGTTACCTGCCGCGTGCCGAGGCGTGGGTGCGCGAGGCAGCCCCGGCGATCACCGCGAGGCTCGCCCAGTCGAGCTAGGCGCCCAGCCCGGCGCTCACGCGGTCCCGTCGGGCGGGGTCGCCGGGTGCGGCGGACTCGAACTGGCCGGAGACGGAACCGGAGACGGAGCCGGAACCGGGCCGGGGACCGGGGCATCAGCGGCCAGCGGGACCGCTGCGTCAGCGGTCCGGCCGTGACCGGCCGGGCCGGACGATACCTGGACGAGCGCCGCCTGCTCCACCTCGATGAGGGACTCGCTACGCAACCTGGCTTCGTAGGCTGCCTTGCCGCCCCGGACGCCGAACAGCCGCCTGGTCCACACCAGGTAGATGACCAGCGCCAGGTTGATCACGAAGGCCGTGACCTTCAGCCAGGTGACGTGCCCCGCAGCCAGCTCCCAGATCTCCAACGGCAAGAAGGCCGAGGTCGCCACCATGGCCAGGTACTCGCCCCACCGCCTGGCCAGCCACAGCCCGACGGCCTCCGCCAGCTCGACGAGCGCGTAGACGGCCAGCGCAATGGCCACGAGCGTGAGCCAGCCCGAGGTGTAGGTGAACGAGTGCTGGATGAACGGCAGCAGCTTGGAGTGGCTGAAGTCGAAGCCGAGATCCTGGTACAGGTTGCGGATGGCCGGAAGGTCGTGGTTGAACGCCCGCTGGATGCCGACCCGGTCGTACTTGAACCGCCAGACCCCGTAGGCAGCGGCGCCGATGACCAGGAAGCGCAGGAACCGCTCTACCGCGAACACCCGCAGGATCAGTTCGCTGCGCAGTTCCCGGCCCCGGCGGACCAGCGGCGCCGCCGTGGCCGGTCCGGTGCCGTGCGGCTCGCCGGTCACGAACGCACCGCAGCGCAGGCACCGCCACGCGGTCCCGCCTACGGTCTGCGTTATCAGCCGGTCCCGCAGCGCGGGTTCGTCCGGCGCGTACGTGAGGTGCCCCTTGCGGGCACAGCCGAACAGGCTCCAGTCCACCTATTGCTCCTCTGGGGACTTGGTTCAGTGAAATCCGTGTCCCGGTGAGGTTGATGCTAGCGAGTTCGGGCCGCGCCGCGGTTACTCGGCCCGGTCCCAAGGGTCAACCCTGAGCCGCACCAGAACCGCGGAGTGGTAACGCTCGCTGAGGGCCCACTCGAGGACGGCGGCCGAGGTCTGGACCTGAACAACACTGCCGGGCAGTTTCAGGATCTCATCGCCAACAGGCGCCCGCGGCGGTCCGTGAACAGCGATGACCTCGATGGGCGGGCACTGGCCGAGCACACCCCACCCGAGCCGGCGGAAGTCCAGGCGGCGCGGGGAGAGAAACGCCATGCCGACCCGCCAACGGCCCGACAGCCCAGGCTGGTCCCCGTCGATGATCCGGAGCCCGCACTTGACGCGGCCCGATTTCCTGAACCGGCGATCGGCGCGCATCGCGGCCACGCGGGCGATGCCGTAGCTCGCCGCATTAGCCAGGCCCCAGTCGAGGGGATCGACAAAATCGCCGTCCACACTGGCCAGTATCGACTGCGGCCCGATCCCCGGCGACGCCAGGCCCGGACGCGCGGGCCGTATCGCCATCTGCCAGGGCGAGGATTTAGCCCGAGCTGACCGCACCGCCGAGGTAGAGAGCGCCGATCTCGGGATTCTCCAGGACCTCGCGCCCGGTTCCGGACAGCCGCACGCGGCCGTTCTCCATGACCACGCCGTGACTGGACAGCCGCAGCCCGGCACGGGCGTTCTGCTCCACCAGCAGGATGGTGGTGCCCGCCGCGTTCATCTGCCTGATCGCGGTGAACACGGTCCGCAAGATCTTCGGCGCCAGGCCCATCGACGGCTCGTCGAGCATCAGCAGGCGGGGCTCGAGCATCAGCGCGCGGGCGAACTCGACCAGTCGCTGCTGACCGCCGGACAGGCTGCCAGCCTTCTGTCCGGCCCAGTCGGCGATCTGCGGGAACACCTCGAAGACGGCCGCGAGCCGGCGCGCGGTCAGCGCCCGGTCGGACAGGATGTAGCCGCCGAGCTCGACGTTCTCGCGGACCGTCATGTCGCGGAACAGGCTGTGGTTCTGCGGCACCTGCACCACGCCCAGCTCGAGGATCTGACGCGGCGACCGGCCGACAAGAGCATGGCCGTCCAGCATCATCGACCCCAGCCGCGGCCGCAGCAGCCCGCTGATCGTCGCCATCAACGTGGACTTGCCCGCGCCGTTCGGGCCGACGACGCAGGTAATCCCGCCCTCGGACACCTCCAGGGACACCCCTTGTAGCACGTCCCCGCCGCCGTACCCCGCCACCAGGCCGTCAATCTTTAGTACCGAACGGGCCGTGGTGCTTGTCTCCGGTTCCATGGCTTGCTCCGTCATGTGCCCTCCGCGGAGACCGGGTCCTCGTCGGTGTCCTCGATATCCTCGCCGAGGTAGGCGTCGAGCACCCGGCGGTCCGTGCGGACGATATCGGGTGGTCCGGCGGCTACCACGGTGCCCGAGTCGAGCACGGTGACCTGATGGCACAGGCCCATCACGAACTCCATGTTGTGCTCGACGATGAGGAAGGTCTTCCCGGTCGCGTTCAGCTCACGGATGCGGGTGGCGATGTGATTGACCAGCGACAGGTTGACACCGCCGGCCGGCTCGTCGAGCAGGACGATGGCCGGGTCCGCCACCAGGACATAGGCAAGCTCGAGCAGCTTGCGCTGGCCGTAGGACAGCGTTCCGGCCAGCGAGGCGTGATAGCCCGCGATGCCGACGAATTCGAGCTGCTCTATCGCACGCTTACGCGCTCCGGTCCGGTGGTGCTGCGAGGCGACCAGCATGTTCTCCATCACCGTGAGGCTAGGGAAGATCCTGGTCAGCTGGAAGGTCCGGCCGATGCCCAGCGCGAACACCTTGTCCGGGGCAATGTTGGTGATCCGCCGGTCGGCCAGGTACACCTCGCCGACGTCGGCCTTGGCATATCCGGTGATGACGTTGAACAGGGTCGTCTTGCCGGACCCGTTCGGGCCGATCAGCCCGGTCACCGTACCCTCGTCAACCTGGATCGTGCACGTGTCCAGGGCCCGGACGCCGCCGAAGGACTTGTGCACACCCTCGGTCCGCAACAGGACGCTCACCGTTGCGCCTCCCGTACCGGCGCCGTATCCGGCGCCTGCGGCACCGAGGGCGCAGCGGCGGGGATCGCCGTCCGGCCTCTGCTGGTCAGACGGCGGAGGTACTCGCCGCCGGTCGGGATGATGCCGCGTGGCACGAGCAGCACCGCCACTAGGAACAGCGAGCCGAGCAGGATCTCGCTGATGTAGCCGTTGGTGTTGGCGGTCAGGTAGAGCTGGCCCGGCTCGATGATGAGCGCGCCCAGGACCGGGCCGGAAACGGTGCCCAAGCCGCCGAGGAACGCCATCAGCACCACGGACAGGTCGAAGAGCGGGTCAAAGCCGGAAGGCGGCTGGACCTGGGTCAGGTAGAAGAACCAGACCGCGCCGACCAGCCCGGTGATCGCGCCGGACAAGACGAACGCGGTCAGCTTGACCCGCATGGCGTGCACGCCGAGACCGCGGGCCCGGTCCTCGTCGTCCCTGATCGCGCGGAGTTGCAGGCCGAACCGGGAGCGGCGGATCAGCCAGGCCAGCGCGATCGTCCCCACCGCGCAGGCCAGCGCGATGTAGTAGAAGGGGTTGTTGTAGGTCTGTGCCCCCCAGGGCAGGAACGGCGCGTCCAGGCCCGTGGTGCCGCCGGTAAAGGAGAGGTTGTAGGCCATCAGCTGGAAGATGAAGAACACCGCGATCGTGATCACGATGAAGGTGTGCCGCCTGACCCGCAGCGCGACCAGGCCGAACGGCACCGCGATCAGCGCCCCGGCCACCGCCGCCAGCGGCAGCAGGGCGAACACTCCGGTCCCGGTGACATGCCAGTCCCGGGCGGCAATACCGAGCGTGTAGGCGCCGCTGCCGAAGAACACGGCGTGGCCGAGCGAGATGTAGCCGGACAGGCCGGAGAAGATGTTCCAGGCCGACGCGACCGCGACGAAGATCAGCGCGTACACCCCGTAGTTCGTGGCTACGGGGTTGGGGAAGAGCACCGGGAAAGCCACCGCGACGGCGAGCAACGCGACCACGAAGGCAAGCTGCAGGCCGCTCAGCCCGCGCAGGCGCGTCAGGCCGTTGCGGCCTTCGATGTGATCCTCGCTCACTGTGCCCGCACCGCCTTGCGGCCGAAGAAACCTGTCGGGCGGATCAGCAGGACCAGCACGAGGGCAGCGTAGAAGACCACGATTGCCCAGGTCGGCTGCCAGATGTCCACGACGGACTCGAGGGTGATCATGAAGACCGCCGCGACCAGGGCGCCGCCGATGCTGCCCAGGCCGCCGAGGATGATAATCGCGAGCAGCCGCGATATCAGGTCGTAGCCGCTGTTGGGGTTGAAGGCGTTGGTCGCTCCGAACACCATGCCCCCGGCCGCGGTCACGGCCACGCCGATGCCGTACGTGATGGCGGCGACGCGGCTGATGTTGATGCCTATCAGCCGCGCCGCCGTCTCGTCCTGCATCGTCGCGCGCACGCTGCGGCCGAACGTGGTCCGGTACAGCAGCAGGTAAAGCCCCGCGACTAGCGCGAGCGCGAGCGCGAAGCCGTACAGGTAGATGTAGGACAGGTAGAACCCGAACACGTGAACGCTCGAGGTCACGTACGACGCGCTCAGCTGGCGAGGGTTGGCCCCGAAGATCTCGTAGAGGATCCCTTCGATGATCAGCGCGACCGCGTAGCTGACCAGCAGCGTCATCGACGTTCGCTCCCGGCCGCGCAGCGGCCGGATAAACGCCCACTGGATGACGACCCCGATCACGAACATGGCGGGCACGGTGACCAGCAACCCGAGGAACAGGTCAAGGTGCAGCCGTGCCGCCAGTTCGTAACTGAGGTACGCGCCCAGGATGACCATGGCACCCTGGGCGATGTTGATGATGTCGAGTACGCCGAAGATCAGCGTCAGGCCGACCGCCATCAGGGCATAAACACCGCCGACCAGGATCCCGTCGACGATCGCCTGATAGATCTCCCGCGTCACTCAATCTCCTTTGGTGTCAGCTGGTCCAGGCCGGCTTGGTGGATATGATCGCCACCGATCCGGCCGCGCCGACCGGAAGGACCTGGTTGAACGCGGCACCGCCGTTCTGCCACTGGAAGATGAACGCCACGGACTGGCCGTTCTCGCCTAGCGAGTCGAACTTCACCGGCCCCTGCACGCTGGTGAGCGTGACACCGCTGTGCAGGTAGCTGATGATCTTGGCGTTGTCGGTGCCGCCGGTCGCGGCGACGGCCTGAGCCATGACCTGGCCCACCGAATAGGCCTCGGCGACGTCGGCGCCGACGCTGGACGCGTTGCCGCCGTACTTGCTCACGTACGCCTGCACCATGGCCTGGCTCGCCGCGTTGGCGTAGCCCGGATACCAGGAGTTGGGCACCATCATCCCGACCGCGTTGCCCTTGCCCACCGCGGAGGTGAAGGCCGAGCCCTGGTCGGGACCGGCTGCCGCGATGAACAGCTTCGGCGTGTAGTGCTGCTGCTCGAAGGCCTGCATGAAGGCCTGCACGGTCGGCACGTCGGTGGATCCGAGCACGACGATCTGCGCGTTGGAGGCCGCCACCTGGTCGGCCGGGGCCTTGTAGGCCGCGACCTCCGCCGGGAAGATCTTGGAGTACACGGTCTTGACCCCGAGCGCCTGCAGCATCGACTGCGCGAGCTGAACCGGCGGGTCGGCGAACGGGTCATCGGCCATGGGGTAGGCGGCGGTCTTCGGCCTCTGGCTGGCCGGCAACGACGCGATGTAGTTGACGAAGGGGACCAGCTCGTCCTTGATCGGCAGGCTGACGTCGAACACATTGTGATCGGCCTGGTTCGCCGGACTGTTGAAGACCGACGGAGCGCCGCCGGCACCCTCGACGAACGCGTAGCCGTACCGGGCCGCCACGGAGGACGCCGGCGTGGTCAACAGCGACGAGAACGGCCCAAACGCCAAGTTGACGTGGTCGGTAGCGAACAGGGTCTGGTAGTTCGTGTCCACCTGGGTGGGCGAGCTGGCGTCGTTGAGGATCTTGAGCACGACCTGGTGGCCGAGCAGGCCGCCGTGAGCGTTCACGTCAGCGGCCCACAGCTCGTATCCCTTCTGGAAGTTCTGCCCGTCCGTGGAAAAGTCCCCGGTGAGCGAGAGTGACGCGCCGATGGTGATCGGCGTGCTGGAACTCGGGCTGGAGCTAGTGCTGGTGCTGGTACTAGTGCTGGTGCTGGTGCTACTGCTTGTGCTGCTGCTGCAGGCCGCCAGAACGCTCACCGACAGCACTGCTGCCCCGCTCAGAGCGAACGCACGCTTGGAGAGCCAGGGATGACTAGGTCTCACGCCTGGTTCCTCCTTCCTCCATGTTCCGTCATTCGGGTTGATGTCTGCATTACTCGGTGACGTCGAGCCCGTCGGGCACTTCCGCGTGTTCGCTGACGAGTGTCAGCCCAGCCGACTCCGCCTGCTGCTGCAAAAGCGCAGCGAAATCGGCATCGCCGTATCCACGTCCGACCAGGCCCTGGATGAGCTGATGGACGATCGCGGCCACCGGCATCGGCACCTCGTGTTCGCGCGCTGCGGCAAGACCAAGATCAAAGTCCTTTCGCAGCAGCGTGGCGGTGAACGTGGGCTCGAAGTCCAGGTTCACGTATGCGGGCGTCTTGTATCCGGTGAACAGCGAACCCATCACACTCTTGTTCAGACAGGCGAGAAACGCCTGCCGGCTAATGCCGCTCTTTTCTGCCAGAACCGTTATCTCAGCAAGCGACTGTGCCACTACGCCGAGGAACAGGTTGTGGCATAGCTTAACGGTCCTCGCTCCTTCGCCCTCGCCGACATAGGTCACGCCACGGCCGAGCATGCTCAGGTATGGCTCGGCAATGATGAACGCGTCCTGGGGGCCGGAGACCGCGGCCGTCATTTTTCCAGCTCGCACCACTTTGGGATTTCCCATTACCGGCGCGGCGAGCAACGCGGTACCCCGGTCGGCAATCTCGGCCCGCACCCGTGCAGAGGCTTCGGCCGATACGGTGGAGCAATCGACGAGTACCCGGGGCGCCGCCCCGTTAGCGCCGGACATCAGCCCGTCCCGGCCGAGCACGGCGGAGACAAGGTCGTCCGACGAGCCGACGGTGATGAACACGATGTCCCTGGCGGCGAGTTCCGCGGCGGTACCGGCGGGCTTGGCACCCAGCCGTACCAGCGGCTCCGCCTTGGCCGGCGAGCGGTTGTAAACAGCGAGGTCACAGCCCGCCTCAAGCAGCCGGCGAGCCATCTCCACACCCATACGCCCGGTACCCAGCCAGCCGAGCCGGTGCGCATTCTCGTGTCCGACCATGCCGCCAGATCCCTCCCGCCTCTGGTAACAATCGTTTGCACCTGAGACTGGCCTCGCACCACACCGTTTGTCAATGCCGGATGGCCAACCTGTTATCAAAGCCGTATGAAATGGTTCCCGACCAGGACCGTGTCACCCATCGTGCCACCTCACCGGACCTATCCGCGGTCGCCGGTGACCGGGGAGGACGGACCGCCGCTCGGGGCGGACGGGTCAGACCCGGGATCGATCGCTTCGTCAGGCGTCCGGGCACGTAATCACAACCAGCAATCGATTGCGTCAGCTTCGGATTCCGTGTTGGCGGCCGCGACCACCTTACCGTGGCGGACGCGAGCTCACCCCTGGGATGCCCCGCCCGTCCGGCGGGAATGGGCCCTGCGCAGCGGCACCGCCGCCAGGTGGGCGGTCCCGTCCGGCTCTGCGGCGTCGGCCGCCGCGGCCGATCCGGCGGGCGCCGCCACTGACTTGCGGACGACCAGCTCGGGCGCGAGGTAGAGGATCTTCACCGGTGCCTCGCGGTCGCCAATCCGCTCGAGCAGCAGCTGGGCGGCCTCGGTACCCAGCTGATAGTGGGGGAACCGCACCGTAGTGAGCGGCGGCCGGAGCCGGTCGATGAACGGCATGTCGTTGAAGCCGATCACCGAGATGTCGTCGGGGCACTGCAGGCCGACTTCGTCGAGCGCGGCGTAGCACCCGATGGCGAGCATGTCGTTGGCCGCGGCCACCGCGGTAAAGCCGTGCTGCGCGGCGAGCAGTTCGCGGGCGCAGCGGGTGCCTTCCTCGACCGTGTACCGGTTGGCGTAGGCAATCAGGTCCTCCCGGACCGCCATCCCGTGCGCCGCCATGCCCTCCCGGAACCCGCGAAGCCGGCTCACCCCGGTGCTCGCCTCCTGGGGACCCGCGATGTGCGCGATGCGCGTATGCCCGTGCCGGACCAGGTGGCTGATGGCCATCCGAGCGCCTTGCTCGTTGTCCACCGAGACCGAGGGAAAGCTGTAATCCTGCGCGAGCCGGTTCATCAGCACCACCGGCACGTCGGCCGCCGCTGCCTCGACCAGCAGGCGGTCGTGCAGGGTGGCAGTGGCGAGTACGAAGCCGTCGACGTGACGAGCTCGCATCTGCTCGAAGAGCAGCCGCTCCCGGCTGGCATCGGCGTCCGTGTTACCGATCAGGGCCACGTAGCCCGCGCTGGCGAGCTTGTCTTCCAGGCCGCGGACAATCGGCGGGAAGAGCGGGTTGTTCAGGTCCGGGATCAGGACCCCGACCGTGTGCGAGCGGCGGGTCCGCAGGCTGCGCGCGACCGGATTGGGCCGGTAGCCGAGCTTGGCGGCGGCTGCCGATACCCGGCGCGCGGTGTCCTCGCTGACCAGGATGCGGGTCTCCGGATTGAGCGCCCGGGAGGCGGTGGCCGGGTGGACACGAGCAGCGGCAGCCACATCCCGTAGGGTGGCCGGCCGGTCAGGCATAGCTCATCTTGCTCCCCCACCACGTGGCGTGGCGCCTTGCGCACGTTGTCGCACTTCGGACGCACCAACCATATCCCCCGAGGCGGCTGGTAAGCACTACCCCAATCGGTTGTTCGCCGTGGTCAGCAGGGCGGGTGGCACCAGTCGCTCGAGCACGCCGCGGTGGGTGGGGACGGCCTCGGCGTGACGCCGCTCCCCTGCCTCGGTCAGCACCACGTATACGCCGCGGCGGTCGCCCTCGCAGCCGCACCGCTCGACCAGGCCGTGCCGGGTCAGCCGGTCGACCAGCCGGGACAACGCACTCTGGCTCAGGTGGACCGCCTCGGCCAGGTCCTGAGCGCGGAACTTGCGCGTCTCGCTCTCGGCTAGCCGCTCGAGGACCTCGAAGTCGCTCACGCCGAGCCCGTGCCGCTCGCCGAGTTCGCGCTCGAGCGCGGCGCACGCCGCCGCGTGGCAGGCCGCCATCTCCCGCCAGGCGGTCACCACGCTGTCCTCGGTCACGCTCACGAACGCAGGATAGCGCCCCGCCCTAATATTTGCAAGCGCATTAATTGTTCTTGCATCTAGTGCTTGCGCATGCATATAGTCGCACCCATGACTTCATCACGTGTACTTCCTTCATCACGTGTACTCCGAGATGACGACCGCGGCTGGACGCCGCAGCTGTGGGGCATTCTCTTCGTGCTCGGCGGCGCGCTGTGCCTGGACGCGCTGGACGTGTCGATGGTCGGCGTGGCCCTCCCGTCGATCCGGTCCGCGCTCGACCTGAGCACGTCGTCACTGCAATGGATTGTCAGCGGCTACGTCCTCGGCTACGGCGGGCTGCTGCTACTCGGCGGCCGGGCCGCCGACCTGCTCGGCCGGCGGCGCGTGTTTCTCGTGGCCCTGGCCGTGTTCGCGCTCGTATCGGTGCTCGGCGGACTGGTGAGCAGCCCGGGCCTGCTGATCGCGGCCCGGTTCGTCAAGGGCGCGGCGGCGGCGTTCACCGCTCCGGCCAGCATGTCGCTGCTCACCACCACGTTTCCCGAGGGCCCGATGCGCAATCGCGCGTTCAGCATCTATACCGTGTTCGGCGCGAGCGGCTTCTCACTGGGGCTGGTGCTGTCCGGTGTCCTGACCGAGGTCAGCTGGCGGTGGACGCTCCTGGTGCCCGCCCCGGTGGCGCTCGGCGTACTGGCCGCCGCCATCTGGCTCATCCCGGGCGGCGAGCGCAGCGGGCGAGGCGGACGTCGGTTCGACATACCTGGCGCGCTCACCATCACGGCCGCGATGCTGCTGCTCGTCTACACGGTGGTGTCCGCCCAGCAGGCCGGCTGGGGATCGGTCCGGACCGTCGGCTCGTTCGCCGCGGTGGCGGCGCTGCTCGCGATGTTCGGCGCCATCGAGCGGCGCAGCCGGGATCCGCTGGTGCCGTTCGCCATCTTCTCCTCCGCCGCGCTACGGCGGGCCAACATCGGGGCCGTGACCTTGTTCGGCACCTATATCTCGTTCCAGTTCCTGGTCACCCAGTACCTGCAGACGCTGTCCGGCTGGTCGGCCCTGTCCACCGCGCTCGCGTTCCTGCCGGCCGGGGTCATGGTGGTGATCTTGTCCACCCGGATGGGATCGCTGCTCGGCCGGTTCGGCCCGACGCCGCTGACCGGGCTCGCCTTCACCTGCCTGGTCCTGGCCTACGCGATCTTCCTGCGGGCCGGCGTCCACCCGGACTACCCGGCCGTGATGCTCCCCGCCACGCTGCTGGTCGGGCTGGCGTTCGGGCTCGGTTTCTCCTCGCTCAGCGTGGCGGCCACGGCGGGCGTCCCGAATTCCGAGCAGGGTCTGGCGGCCAGCCTGTTCCAGACCTCGTTCCAGGTCGGGGGGGCCGTGGTGCTGGCCATCGTCACGGCGGTCATTGATGCCGGCGGTGCCGGCCACCTCGCTTCGGCGCCGGCCACGCTTGCGGCCTACCGGCCAGCACTGGCCCTGATCACCGGTGTCGCGGCGATCGGGATGCTGGTCGCGCTGAGCGGGATGCGCCGCCGGCCGGACCAGAAGGTTGAACTGGCCGGCAGCCTGGGCGCCGGCAGTCGAGGGACCGGCACCCGGAGTGCGGGTGATCTAGCTGATGAGTTGGCCGCTGGCGAGCTCGCGGCTGCCGAACTGGTCGGCTGCCCGGCGTTGCGGCAAACCGCGGATGTCGCCAGCCACGATACCGAGGCCTGACCGGCGGTTCTGATGCCGCCGGTGGCACCGGCGATGGCAGGACCCGATGCCGAGTCGCTAGGCCGGCGCCTGGTGCGCCGGCCTAGTGGTGGGCCGAGATGATGATCACCAGGGCCGACCCGCTCTTGCCGCGGCGGTTCGGGCTTCCGCCGTCGCCAGCGGCCGATCCCGTGGCGGGCGACAGCACGGTGCGGCTCCAGCTGACGTGCCAGCGCGGCATGTGGCGGCTCAGCCACGGCTCTGATCCGCGGGACCGCCTGGTCTGCGCGGTGGTCCGGGTGAGCTCTTCGCGTCGCTGATCGACCAGGCTCTTCGCAAGTTCCGGATTCATGATGACGGCTCCTCGTACGTGTACTACAACTAATATTCAAGATATATCTTGATGACTATCCGGTCAAGATATATCTCAAGTTTTGGATCCGGGTCGGGGTGGATGCCGGCGTGGATACTGCGCTCTGCCGGGCTACGGCCCTGGGTCTGTGGAGTTTTACGTTCCGGGCGGCCTGCCGATTAGCGTCCCGGGCCCGGTCCGCACGGCGTCAGTCCGGCGCGTCGGGGCCATCCGCGCCCGCCTGGTTGGCTTCCTCGGGCTCGCCGGCATCCGGCAGCGGCGGCAGGTCCAGTACCGGATAGCCCATCAGGACGAACTCCACCGGTATCGCACCCGGCGGGCGAAGCTTGGGATCCCGGCGACCGCGGAAGCGGTTCTGCGGCCCGAGAAGGCGCTCAAATGCCCCCTGGATCTCCTTGTAGAGCTGATCGGCCTCCTCGGCTGTTACGTACAGCCGGGTGGTATTGGCGCCCAGGCTTTCCTCAAGGCCCTCGGGCCATCTCATAGTCGACATGAGGCTGTGCTGGGCCCGGCTCATCGACCGTTCCAGCCATACCTGATCCAGAGCCTCGGCAGCCTGTGACGCCTGCGGGTCTTCCCCCCTCGTACGCCAGCTCATCCGGCCGTAGGACCGACGCCACGGGCGCTCCCGGCCCTTTCCGCCGCCAGCCTCTTCCACGAACCCGTATTTGGCCAGCGTCCGCAGGTGAAAGGCGCAGTTCGCCGGGGACTCCCCGAGCATCTCGCTGGCCTGGGTCGCGGTCAGCGTCCCGGCCTGGCCCAACGCCTCGAGCAGCGCCCAGCGCACCGGGTGGGCCAGCGCCCGGATCGCCTTGGGATCGGTCAGGTTGAGCCCGCGCTCGGCCTGGGCCTCGTCCGGCGAGATCCCATGCTGGTCGGGCGACTCCCCCGGCCCCGGTGTCCCCTCAGGTGCTGGAAGCTCTTCGGAAGTCATGTTTCGAAAGACTACCCTCGAAAGGGTTGTTTTGACAACTTCCTCGGAAGACTTCTTCCGAGAGCGTGGGGCAAGCACAAGCACCCGATCCAGGGTGGTGAAACTAGCCTTTCAGCACCTAAGAACGTGGTGAAACCGCGGTTTCACCACGTTGCCAGGGCGGCGGCGGGAAGCTCGGGAGGTGGCCTGGCGGCGGCGGGGAACTACGAGCGGGGCGCGGGCGGCGTCAGGTCGTGGAGGGCGTGGACGGGACCTTCGCCGGCGCCCAGGCCGGACAGGCCGTGGGCAACGGCGTCACCGGCCATGGCGGCGGCTTGGCGCGCGGCGTCGGGCAGGGACAGGCCGGCCGCCAGGCCTGCGGCCAGCGCCGCGGAGTGGGTGCACCCGGCGCCGTGGGTGGCGGCGACGGGCCAGCGGGCGACCGGAAGCGCCAGGTGACGTGAGCCGTCGAAGAGGTGGTCGACGGGCTCGGCGCCGTGTCCCCCGGTGACCAGGGCCGCTCGCGCGCCCATGGCGACGAGGGCTTCGGCGAGCTTGGCGCGGTCCTCGGTCGCGATCTCGGTGAGCGCCTGGGCCTCGAGGAGGTTCGGGGTCACCACGGTGGCCAGCGGGAAGAGCCGCTCGACGAGGATCCCGACGGCGTCGGGCATGAGCAGCCTGCTGCCCGAGCTGGCCACCATGACCGGATCGACGACCAGCGGCAGGTCCCGCGGCGCCAGCGCGTCGGCCACGGCCTCGATCAGCGGCTTGCTGAACAGCATGCCGGTCTTGGCCGCGTCCGCCCCGATGTCGTCCAGGACGGCGTCGATCTGGGCGCGCACGAAGGCGGGCGGGAGCTCGTGGATGGCGGTCACGCCCGCGGTGTTCTGCGCGGTGAGCGCGACGATGGCCGACATGCCGTGCGCGCCGCAGCGCGCGAAGGCCTTGAGATCGGCCTGGATGCCGGCGCCGCCGCCGGAATCGGACGAGGCGATGGTCAGGACTCTGGGTATTCCCGTCTTGGTCCGGGGGGGTCGGCCGCCCGGGGCAACACTGCTCATTCGGGGAGCTCCGGGCGTCCGTCGACGGGGCTGGACGCGCGGGCGTGCCAGCGGCGGGGAATGCGCCCGGCGGTTCGGGCTGCGTACCCGGCCGCGACGGCCAAGCGCATCGCGGCGGCCATGCGCTCGGGCTCGGCAGCGCGGGTGATGGCCGAGGCGATCAGGACGGCGTCGCACCCGAGTTCCATCGCCAAGGCCGCGTCGCTGGCCGTCCCGATCCCGGCGTCGAGGATGACCGGCACGCCGGCCTCCTCCACGATCATCGCGATGTTGTGCGGGTTGCGCACGCCGAGGCCGGACCCGATCGGGGCGCCGAGCGGCATGATCGCCGCGCACCCGGCCCGCTCGAGGTGGCGGGCCAGGATGGGATCGTCGTTGGTGTAGGGCAGCACCACGAATCCGTCGGCGACGAGCATCCGGGCCGCGTCGAGCAGTTCGGTCGGGTCGGGCAGCAGGGTGTGGTCGTCGGCCACGACCTCCAGCTTGACCCAGTCCGTGCCCAGCGCCTCCCGGCCGAGCCGGGCGGTGAGCATCGCCTCGCTGGCGGTGTGACAGCCGGCCGTGTTCGGCAAGATCGCCACCCCGGCCTGGCGCAGCGTGCCCAGGAGCGAGCCCGCGCCGTCGCCCGCGGATGTGACGCGCCGCATGGCCACCGTGGTCAGCGCGGTGCCCGAGGCGTCGAGCACCCGCCGCAACACGTCCAGGCTCTGCACTCCCCCGGTACCCAGGATGAGCCGCGAGGCCAGCTCCTGGCCGGCCAGCGTCCACTTGTCGGCCGGAGCCGACCGGCTCAGCACGTCGCTGTCAGTCATCTCAACCTCCTTGAACCGCCGTGACCACCTCGACCTGGTCGCCGTCACGCAAGGGCGTGACAGCCCAGGCCCCGCGGGGCACGACGTCGCCGTTGACGGCGGCCGCCACGCCGCTGGTCAGGTCGGTTATGGCGGCGACGGCCGCGGCCAGGGCGGCGCCGTCGGGCACCTCGTGTGGCTCGCCGTTGAGCTTGACCTGGATGCTCATCGCGGCCCGTCCGGGGCGGTGAATCGCTGCGGGGTGAACGGCTCCCACTCCGGGGCGGGCGCCTGGCCGGCCAGCAGGGCCACCACCGCGTCCGCGGTCACCGGCGACATCAAGATGCCGTTGCGGTAGTGCCCGGTGGCCAGCAGCAGTCCGTCCGGGCCGCACCACCCGACGACCGGCCCGTTGTCCGGCGTGCCCGGCCGCAGGCCGACGCAGGTCTCGGCCAGGATCAGCTCGCTGGTCACCGGGAGGACGCTCATCGCCTCGTGGAGCAGGTCGTGCACGGCGCCCGCGGTCACGGTCTGATCCGGGCCGCGCTCTTCCTGCGTGGCGCCCACGACCAGCTCGCCGTCGGCCCGCGGCACGAGGTAGATGTCGGTGCCGCGGACGATGGCCCGGATCGTGCGGCTGAGGACCGGCGGGACCCCGGCCGGGTGGCGCAGCCGCAAGAGCTGGCCCTTGACCGGCCGGACCACGGTCCGCAGCGGCTCCGGCAGCCCGTCCACCGCGCCGGACCAGCAGCCGGCGGCCACCACGACGTTCGGCGCGTCGATGTCGCCGCCGTCGGCCAGCCGGACCCCGCGGGCCCTCCCGTCACCGGTCCGCACCGCTACCGCCCGGTCCCGGACGGTCCGTACCTTCGCCGAGCGGGCCGCCTCGCCCAGGGCCGCCGCGTACCGGCGATTGTCCACCGACCAGTCGCCGCCGAACAGCACGCCGCCGTGCACGTCGGGGGCCAGGAACGGTTCTAGCGCGCGGCAGGCCCGGCTGTCCAGTTCTTCCGCGTCCAGGCCGGCCGACCGGCGAAAGGCGGTCAGCCGGGCCAGCGCGGCGTAGTCGTCGGGGTCGTAGGCGACGGCGAGCGTCCCTTCCCGTCGCAGCCCGACATGCTGCCCGGCCGCGGATTCCAGCTCGGCCGCGAACGGCCCGAACCGCCGGACCGCGAGCAGGTTGAGTCGCAGCAGCGCGCCCTCGCCGAACAGGGCTTCCGAGGCCGGGGCGAGCATGCCCGCGGCCACCAGGGTCGCGGCATCGCCCACCTCGGGATCGACGAGCACGACGTCCAGCCCGGCGGCCGCGGCCCGCCAGGCGATCGCGGTCCCGATCACGCCGCCGCCCGCCACAACCACGTCTGCAGTGTCGGCCATATGCACTCCCTTCGCCGGCATTACCCGGATCAGGTTCGACGGTCGGAGGCGTGCGCCTCCCTCTCAGCCCGGCGGGCTCCCGTGGTCAACTAACAGCTTATATCCATGATTGGATGACGCGGTGACGGACGACTTGCGGACCCGGCTGGCCGATGCGCGGCTCTACCTGTGCACCGACGGCCGGCGGTCACGCGGTGACCTGGTCCCGTTCCTGGACGCGGTGCTCGGCGCGGGAGTGGACATCGTCCAGCTTCGGGAGAAGGGCCTGGAGGCCGGGGAAGAGCTCAGGCTGCTCGAGGTGTTCGGCGACGCGTGCCGGCGGCACGGGCGGCTGCTGGCGGTGAACGACCGGGCCGACGTGGCGCTCGCGGCCGGGGCCGACGTGCTGCATCTGGGCCAGGACGACCTGCCGGTGCCGGTCGCGCGGGCCATCCTGGGTGCCGGGCCGGTGATCGGGCTAAGCAGTCACAGCCCGGCCCAGGCGGATGCGGCCGCTGCCGAGCCAGGCGTGGACTACTTCTGCGCCGGGCCGGTCTGGACGACGCCGACCAAGCCGGGACGCCCGGCGACCGGTGCGGACCTGCTGAGCCACGTGGCCCGGTCGGCACCCGCGCGTGCCTGGTTCGCGATCGGCGGGATCAGCCTGGCCCGGCTGGACGAGGTGCTGGCCGCCGGGGCCACCCGCGTGGTAGTCGTCCGGGCCATTACCGAGGCCGACGACCCGGCCGCCGCCACGGCCTCGTTCACCCGGCGGCTATGCGCACTGTGATCGGATGCCCGCCGCGTATGCCACGATGAAATATGCGGATCGCCGGGGTGGAATCGACAGACCTGTTCGTAGGGACCGCGCAGCGTCCGCTGCAGGTCATGCGGGTGACGCTGGAGAACGACGGGCCAGCTAGCGCCCCGGACGGCGCGGCCACGGTACACGTGCAGGGTCCCGGAACCAGAGACCCGGGCCCGTTCGGAATAGCCGGTTTTAACCTGGGCGAACGGAAAGATTTTGAAATCCCGGTCGAGATCGCGGCGCCCTATCAGCCGGGCAGTAAGCGCCGGGTCATGGTGACGGTCGAGACCGCAACGGGACGGACTCAGGCCGAGGCAGACCTGATCGTGGCCGAGCCGGGCTGGACGATGTGGATGGTCAGCCACTTCCACTACGACCCGGTGTGGTGGAACACCCAGGGGCAGTTCGCCGAGGCCCGGCTCAGCCTGCCCGACGAGGACGGCCAGATGCCCGACGTCAGGGCCGCCTTCGAGCTGGTCAGCGCGCACCTGGACAAGGCCAGGAAGGACGACGACTACAAGTTCGTGCTGGCCGAGATCGACTACCTCAAGCCGTACTTCGACGCGTTCCCGCAGGACCGGCACGACCTGCGCGCGCTGCTCGCCGAGGGCCGGGTGGAGATCGTCGGCGGCAACTACAACGAGCCGAGCACCAACCTGATCAGCCCGGAAGCCATCATCCGCAACGCGGTGTACGGGATCGGGTTCCAGCGGGACGTGTTCGGCGGCGACCCGCAGTCGGCGTGGATGCTCGACGTGTTCGGGCATGACCCCGGGTATCCGGGCCTGATGGCGGCGGCCGGGCTGACCTCGTCCTCGTGGGCGCGCGGGCCGTTCCACCAGTGGGGGCCGGCCGGGGCCGAGGGCGGCGGCAACCGGCGGATGCAGTTCAGCACCGAGTTCGAGTGGATCTCACCCGATGGCAGCGGACTGCTCACCGCGTACATGGCGCACCACTACGGCGCGGGGTGGCGGCTGCACACGCTACCGGACCTGCAGGCCGCCGAGGCCGAGGCGTACGGGCAGTTCCGCGCGCTGGCGCAGGTCGCGACGACCCGGAATGTCCTGCTGCCGGTCGGCTCGGACCACGTGATCCCGGCCCGGTGGGTGACCGATATCCACCGGGCCTGGAACCAGCGGTACGTGTGGCCGCGGTTTACCACCGCGGTGCCGCGCGAGTTCTTCGCCGCGGTCCGCGCGGAGGCCGGTTCCGGGCGTTCCGCGGGCGCGTGGATCACGCCGCAGACCCGGGACATGAACCCCGTCTACACCGGCAAGGACGTCTCCTATATCGACACCAAGCAGGCCCAGCGCGCGATCGAGACCGCGGTCACCGAGGCCGAGCGGCTCGCCACCTTGGCCTGGCTGGCCGGGGCGTCGTTCCCGCACGCGGCGCTGGACAAGGCCTGGCGGCTGCTGGCCTACGGGGCCCACCACGATGGCATCACTGGCGTGGAGTCCGACCAGGTGTACCTGGACCTGATCGGCGGCTGGCGGGAGGCGTGGGAGCTTGGCTCCGGCGCACTCCGGGACGCGGTGGCGGCCCTGTCCGGATCCGCGGGACCGGTCCAGGCCGGACCGGTCCAGGCCGAGCCGGTCCAGGCCGGACCGGTCCAGGCCGAGCCGGTCCAGGCCGGGGTGCGGGTCCAGGTGTTCAACGGGCTGGCTAGGCCGCGCTCGCAGCTGGCCACCGTCACCGTGCCGTGGCCCGAGGACGGCACCGGCTGGGTCGAGGTCCGCGACGACGCCGGCGATCCGGTACTGGCCCTGGCCGAGGGCGTCCTGCGGCGCGAGGACGGCTCGCTGGCCGAGGTGACGCTCACCTTCCGGGCCAGGGACGTGCCCGCACTCGGCTACCGGACCTATCAGGTGGTCGCCGCGCCCGCGGAGGGCACGGCCGCGGGGTGGCAGGACGCCGGCGCCGGAGCCATCGAGAACGGCCGGTACCGGGTCACCGCGGATCCGGCGCGGGGCGGGACGGTCAGCGTCGCCGACAAGCGCACCGGGGCCTGCGCGCTCGCCCGGCCCGGCAACGAGCTGGTCATCCAGGACGAGTACGCACAGCATCCCAAGCACGGGGAAGGCCCGTGGCACCTGTCGCCCAAGGGCCCGGGGACGGGTTCGTCGGCGGTCGCGGCCGCGGTCCGGGCGGAGCGGTGCCCGATCGGCTCGCGGCTGGTCGCCACGTTCACGCTGGACGGGCTCGAGGTGACCCAGGAAACGCTGCTGTGGGAGAGCGCGGAGCGGGTCGAGTTCCGCACCCACGTCGACGGGTACAGCGACAAGGACCGGCTGCTGCGGGTCCGCTTCCCGGCCGACGTGCCCGGCGGTCTGCCGGTGTACCAGACGGCCACGGCGGTGGTCGGCCGGTCGTTCGGGGTGACGGACGTGGACTCCGCGGAGCACTGGTACACGCTGGACAACCCGGCTCACCAGTGGTTCGGGCTCGGCTCGACAGCGCGAGTGCGGACCGGCGGTCCCGGCGGGACGATCCAGGCCATCGGGGTGGCTGAGGTGGTCTGCCCGGACAGCTCCGACAGCGGGCTGCGCGAGGTAATCCGCGACCTCATGGTGGCGCTGGCCGCGGCCGGGGTGACCGCGACCTGCAGCCAGGCCGGCGGATCGAGGTACGGCGGGCTCGACGCGGACTCCAACCTGCCCGACGTCAGGATCGCGGTCGGCGGCCCGGACGTGAACGCGTTCACCGCCGAGGTGCTGGCGGCGGCCGGGCGCACGCTCCCCGGCGGGACGGCGCGGGCGTGGGTACCCGCGGCACGCAGCCGGGCGGACGCCTTCGCGCCAAGCGCCGACGTGCGCGGGGCGTCCGACCTGCCGGTGCTGATCGTGACGGGCAGCGGGACTGGCGGGCTGGCCGCGGCGGTCACCGGACTGGCCGAGGACCTGGCCGACGCCCTGGTCGAGGGGATCGGGGACACTGCCCCGGCGCCGAGCGAGGCACCGCTGGCGGACCGGTCGGTGGCGCTGCTGAACCGGGGCACGCCGAGCGGCGTGGTCACCCCCGACGGGACCATGCACATGTCGCTGATGCGCTCGTGCAGCGGGTGGCCATCGCGGATCTGGATCGACGGGGAACCCCGCACCACGCCGGACGGCAGCAGTTTCGCCTGGCAGCACTGGAGCCACACGTTCGAGTACGCGCTGGCCTCCGGCCCGGGCGACTGGCGCACCGCGGGCTTGCAGACCCACGCCGAGGATTACAACCACGACCTGATCGCGGTGACGGGCGGGCCCGCCAGCGCCAGCGGGGGCGATCTGCTGTCGGTCGAGCCTGCCAGCGTCACGCTCAGCGCGTTGAAGCCGCGCGGCAATCCGCTCGCGTCCGGACGGAGTCCGGCTTCCGCGGGCGACAGCGCGGACGAGGTCACGGTCCGGCTGCGGGAGACCAACGGGCGGCCCACGACGGCGCGGGTCCGGCTGGCCAGGCCCGTCGCCGCGGCGTGGCTGACCGACCTGCTCGAGGAGACCGACGGCGCGGCGCTGCCGGTGGCGGACGGCGTGGCGATTGTCGACATGCCGGCCTTCGGCACGGTGACGCTGGTCCTGCGCACCCAGTCGCGGGGATCCGATGGCCTGACCGCGGTCGAACCGGTCCAGCCGGTCTACGCGCGCTACTGGCTGCACGGGAAGGGGCCGGCGCCGGCCGGGAACCTCCCGGTGGCAGTGCACTTCTCCCCCGCCCGGGTCGCCCTGGCCGAGCCGGGCGAAGCCGGCCTGGTCACGCTGACCGTGGGCTGCGGACCCGAGCCGGCCTCAGGGACCGTCGAGCTGGTCCTGCCCGACGGCGTCACCGCCACCACCGAGCCCGACCTGCGCTACGAGCTGGCACCCGGCGGGTACGCGGCCTGGGATCTGACCGTACGGGCCGCGCCGGGAACCGGTCCCGGACGCTATTTCGCGGCGGCGCGGATCCGCGACGAGCACGGTCAGGTCATCGAAGACACGGCCATGATCGCCGTGGGCGAGCGCCGCTGGCCCGACCCGGCGCTGCCGCCCGAGGAGGCCCTGGAGGTGATGCAGGCCGACTTCATCGTGGCCGCGAACGAGGCGGAGCTGACCGTGCTCACCCCCGAGCTGCGGCTGACGCCGGGCAGCCGGGGCGAGGTGCAGGTCAGCGTGTCCACTCAGCTGGCCTCGGAGATGCACGGCGAGGCGCAGCTGGTGTCGCCGTTCGGCACCTGGGACCTGTTCTCACCCCCGGCCCAGGGCTTCAGCGCCACGGCGCGAGAGCCGGCGGTGCTGCGCTTCGCGGTCACCGTGCCCGCCACCGCGCGGTCCGGGACCCGGGCCTGGGGGCTGGTCAAGGTGATGTACTTCGGCCGGGTCCGGTACAGCCAGGCCATGCCGATCAACATCGTCGCGGGCTAGAAACCACTACGCTTCGGGCGAACAATGTACGGTAGGAGCTTGGCTTGTTTATCCATCTTTAACGCGCGAACTCCAGAGGACCTATGCAGTCCGCTACCGCTCTTCTCGTGGGGAATCTGCCCGCGGAGCCGAACAGCTTCATCGGCCGTGAGCGTGACCTCGCTGAGCTGGCCAAGCTGCTCACTGAGGTGCGCGCGCTGACCCTGAGCGGCCCCGGCGGCATCGGCAAGACGCGGCTCGCGGTGCGGCTGGCTCGCGAGGTCGTCGATACGGCCGGGGCGGTGGACGGGACTGAGACTCCTGGCTTCGGCGCCGACCTGGACGAGGCGTGGCTGGTGGAGCTGGCTGACTGGCGCGGCCAGACCGCCCAGCGCGTGGCCGCCACCATCGGCGTGCGCGAGGAACCGGGCGTGCCGCTCGCGCAGACGCTGGCCGAGGCGCTGCGGTCCCGGCACATGCTGCTGATCCTGGACACCTGCGAACATCAGGTGAGCGACTGCGCCACGCTGGTCCAGCTGCTGCTGGCCCGGTGCCCGTGGCTGCGGATCGTGGCCACCAGCCGGGAACCGCTCCGGGTCCGCGGCGAGACCATCTGGCGGGTCCAGCCGCTCGATCTGCCGCCCGACGACGCGATCGGCGACGAACTGGCCGGGCACGAGGCCATCCGGCTGTTCGCGGCGCGCGCGTCGGGCGCCAGGCCCGGCTTCGCGCTGACCGAGGACAACGAGGCGGCGGTGGCCCGGCTGTGCCGGACGCTGGACGGCATCCCGCTGGGTATCGAGCTGTCCGCGGCCCGGGTCCGGGCGCTGTCGGTCGAGCAGATCGCCGACCGGCTCCGGGACCGGTTCCAGCTGCTCGACTCCGGTGACCGGACGGCGCCGCCCCGGCAGCAGACGCTGCGGGCCACCGTGGACTGGAGTTACGAGCTGCTGGATGAGGCCGAGCAGACGCTGCTGCGCCGGCTGGCGGTGTTCTCCGGCTGGAACCTGGACATGGCCGAGCAGGTCTGCTCGGACGAGGCCATCCCGGCCGACGCCGTTCTCGACCTGCTCATCTCGCTCATCGACAAGTCGCTGGTGGTCCTGGACGGCGAGGCGGCCGGCGACGCCAGGTACCGGCTGCTGGACACGATCCGGGAGTACGCGCTGGAGCGGCTGGTGGCCGCGGGCGAGGAGTCCCGCCTGTTCCTGCGGCACCGCGACTGCATCTTGGACCTGGTCGAGGACACGGCCAACCGGATGTTCCGCCGCGGCGACCCGCCCTGGCCGGTGCGCCGGGCGATCTTCCGCCGCGGCATCGCCGAATTCGGCAACTTCCGGATCGCGCTGGGCACCTCGCTGAGCCACGGGCACACCGCCGAGGGCCTGCGGCTGTGCACCGGGCTGCTGAACATGTGGGTGCCGCACGGCGACCAGCGAGAGGCGGCCACCTGGTTCGACCGGTTCCTGGTCCAGGAGGGCGGCGAGGTCGCGCCGCAGGTCCGCGGGCGGGCCCTGACCGCCCGGTCCGAGATCGCTTTCGACCTGCAGGACTATGACACGTTGCTGCGCACCGCGCAGCAGGGCCTGGAGATCAGCCGGGCCTGCGGCGACGGCTTCACGGTGCCCAGCGCGCTGCGGACGCTGGGCCAGGCCGCGCTGCGGGCGGGCCGGTTCGCCGACGCTACCGCCCTGATCGACGAGGCCACCGAGGCGGCCGGCGCGGCGGGCAACGACTGGGAGGCGGGCCTCACGCTCGCGGCCAAGGCCGCCATCGCGGTCCGCCAGAACACGCTGAAGTCGGCGCAGCGCTCGTATGAGGCCGCGCTCGAGGTGCTGAGCGATAACAACCGGTGGGGCGTGGCGCAGGTCCAGTACGGGCTGGGGACCGTGGCCCGGGCCCGCGGCGACGCCGGCGTGGCGGTGCGGCACTTCGAAGACGCCGCGGAGATCTTCCGCGAGGTGGACGCCTGGATCGAGATCGCCCGCTGCCAGGCCGGGGTCGGCTGGGTCGCGCTGGCCGGCGGCGACCTGGACCTGGCCCGGGCCCGGCTGGGCGAGAGCTTGCGCATCAACCAGGCCTGCGGCCAGCGGCTGGGCATCGCCCGCGGGCTGGAGGCGTTCGCGGCCCTGGCCGCGGCCCGCAAGCAGCCCGAGCAGGCCGCCCGGCTGGCCGGGGCCGCCACCCAGCTGCG
>Ga0070735_10000774_pt1 | contig 32578 bp, 35 predicted proteins | sample Coa_R1_FD_66443 | JGI IMG/M metagenome (GOLD analysis project Ga0070735, IMG submission 66443) | Surface soil microbial communities from Centralia Pennsylvania, which are recovering from an underground coalmine fire - Coalmine... | ecosystem: Environmental > Terrestrial > Soil > Unclassified ...
CGTGTCGAAAACCGCTGCCGCCGTGCTGGCCTTCGCAGGCCTGCTCTTGTTCTCCATTCCGATGTCGGCACAATTTAATGGCCTTCTTCCCAGTGGAAACGTATACGGCGGAGTCGCCTATGGCCAACTCACCAACGTTGTCAACAAGCAGAGCTATAAGGGCCTGAACGTTTCCTTTGAAGACCTGCCCTTTGCTCGCTTTCCTCGATTGGGACTTGTTCTCGATGCCAGCGCATTCACTCGCAGAGGAGTGAAACAATACAATGGAGTCGGTGGCGTTCGCCTCTCGACCAATATCGGCCGATGGCGCCCCTTCATCCATGGCATGGCCGGGATCCGGCATTTGAACTCCAGTGGTTTTGTCTACAACCCGCTTCTTATTGATGTGGGCGGAGGCGTCGACTATAAGCTCGGCTTCAAAAACTTTTCCTGGCGGGTGCAGGGCGACTACATGCATAGTCACTATGCCAGCGCCTATCAGAACGATTACCGCGCTTCCACCGGTATCGTCTGGCGCTTCTGAACTGTCCATCCGACCCTGTACCAGTGGTTTGCTACCGATTCTGCCGCTGGCGCATCCAACAACTTTCTGCTTGTTCATGGGTTTATCAAGGCAGAAGGAGGATGTACGTTCATGCGCAAGATCGCGGTTACTGCATTTCTAACGATAGTTATGACGGGCTTCGCCGCAGCCCAGATCCCGACCTCGGGCAATGTTTTCTTCGGATACTCCTATTACAACTCCAGCATCAGCGGACAGCGCACCAGCCTCAACGGATGGGAAGGCTCGGTCGAAGGGAAAGTCTTGCCGTTTATCGGCATCGTTGGAGATTTCAGCGGCTACGACGGCTCGCAGAACTTCACGACTTGCACTACCCCAATTCTCGATTGTGTCACCTTCCACAACAACTTTACCGAACACAATTACTTGTTCGGACCTCGCGCATCGGTTTCTGTTGGAAAAATCCGCCCCTTTGCCGAACTGTTGGTGGGTGCTGGCCACATTCACGTGAACGGAGGAGGTTCGGACACTTCCTTCGCCACCGCTGTCGGCGGAGGTATCGATTACAAGTTGCTGCGAGTCCTGGCCTGGCGTTTCCAGGCGGATTACATCCATACCACGCTGTTCAATGTTGCTCAGAACAATGTCCGCCTCACAACTGGAATCGTGCTTCGGTTTTAGTCATATCGCCACAAACAAAAACAGGGCTCAGCTGGTTGGCTGATCCCTGTCTTCCGTGGCCACAACAACAAATCTACCGGAAGGAAACGAGATCGTATCGGTCGGTCAGCGCCCAACGAACAATTCGTCATTCCTGTGAACTGGACGAGTGGAAGAGCGGCGCTTTAGCGCCGCGTCAACCACAGCCATACAAGGGGCTTTAGCCCCTGCGCTCTACGCCTGCGGCATCCCATCCGCTTCATTCGCCCAGTATTTGTGATCGCGTAAGAAAAACTTTTCGTTCCAGAAATTCATTCCCGTCTTCAGAAATAGCCATCCCACCTTCAGAGGTCCCATCCGCTTGAACCGCCGATTTGTCGTGTAGACTCCGCCGCGTACAATCGCAAATCTTTTCTGCTCGACCTGCTGGCTCAACCGGTAATCCTCGGCGAAGAGTATCTGCTCGTGGAATCCGCCCAGTTCCCAGAACTTCTTCCGCTCAAACAGCATAAACATTCCCGTCGCAAACGGACGGTGCAGGTACGACAAATACTGGAAGAAGTCGTTTCCGGCGTAGAACAGCTTGTCGATCCAGCTTCCGCCGTTGCACAGGATATTCGTCGTCACACAGTGCAATTGTTTCGCCTGTGCTTTCTCCATGCAGCGTCGGATCAGCGATGGATCCGCCAACTCGATATCCGCGTCCAGAAACAGGACGTATTGACTATTCGCTTCCGCTGCTCCGTGGTTTCGCCCGACCGACGGCATGCCGCCGCGGATCACGCCCACGTTCAGGCGGTCGCGAAAACTCATCACAATCTCCGGAGTGCCGTCCGTCGAATTCGCGTCAGCGACCAACACTCTCGTACTCGACATCTTCGAGTAATCCTGCTTCGTCAGCGAAGTCAGCAGCCTCGGAATCAACTTCGCCTCGTTCTTCGCCGGAATCACGATGGTCAGCTCGTTCTTCGCATTGCCCTTTGTCGAATTCATGCTTGTCAAAGTCATGGATTTGTACCCCCGTTTCGTCGATCGTCAAATATGTGAGGCGCGAATCGACCCACCCCCCAGAGTTGTAGTAACCGATCCCATCTTGTTCCACGTGCAGCGCCTGATGGGTGTGCCCACAGAAAATTCGTTGCGCCTCATGATGCTTGGCGTATGTGATCGCCCCGGCAGACACCTTTGTCGACATGCGCAGCCAACGCGTATTCAGGCGGTCGATCATGCGCGCAATCGGCTTGTGTTTGAAGTCCATCTTCTGCAACTGCAGATACAGCGAAGTCCCCAGCCGGCTCAGCCGCAAGTTGCTGACCTGAAACCCATCGAATTGATGCCCGTGGATCGCAATATGTTGCAGCCCGCGATACTCCCACCGGTAATCCTGGTACACGCGCACCCCCACCAGGTGCGACATGATGTTCGCCAGTCCGTGATCGTGATTCCCTTCCACCCATACCACTTCAATGCCTCGTTTCGGATTCGACAGCTTCCGGATGCATCCCAGAAATTTCCAGTGCTCTTTCGTCAGGCGGGCAAAATTAAGGTCGGCAAAGATGTCGCCCAGCAGAATCAGCCGCTGAAAGCAATTCTCCCTGAGGACGCGAGTCGCCTCGCGGGCGTGGCTGGTCTCCGCCCCCAGATGGAGGTCCGAAAGGATCAGCGTGTTGTAACCATGCGGACCCATACTCCCCTTCTAGCATCCGATTGTTACTCCTTGATTAACATTGCATCAATATTGGTGCATAGGAGTAATCGGGAAGTAACAAGCGGATGAGTATTTTGAGTGCAAATGCCGCAAAGTTCGCGCACTGCACCGCACTCGGAGGCGCCGTGATCCCCTCTATCAAATCCGAGCGCATCGATCTCAACTCAGGCATAATTTTCGGTTCGAAACCATTTCTTATCGCGGAGAAGACCATGCAAGCCGATTATTCCGTAGAAATCCTTCTACTCGTAATCGCCGTAGCCGTTAGCACAATCGCTCTGCGGCCCTACATCGCTCCACCCGCAGTCGCTGCCCAGTCCATCGAGCACGGGCCGTTCTACATTGAGCCGGGTGTCGCCGCACTTCGCGCGCCCGACGGCAGCCCAACAGGTACTGGGCAAAGTCGCGGTGGATCTGCGGAACGGAAACATCTGGGGATTTCTCACTCTGACGCAAAATCCATATCCCGCGGCAGGAGCGAAGACTACACCGCCTGTCTCCCATCCCTTCTTGCTCGGCAAATTCGCGTTAGAGGACACGGCCAGGTAGGGGAGGCAGGCTCTCTTCAGTAACTTGAATCTGAATATAGGATTCCTGTATACTCATGAATATAGGATCCCGATATATGCCCACGACCAAGCGCATCCGCTCCAAAATCGCCCGTGGCAGCGCCGACCTGGCTATCCTTTCTTTGTTGGCCGAACAGCCTCTGTACGGTTTCGAAATCGCCAAGCAGATCGGCGAACGCACCGGTGGCGCCCTGAAATTCACCCTGGCTTCCCTCTACCCGCTGCTCTATGAAATGGAGGCGCAGGGATGGGTGGAAGCTCATTGGCAAGCAAACGCCGCGGGACGAGACCGCCGATACTATCGTCTGACAACGACTGGTCGCCGCCAGCTTGCTCCTCTGCGCGAGGAGTGGCGTTCATTCTTTCGTGCTCTCGACGCCTTGGCAGGAGTCAGCCATGCCTGATTGGAAACGCCTGGTTCGCAAGCGCACACGGTCGCTTTCCCTTTCTCCCGCGGCGAAAGAGAAAGTGATCATCGAGCTTTCTGATCACCTCGAAGAAGCTTATGAGAGTGCGCGTGGGCAAGGCCTCGATGAAAGAGCCTCGATGAGACATGCTCTGCAAGAGGTTGGCGGATGGAGCGTTCTATTGGCAGAGATCGGCGGTACGAGATCTGAGGAGGGTTCCATGAACCATCGCACAAAAAGTCTTTGGCTGCCCGCCCTAATCACTCTGCTGGGAGCAAGCTTGTCGCTGACGCTGACGCAGTTCCTCGGCCCTCAACCGCGCCTGGTATGGATTGGCAGATTGGGAATGACTTTCTACTGGCCTTGGCTCGCCAGCCTTCCATTTTTTGGTGCGGCAGGCGCTTACCTCTCGCGCCGCGCACAGGGGCCAACTCGCGTCCGGCTCGCCGCAGGGCTCTCTCCCGCTCTAATCATGCTTATCGTGATGTGCCTGATCTTGCCCTGGGGGCTGGCCATTGATGGGTTACATTTCTTGCGGCTCGTGGCTTTTGGACTCGGACTGATCACGTGGGTGGCGATTCCGGGCTTCGCTCTTTTGATCGGCGCAGTCCCGTTTCTGCGTGAAAGCGAACCCACGGCGCACACTATTGTCTGAAGTCCACAGCAGAAGCCCACAGCAGGAGGGTCTGAGGTCTGAAGCCCGCGGTCATACCGCGGAAGCCGGCTCTTAGTGTGCAGGCGGCACGTACTCCTTCGGCTTGGCCGAGCCTTCACCGAAGAAAAACATCTCAAGCTGTTTCACGATGACTTCCTGATCCTCGCGCCGCGCCGGATTCAGCCGGTACTCGTTCAGCAGCATCTTGCAGTGCTCCGTCCACATGCGCCACGCATCCTGCGAGACGTTGTCGTACACTTTTTTCCCCAGCTCGTTATCAAACGGAGGCTCGTCCAATCCGGGCAGGTCTTTCTGCAGTTTCACACAATGAACGATATGCGCCATAAGTCCCTCACACGATGAAATCACCCGCCAAACGGCGGAACTTCTATCTTACATCTCTATTCGATGTCGAGACAGCAACCGGAGGCGCGAACTCGGCCGGTTGTGTGGCGCGGGCGCCTCGCCCGCAAAATGCTGACAACTATCGAATTGCCGGAGGATCGTGCGAGGAAGCCTTGGAGTGAAGTGTACTTCTACTGCTCGCGAAAAAACCGCGCCCAAATTCCAACCATCACCCCCCACATCACCGCCAGCGGAATCAAGCTCGCGGTCCCGCGTAGTCCCATCAACTGCCCGAGGTTGAAAGCACCATATCCGCCAGCCGCCTCGCCCGCCAGCAACATCGACTCGCGATTGTTCGCCAGGTCCCCGGCCCAAAACGCCGGCCACGAAGAATGCACGATCGGACAGCTATCCTGCATCGCCAGTTGCGACGAAGTCGACACAACCATCACCGTCACAAACACGCTATAAAACGCCAGCGCTATTAACACGCAACGCCATACTGAGGAAGCACGCGTCCACGCCATGCCAAATCCCAGGCAGAGCAATGGAATGCACGCGCTCGCATAGCGCGGCCCAAATGTCAGGCCCGCCTTCCACCAATAAAATGATGCGTTGAATAAAAAGTAATAGACGGCGATCGCACCCGCTGTAAGTGCCGGACCACGGAATCCCTTCCCCAACAGCCACAACCCCACGGCTGCTCCCGTCATCACCGGCGACGCTAACAACAATCCCCGCGAACACCCAAACAAAAGCTTCAGCAGCCGGTCCGGATGCGGATATGTCAACCCCATATACCCCTGCTGCTGCATAAACGAGAACGAATTCGGATCATAGTACGAGTAACTCGGCCGCAACGCTCCGAACGCGGCATACAGATAGCCGAACAACACGCATGCACAAATCACCGCTCCCAATCCGACTCCCGTACCCACGCGCCAGCGCGCAGCCGTACCCCTGCGCCAGGCTTGTCCCAGTGCGAAGAATGCCAACAGCGCCGACACCGGAGCCGCAGGATATTCCGTCACGGTGGCCCATCCCGCGGCCAGTCCAACGGCAAGCGCCCACCAGAATTCGGCTCGCACGCTCGGACCCTCGCCGACCTTGACGGCCGCCGCGAAGGCAAACACTAGGCACGCTCCCACCAACGCGTGTGCCCAAAACAAACTCGCGTAGGCCAGCATCGGTGTGCCGATCGCCATAACGATTACGCCGAACGCGGCCCCGCCCAGCCTGGCTCCAAACCGCAAGGCCAGAAAGAACAAGCAGATGCCAGCCAATGCGGTCGGCAAGGCCACCGCACAAGCGGTCACTATGTACGAAAGCGCATACTCACCGCGCGCCGACTCCGGATCCATGCCCACCACCCGCATTCCGGCCCGCGCACCAAGCGCAAACGGTACCGCCAGAAACACCAGTCCAGGCGCTTTTTCCGAATAGTAATGCCCCTGAAAGTGAGCTTTGTCCCCGGTGTTCGCCTGGTAGGCATCGATCTGCAGAGTGTGGTGCTCGACAATCGCGCGCAGCAGATCGAAGCGGGAGTTCTGATTCCATCCCCCGCCCTCATAGAAATAAATAAAGGAGAGAAAAGTTGAGAGACCCAGCAGTGAGGCTAGTTTCCAATGCGCTCGAGAATTTCCAGGCATTGGCCTTAATGATAAGGCCTGAAACAGCAATCACCGACCTGAGTTTCAAGACGCGACGTCAGTCCGACGACTCGCGCTTTTGCCCGTGGATCGAAGGATCTCGTGTGCCGTGCTAATTCGTCAGTTCTTCTGCCCCGCCGACGACATCAGCTGCGCGACGATTCGCTTCGTCTCGTCGTCCATCGTGTCCATGGGATACTTTGTCCCGTTCGATGCATTCATTCCTCGAATGCCCACGTATACCGCGTCATAAGGCGTGTCGCCCAGGTTCTCCACCTTATGATGGAATGGCGGATACCATCTCGCCTCACCCGCCTTCGAATAGACCTCGCGCACTTTTCCGTTCTCATCTGTGAAACGCAGGTGCGCCGCCGACAGTACCACCACCACTCCCCCGGGATGCTCGTGCATGCCCGACTTCTCGTGCGGCCCATAATGTACCGAGACCACCTGTACCTTATCGTTCTCGAAATCCAGCCGGTAATGCTTCGGCTCGACCTTCGTCGGATCCTGCGCCAGACTGACGCCTGCGGTCAGACACACCAACGCTCCCGCCCAGAATAGTTTTGACACCATACCGGCCCCCTCCTGGCCCAACCTTTTCTTGAAGTGAAAGCTCTGCTTTTGAATCCTCGCCGACTCTACGTTCCATTCACGAACGCTGTCAACGTTTTGGGAGGACGCGCCTCACCGTAGTAAACTCTGCATGACCACATGGTGGCAAGGTGGTCTGACCGCACCGAAATCCTAAGTGTATGCGAAGGACCTCCTCTCCCTGCCCGACACGAACTTTTTTTTTGGTGGGCCCACCAGGATTTGAACCTGGAACCAACAGATTATGAGTTAGAAAAAGGGGTCCAAGCAAGTTAGCGGCCAATTTTGTAAGTGCTTGATAGTACGTACGGAGGGGGTCCGAAACCAAGCTTACTTTCGCTGAACCAAGAATACTTTCGTGACAGCATCCTATACAGGGGGAAAACATGGACACACTTGAAATGCTGGAGAAGTTTCGACAGGTAGACGCCGAAGCCGAGTTGCTTTTTGGCAGCGGTGAACCTTCGGAAGCTGAGCTGGAAATTATCTTCGATTCTCGCCGGACCTTCGCTGATAAACTCCAGGTGCTACGCAAGACGGTTGAACCTAAGAGTTTTGAGAACCGGTTGACCGACGGTGATTACCTGCACGCCCGTGCTTTGGGTGTCACGTTGGACGGTGAAGACGACATAGAGCGGGCGAGGCGGTAATAGAGTTTACCCGCAAGGCCAGGACGCCGATATCCCGTGGGGCGCCAGTTGGTGGGGCGGGGAGTGGAAGGCCGATGTAACTTAAGTAACCCAATAGTCGGCATTCCCAATGACGGGCCAATGGTGGCGGTGCTACTGTTGGCCCGAAATTTTGGAGGGAACAAATGCGCTGGATTATTGAATTCGCAAAGGCGGTGCCAATCGTCGCTGTTACTGTGGTGATGGCCGTACTAATCTACGGGTTCACCGGCATTAGCCATTCGCGAGCGACCGGGCTGGCGGCGGTATTGGGTACGGCGGTTGAAGGTCTGCTTTACGCGGGTATTCTCAACCTTGCCCTGGGGCTCATCCTGTGGCGCCTGCTTGTTTTCTGGGTGAAATAAAACGGGCCGCCGATATTCTGACGGCCTCTTTCGCATTAGCCGCGTTGCTTCGGCTGTTCAATCCCTTTCTGCTTTGCGGGCTTCTGGGCGGCACCGCCGGCATCGGCGGAGGTGTCGTCTTCCGCAGAACTGCCGAAGCGGTCGGCCTTGGACCCGACAATGAAGTCCGAAGGGCGGGGCAATCGGCTGCCTGCATTGCCGTAAGCCGGATGCTCGACATTAGCGTCCGAAGCCGATGTCATATTTTCGGGCCAATCAGCCTTTATCGCTTTGTTGATTGACTCTTGACGGGCGGCATTGCGGGCCGCCAAGTCCTCTGCTCCGTGCGTGCCGTCCTGGACGTCGTCATGCACATGTAAGCCTGAAATCTCATCTCTGTGGTGCGTGCTGCTTTTCTTGTAACCCATTGTGTTAATCCTTTGCGCCTTTCGGCGGTCGTACTGTTTACGACTGACCCGTTTTGCCTAACATCGCATCTCGGAAAACTTGTTTAGCCTTCTAAATTCCACTCTCGGTCTCTGGCCGATTGCTGGGCGGTGGCATAGGCTGCGTTCTCACGTTGGCGGTACTCATCAATAGCGTTGAGCTTTGCCAGCGGATCTTTCTTTCCAGCGGCCGCCAAGAAGGCTTCATACTCTACTTGTTGCATTTCCCGCTCAAAATCATTTGTCGGCGGTGCCACTGGAACGGACATGAGTTGCTGCGCGGCATTCTCAATTGCTGGTCTCAATTCCTGAAGTGTGAGCCGTTGCAGAGATGCCCCGAAGGCAATCCAGTTATCCGCCATTCCCGCCAGCATGACGGGGTTTACAACGAAAGCAGAGAGGTCGGGCTGATCAAGAGAGACCGAGACGGGCGCCAGCAGTGCCAGCCCGTTTATTCGTGTCTGAACGTCTTCCTCAGAAAATGATTGTTTTAGGGATGCTTGCAACGTTGCCAGACTGCCGTTGACCTGGAAGCCGGTCGGCAAAATCTGGATTCCGTAAGCCGCAATGTGCTGAAAGAGCTTGCGGGCATATTTATCAATGCGGTGTTGAATCTCTTCGACTGTTACGTCTTGGCTTAATCCTTCAAGTTGCCTGATCTGTTCTGAAAACTGCCGTTCGGAAAGTGTGATTCTCATTGTGATTCCTGTGTAAACGGCGCTTTTGGGTCGGTACGCGAACCGAATGTAATTACAAATTTATTTGTACAAAAAGGGCTCTACGGTAAAGGCGGTGCGGTACTGGGGTTGTCCGCTCGGGGTGAAGCCGTCCCACACACTTACCTTGATGACGCGGGTTCGGCGGGGTTCAACGATCGGCAATCCATGCCGGTTAAGCGGCCGGTTCGTTTGCATTCATTCTCCAATCTGTGTTGCTCGGCTAATGCCATCCAACCTTGATAAAGTTCGTGCCATTGGCGGCATAGCTCGTTTCGAAAGACGGGTTGGTAGGGGCTCATAAATCCTCTTCCCATTCGGCTTGAGGAATGAGGGTCATGTCGTAGCGATCGGATAGCCGCTTGGCCCGCTTCTCTTCAATCGACTCTTTGTAAACGTCCTGAAGGCTTCGCCAGGGCCCACCCGTCCCGCTCACAGACTTTGCAATTTGTTCTGGTGTGAGCGGTGGCACATCAAAGCGGATTGTCGGTACGGTAGCCTCGGGCTTGGGCTTCTTCTGGAATAGGAATGCGGCAATGTCCTCCAAGGCGATCGGCTTAAAAATCATGGCGCTGGCCTGCCTGTTCTCGACTGTGTTTTTCAGCCGCGCGGCGAGATAGGCGGTTGCGGTGCTGGCATCCTTGGCGGCGGCGAGTGTGGCCTTGGCTGTTTCGAGCTGTGCGGCCGTTGCGGCGGTGTTGGTTTCGACGGCCAGGCGGAGGGCTAGCAATAACTTCTGGAAATTGAGAATCGTGAGCTGGATGGCCTCGACGGTGTTTCGGAATGTTCGAATGGGGTGAATCATGGGTTTTCCTTTGTGGGGTTGTCGGTAGAACCGCCGACTCGGTTTTGATTGAAAATCGAAACTAGAGCCGGCCGCCGTCCTGGATCCAGCGAGCACGAGCGGCGTTGTACTGAGCTTCGGCGCGGGCCCGTTCAGCCCGGTCAATATCGGCCTGGTCGGCGGCCTCTCGGTCCTGTTCGGCCCATAGGGCTCGGGATTTCTCAAAATCGCTGGAGCACACATTGCGCTGGGTGGCAAAATCTTCGGCCCAGTCGGTCGGCCGTTCGGCCCTTGCCCTGGCGGCCGCGGCGGTCTGTCTCATATCAGAAGCGCACATCTTGGAAAAACAGGACGGGCAGAGCAGAATGCCGTCCGCCTGACCGACCGGAAACCGAGTATTCCAGGGACCGGTGGCAAAACAGAAGGCACAGGACGCCACAGGAGGCCCTTGGGGCTCTTGGGTGACCTCCAGGGCCTTCTCGTCAGACGGAGGGGCCAGAACGACGTTTAAAGCGGTTGAGGCATTTTCCGGCCCTTTAGTTTCAATGGGTTGCAAGGGCTGTTTTTGGGCTTCCAACTGACTGACTAAGTCATCGACGGTCGGCTCGGCGGGCGGGCTGGGTGGGACGGGCTTGGGACGACCGGCCCGGCGCTGGGCAGCCAGTTCCAGCCGTTCAAGACTACGGACGGCGCCCATGCGATCGGCTGGAGTGGCGGCCGGATCGGACAGGACGGCCTCGGCGGTGGTCTTACGGAGCCGTTCATCCCTGGTATAGCGGAGTTTCATAGGTGTTCCTTTCGAACAGTCGTAAAATTGGCCACCCGCACGGCCCGCATCGGGACGGCTCGGGGGGACCTAGGCCGTTTCGAACTTCCAGACCGAAGGCACTCTCTTGCCCTGGGCTGGCCGTGCTGCCACGGCTCCTAACTCCCGACGGCTCACGGACTTCCAGCACGGGCCCGCCCGGTCGGCTGGGGGCTTGGGTCCTCAAGGGACGCGAAACGGTCGTAGAGATGCCGTTTTGGGACGCGAAACGGTCAAAAGCAACAGATTGACAGTCTGATTCGATCCTTTAGAATGTGGTGTTTAGCGTGGTATGACCACATACCAGCGGTCTGGTCGGCCCGAAAGTGCGGATTTCACGACATTTTTAATCGCGCCTAGACTGGGAAGTGGTACTTGTCGCGGCGGCAAAGTTCCAATATTCGCAGGGAATGCCGGTAAAGTCGGGCGAGCTGACTGTGTGACCCACTTCACCGTCTACATAGGCGGTGGTAGCCACATTGGTCGAGCCGTCAAAAGCGGTCTGAGTTGTTGCGGATACCCCGTTGGGTAGCGCGGTCGCGTCAATCAATTGTCCGCTGGAGTTTGAGCCCAGAACAGACTTACTCGTGGGAACGGCGGCTCCGTTGACTTGCACGACCGTGGCGGCATTACTACCGCTGGTTGTGACATCGCCGCTCAGTTCGGTGCAAGCCCCTGTGTTGCGGGCAATGCCCGTGCCGGTCAGGGTTGTTCCCCCACCGCTACTGGTTTGCATCAAAGGTAACATTTGGAATCTCCTGGTTTTGGTTTTGACTTGGTTCCGCTCATCGGGGCTGGAAGGGCTGCCCGATGCCAGGACGGGCCGCGCGCTAAGGGATAGGCGGCACATCGAAGGACGGTGTAGATGTTGGTTTCAATACATGCAGTGCGTCCGCTGCCGCGCGGCCCCCGAAGGGGGAGCACTGTGTGTAGTGTGTGTAACACACCCCCTAACTCGAAAATTGGGTGTTTTGTTGACCGCTAAGGACTTAGCTCAAAAAACAGGCTCCAGTGAGGGTAATTACCCACTATAGGCCTCTCCAATTGGTGCCATCCATTCCAGAGTGAGGGTATATACCCTTACTCATACAATGGCCTTCTTGGCCCGCCGCTTTACCCAGCCGACGGTCTCAAGCATGGAACCCACGAGCCGCTCAACTTGCTCACCGTCATATCGGAATCGGACGGTGAGATTTCCACGAAAAGTACGGGGCTGGATGAGTTCGCCGGCCTTGTGTTGCCGTCCATCTGCTACCCACCGAACCGTTCCGTAACGATTGATGGCGACGACCGGCGCGGGCTGGTAGATGCGGAACTTATTCTCGGCTTTGAGTTCAATCCGTTTCGGTTCGGCCTTCAGTCCGTCCTTTTTCGGCTTGTCCTCGCCTTTCCACTTGCGAAATCTAGCGGCCGTCTCGGCTTCGCTCCGCGCGGGCTGGGGTTGCGCGATCGGTGCGGGCTCGGGCTTTGGTGGAACGGCGGGCGGTGTGGGCGGTGGCGGATCCGGCAAGGCGGCCACCACTTGCTCAATTTCATCGTCGGTCAATCCGTCATCCCGTAGGATGCCGCGCGGACGTGTTTGAATACCAATTCACTCCGCCCAAGTTCAAGCTGAGAGATGAGCCCAAGCGGGACTTCGTTGTTGATGAGCCGACGTTCCAAAATATTCTTACCAATTGCGGGCGGTCTGTCGATGAACCAATCGCGGCTGGTATCACCGCCAAGGCTGGCGCCGGTCGGGAAGTGCTCCAAGCCCTTTACACCGTCCTCTATGACTGTGGACTGCGGGCGGGTGAGGCGGTCAAGCTGACGTGGGACAGGGTGAACCTTGACGAACGGTGGATCTTCATTGATGCCGGAAAGACAAAATCAGCCCGTCGGAAAGTGCCGCTCACAAGTAGGGTTGTGGCCGTCCTAAGCGGTCTCAAGGCCAAGGCCGACGAGCGGGCCAAGGCTGCCACTGCCAAAAAGACCGCCCCTGTACCGTGGGTCTTTACTCGCTACAAGGGCAAACAGCCGTTAACGGTGGGCTGGGCTTCCCACGAGTTCGGAAGAATTGCCAAGGCGCTGGAGTTGCCGAAAGGCGCCGTCATGCACAGCCTTCGGCACTCCTTTGCCAGTCGGCTAGGAAATAAAGGATGCGCCACAGCCGACCTAATGGCCCTTTGCGGCTGGGAATCCCCGCAAATCGCCAAGCGGTACACACACTTGAATGATGCTCGAATGGCTGAAATTGTGGGCTTTTTAGAGCCGAAGGCGGCGGAGGCTGGGAAATAATCACTACACCCAAGTATACATGCCGTCTGTAAGTGGTGGGCCCACCAGGATTTGAACCTGGAACCAACAGATTATGAGTCTGCTGCTCTAACCGTTGAGCTATGGGCCCGGTGGGTGCTATCGCTGGATAAAGCGAGGCGTCGGCGGCTGATTCGACGCACGTTTTTGTGACGTCGCGGTGTCCGCCTCATGCGCACTTTACCAGTTGGACACTGCGGGTGTCCATCGGCTCTGGACATCGGGATCGCATCTTCGCGTCTTCGACTTTCGCATCAGGAATTGGACTAAGGCGATTGGGATTCGCAACCGCTAACTGGACGGTCTGCGGTCGCGACGCCGGAGCACCCTATCCGCGCAACCCACACCGCATTGTATGAAGCCTCTGGCGGACCCTACTCTCAGGGTATGAGGACGACTTTCGCCCGGGCGTGCCCTTCTTCGACGTAAGCAATTGCAGCGGAGCTTTCTGCAAGCGGATATTGTCTATCGATCACCGGAGTCAATTTCTCGGCCTTCATAAGTTCACAAAGAGTCGTCAAATCTTCCCTTTCGATTTTTGCAATGAAGAATGTGAACTTCTGCGTCAAGAACAGGGACCGGGCAACCGCTTTGAAAATTCGCGCAAACACCTCCCACGTTTTCTTGGGCGCACCAGCCATGATGCATTTGCCCTTCGGCTTCAAAACTCGCCTCATGGCTGACAACGTGCGGTTTCCCACGTTATCGAGAAGCAGGTCGTAACGCTGGCTGTTCTCAGTGAAATCCTCGCCCGTATAGTCGATGACCCGGTCGGCACCGAGGGATCGCACGAGTTCAACATTCTTGGTGCTGCAAACGCCGGTAACGTCGGCACCCAATGACTTCGCGATTTGCACCGCAAAGCTGCCGACCCCTCCTGCTGCGCCGTTAATTAAGACCTTCTGCCCCGTGTGAAGGCCCCCTTTGTCGCGAAGCCCCTGCAGGGCTGTAAGCCCGGCAATCGGGATCGCAGCCGCTTGCTCGAAGGTCACGCTCTCCGGTTTCGTTGCTAATTTGGTTTCAGCGGCACACGCGTATTCGGCAAAAGTCCCTCGCCCGGCGCCAAACACAGAATCGCCTGGCTTAAACCGAGTCACGGCTCGTCCCACAGCCATGACCTCGCCTGCAACATCTACACCAGGCCGAGGGCTCTTCAGTCGCCAGTCCAACGGATTGACGGAGGCCGCACGAACCCGTAACAGAACTTCGTTGTCCTTCGGAACGGGCTGCTCAAGGTCCCTTATCTCGAGGACCTTTCCCAGCCGGCCTTTACTGTAGACTGCCGCTTTCATGTCATTTGACATCATAGCCGCGATTGGCCCGGCCCGATGTGCCGAGGGTCACACAAGCGGACGCTGAAAGAAATGGCAATTTTGCAGCAATCAGTGGACCCCGCGATTGATGCCGCTTAGCTGCCTGATGCGTGGAATGCGTTTCGCCAACTGTCAAAACACTAAAGTGACGTTGCCAAAGGCGCGCGATTGACTACATTGACTCCATGTCTAACGTGCCGGTTCTCCTGGAAATCGAGGTGCGGTCCAATGACGATGACACGTTCGAGACGAATCTCTGTTGCGCTCTAAGCCAGTGCGGGAAGACCGTCGACATCGACAGCGATGGGCCGAAGGCCGTCCAAAATGTGTTCTGCCCGAAGCATGGTTTTCTAACATCTTTTCCGCATCGGGTTGCGCTGGGGGAATTCGTCAGGCGTCTAGCAAACCAAATTCTCGAAAAGAAGGGCCAGAGGCTCATCGATGCGGAAGCGGCATTCATCGTCGGTGACGAGCAGCCCCGACCTGAATCGATGAACTAGGCATTGGTGGCGGGACGAGAGATCAGGATTTAGGTCACACCGAGCTATGCGCGCTTAATCCTCATTCCTGAGTCCGACCCCGGTTTCGTAGCCTCCAATCATTAATCTTCTTTCCCGAACTGCTTGATGTCATCGGCCACTTCGCCGACAGCCACCGGTTCTTTCCCCTGCACCAACTCTCGCACCTTTTCGACCACGTCCGGGTTGGCCAGCGTCGTGATGTCCCCGGTAGCGCCCCGGTTCGAGATGGAGGCCAGGATGCGGCGCATCAGCTTGCCCGAACGCGTCTTCGGCATGTCGGGGACAATATGGATTCGCCTCGGCCGTGCAATCTTGCCGATGATGGTTTCGATCGCCTTGTTCACTTTCTCCACGATCTCCGGGCTGGGCTGGAGTCCGGGCTTCAGCGCGACATAAACTTCCGGCACACGCCCCTTGATGTCATCGACCACTGGCACAACCGCAGCTTCTGCGATCTCCTCCACCGTCAGGCACGCGGACTCGATTTCCTTGGTGCCCAAGCGGTGGCCAGCCACATTGATCACATCATCCACGCGTCCCAGAATTCGGAAATATCCGTCCACGGCAAGCACGGCTCCATCCGCCGCAAAGTACGGCCAGTCGCGCCAGTTCTTGCTGTTGGGATCTTTGCAGTATTTTCGGTAATACTGGTTGACGAAGCGCTCCTTGTCGCCCCAGATCGTCTGCATGATGCCCGGCCAAGGATTACGAATGACGATGTTCCCTGCTTTTCCCGAGCCCGCGAGCACGACCTCTCCCATTTCGTCCAGGATCTCCGGGAAGATTCCCGGCATGCCAGGTCCCGCGCTGCCCGGCTTCATCGGATCTAGCCCAGGCTTGGTGCTGCACAGGAAGCCTCCGTTTTCCGTTTGCCACCAGGTATCCACAATGACCGCTTCGCGCTTTCCGACTGTCTCGTAGTACCAGCGCCAGACTTCCGGCTCGATCGGTTCTCCCACTGTAGTCATGTGTTTGAAGTGGTAGTTGTACTTTGGGGGTTCGTCATGACCAGCTTTCCGCAACATGCGAATCGCGGTTGGCGAAGTATGAAAGATGTTTACGTCCAGGCGCTCGGCAATCCGCCACACTCTTCCCGCGTCCGGATAAGTTGGAACGCCTTCGTAGATCACGCTGGTAGCTGCCAATGCCAGTGGGCCATACACAATATAAGAATGACCGGTGATCCAGCCGATGTCGGCCATGCACCAATAAACATCCTCTGGATGAATATCTTGAATGTACTTTGAGGTCGCGGTCACATAGGAAAGGTAGCCGCCCGTGCGATGTTGGCATCCCTTTGGTTTCCCGGTGCTGCCGCTCGTATACATCAGAAATAGTGGGTGTTCCGCATCCACCGGGAGGGGCGCCACGATTTCGCCCGAGTAGTTCGGCAAGAGTTCGTCAACCCAGAAGTCGCGGCCTTTCACAAATGGCGAAGCGGAAGCGTTCTGCCCGGCATGTCTTCTCCACACCAGGACCTTATCCAGTTTGTGTCCTTCCTTGGCCGAAACCTCGAGTGCAATGTCGGCCGATGCTTTGTGATCGAGCATCTTGCCATTCCGGTAATATCCGTCCATCGTGATCAGGACATGGCTGCCGGAATCTGCGGCGCGCATGCCGCAAGCTTCTCCACTAAAGCCGCCAAATACGACCGAATGAATCACCCCCAGCCGGGCGCACGCCAGCATGGTGATGGGCAATTCGGGAACCATCGGCATGTGAATGGTGACGCGATCCCCCGCTTTCAGGCCGCAGTGGTCACGCAGCAGCGCCGCAAATTCATTCACCCGCACATAGAGTTCGCGGTACGTCACCGGCACCGGCGCCTCGTTTTCCGGCTCCGGCACAAAGATCAAGGCCGCTTTGTTTTTGTACTTGGCCAAATGCCGGTCCACGCAGTTGTACGACGCATTCAGCTTGCCCCCTACGAACCACTTCCAGAACGGCGGATCGCTGGTGTCCAGCGTGGTGTGCCAATACTGGTCCCAGCTCAGCATCTCGGCGTATTCCCGGAAGCAGTCTGGAAACTTTTCTTCGCTGAATCGGTTGAGAATATCGGGATCGGTCAAGTTCGCCTGGCCGATGAACTTTGAAGAAGGATAGTAATATTCTTCCTCGCGCCAATGCACTGCGATCTGCGCTTCGCTGGTCTCAATCACTTGCGGTTTCTGACGAATCTCAGCCATATCAGTTACTCCTCGCATACGTTGAATTTGTCCTGCCTCTGGCAGTTGTCCGCTGGCACTCCATCACGCACCGGAGTCAATCAGAATTTGGGCGGTCGGACGAAGGACGCTTACGGAAAAGAGCGCCTTCCGACGTCCGCGACTATCACGACGAGGCGTCCGCTGACTCAGCGCAACGCCTCGCCGAAAAGCTAAGCCGCCACGGTCGCGCCGCTGGCAGCCGCGCTACGGACTGGTACTGCTGGACGCTTGGCCGCCAACTCGCAGAGCAGGGCAACCACAGCCAGCACCGCTGCGGAATAAAACGCCATCTGATAGTTCCTGTACTTGTCGAACAAAACACCGGCGATTCTGGGTCCAATGATTCCTGCCACACCCCACGCAGTGAATAACATCCCGTAGTTGATCCCGGCATTCTTGGTTCCCCAGAAGTCGGATGTGGTCGATGCATTCACCGAGAGCTGGGTGCCATAACACCAGTACACGACGAACACTGCCACGTACAGCGGCCCCACGCTCCCTCCCACCTGATAGAGAATGGGCATGGCAATCATCGAGATGGCAATCATCAGCCGTAATACGTTCAAACGGCCCAGCGCGTCCGATATCCAGCCCGACAAGATTCTCCCGGAAGCGTTGCCCACGGCGCCGACGACAAGTCCCATCGTAGCAATCGCCGCACTCGCAATCCCAACGCTCTTGGCGAAAGGCACCAGTTGGCTGATCACCATAAGCCCGGCCGAGCAGCCTAGTGCGTAGGCAATCCACATGAAGTAGAAACTCGGGGTGCGCAGCACTTCGCTCGGGCTGAACTCGTAGGTGGTCGCCGCGGTTTTGGAGGTCGCCGGAGCCCACCCTGAAGGCCTGTATCCCGCCGGCGGATTCTGCAACAGAAAAGCGCCGAATACTGTCATGACCAGGAAAATCGCGCCTAGGATCATGAATGTTGTGTGAACCCCATAAGTGGGAATGAGCTTTAGGTTGGCCAGCGGACCGAAGATGGCCGAGCCTCCGCCGTACCCTCCAACCGCCAATCCCACTGCCAACCCGCGCTTGTCAGGAAACCATTTCGCCATCACAGGGATCGGAGTCGCATATCCGAAACCATTGCCCAGTCCGCCGATCACTCCGAAGCACACATATAGATAGTTCAAACTATGAGTGAAGGCGCACAGAAAGAAGCCCAGGCTCACCAGGATGCCGCCGGCCAAAGAAACCTTGAACGGCCCAAACTTATCCTGCAGCCGTCCAGCCAGAATGAAGGAAAGCGCAAACACAACCACCGCGATCGTGAATACGTTCGAAGTCTGCGCGCGCTTCCATCCGAACTCCTTTTCCAAGGGAGCAACGAATATGCTCCAGGCATACAGCGTGCCCAACGCTAAATTCATCGACATTCCGCCGACCACACGCCACCATCGACTGATTCCAGGATTTGCTGAATCCGTAGTAGCCACAGTTTTTCTCCTTTACAACTTTTTGTCTAAGAACACCGACGCGATCCTCGTATAAGCGGCCATGCGCAGATCGCATCCTACTCCGCTCTTCAACCCGCGCTATTGCCCTTTCTGCAAAACCGCATTCACTGCCGGCTCCGAACCTGCCGAAACCATGAGTTCCCGATTCCACGGCGCAAACCCTGGCAGCGAAATTTCCACGGAATGATTCCCGACACTCAGGCTCACCACCGAAGGAGTGCTGCCCACATACCGTCCGTCGACATTGATATCTGCTCCCGGCGGAGTCGAACCGAAACTGCATTTCACCGATTCAGCTGCCGTCGCCGGCGCTGCAGTTTGACGACTTTCCCTGGTCACCGGGCTGGCAGCAAGGGAAGCCGTCGCTGCAGCCACACTCTTTGCTTCATCGCCAGCCTCCGGCCCAACCATCGTGTACAGCTGTTTCCTCATCTTTCCGTTATCGTCGACGTAATAGACGAGCAATCCGCGCTTCTCCCGCTTTGCGTCAAACGATTTTCCCTTCGCCAAAGGCGCACATCTCGACCACTTCGTATCCACGCTGCACACAATCCGGTACGGAGGGTGGTCGCCTTCCTGCACGAGCAAGATGTTCGTCACTTCTGACGTCTTGCTGTTGTGGCAATACGCGTCAAAATTGACGCCGTCACAATTCTTGGGCACTCCGTTGCCGTTCAGGGTGACCGAGTGGGTTTCCGAATCCAGAACGATGACCCGAATGTTGTTGCCCTTCACCACGGCATGCGCACACACCCCAGCCAGCAACATCACGTGCAACACCGTGATCGTCCATCTATGGTTCACAGCAACTCCTGTTGTTTGAGAACTAAAAAAAACGGTTCGGACTTCTCATGACGCGCCACGGGCGGACGCACAACCGGAAAGGTGCGCATCATTGTGAACCCGGAACTCGCGACCGTAATTCCTGATTCTCCTCACTGTTTGTGGGCGGGCCCGGAGTCATCACGCTCCAGACGCGGCCGCACTCCTATCCCCGGATCAATTCAAGTCAGTCTTAGAACGTGAAGATCGGCCCGAACTCTGTCCGATGATCCTGCCACTCGTTGCTCGGCTTGCCTGCGATCGTGTACGCCGGGATGCCGTCTTTGATACGAGTGGCATAAATCGATTGCTCGAAGCCAAACGTCACGAAGGGGTTGAACTTGTAGTACACCGTGGCGGCAGCCAATTTGCCCATCGAAAGCGGCAATGGTGCCAGAGTATTGGCGTTCGCCGTGTACCCGGTGTAGTCCAGGTCATGATGCACCATCTGGTCTTTCCCCATGTGCAGGAAGAGTTGCCAGCCGGCATTGTGACCTCTCGGATCGGCGTTGAACCAACGCGAAAGCGGCAATCCCAGATTCACAAATCCGCCAAAAGCCCGCAGAGCTCTCTGTGGCGCGACCACAACCTGGCCAGCTGCGTTCGTCCCGAGAACGGCTCCTCCGGCAGCTGCCAGCGGACCACCATCCAGAGTCTGGAAGCCCGGCGCTCCCTGAATATTTGTCAGACCGCTCGTATCCGTGGCGTAAGTATTGACTTGACCACCGAAGAAGAAGCGCAGATCGCCGCCGCGATAAATGCTCGCTACTAGCGTGAACCATCGCGTTGGCAGTTGCACTGCCCCCTGCAACCCATAAATATTGCTGGAAGCGGTGAAGCCATTCGGAAAAGCAGCCAGATAATTCGCCGGCATCGCGCTATATCCCGGCGCTGAGTTGGGAACGACAGAGGTGCGGCGCCCCTCAACTCCCGAGAAGATGATCTGGGCCGGAGCCACCGCCGGAGCCTTATCGAGTTGGAACTGCAAAGCCAGTCGGCCCTCCATCTCTGGACGCCCGGAATCAGCGCCCTGGCGCTCGGCCTGAGCAAGCTGTCCCGCCACTCCCAGCGAACCCAGTTTCAGGATCTGTCCGGTGCTCGGCATCATGATCGCGAATGTCGGAGCAAGTTTGAAATTGCGCGTACCACCCAGATTCTGCACCAATCCGAACTGGAATTGCGGCGAACGCTCGTACACGTCGCCATACCAGTAGCCCAACGCTGTCGTCTCCAGCAGATTCGGCAGCGCACTCGATCCAAATAGAGTCCAGTCTTGCCCGCCCTCAAAGTAAAGGTCCGTCCTCTCACTGGCCGCATAATCCAAGCGTATCCACGCTTGACGAATCGAAAACTGGCTGCTCCGGATCGACGACACGTCGCGGTTGTCGACTTCGGTGAAGTTACCCTCGAAGTCGCCTTCCAGTCGGCCGGTGATCGTCATCCTCGACGACGTTCCCGGAAATTCGAAGTTCGCTCCGATCCTCGCCGAGCGTGCCTTTAAGTGGAAATTGGGGTCTTTAGTCGGACCGGTGCTGGTCACCGACGGCGTCGCCAGAAACAAGCCGGGGAACGGCATGTCATCACCATTGGGATTGCTCGTGTCATACACCGCCGAAGCCTTAAGGAATCCATATGGGGTCATCTTCACCGGACCCAGAGTGAACGCTGCCTTCAGACCGTCTTTCACCGGCGGATCCACCGGCAATACTCGCAATGGAGTGATCGCTGCCACGACCGCCGGTCCGGGAGGTTTCGCTTCCTTCGGTACCTGGGCCACTTGCGGCACTGCCGCTGCAACGGCCGGCGTCACAGCCCCTTCGTGACCTTCCAGGGCCGCTGCATTCGATGTCGATGGACTCGCCACCGTGAAGTCCGCAGCACTCACTACGCCTTTGCGCGCCAGTGCCTCGACGAGCAACTGGAACTCCGCCTCTGGCGCCGCATTCCGGATCGCATTCGCCTCAGCCGGCGCGAGCACTCCCTTCATCACCAGGACGCCCAACAGTGCGGTCACATTCGCTCCCCCCACTGAAGTCAGACTGGGATTCGCCGCAACCGGCTGTCCCGCACCATTTCCCGCGGCATTCGCTGCTGTCTCCGCTGCTGTCTTGGCCTCAGTGACATCCTTCGACCCGGCAAAGGCCGGCCCAACCGACACGATTATGAGTACTGAAACACCGATCACGCGATTCCACTTCAACATGATTGATCTCTCCGCCTGCCCCTGGAGTTTTCGCCAACGAATCACTGCACTTTGTCTCGGAATTTCTATGAGAGCTGCGCGAGTGCCGCTTTTCGAGCTTTCGCGCTACCGGGTCACGGTTTGGGACTTCAATATCTCGTCCTGGTTGGGACGCAATGGGATGTCACACTAGAGTGGACGGACTTTAGAATATGTGCTGATACGCACTTCCGATGGTGATTTGCATCACGCAGCAGTTCCTTTCGCCAACTTCGAACGATCGTTCGCTCGCTTTTTCTGAAGGCAGATGTATCGGTTCGGCACCCGATATTTACTGGATTGCAGTACAGTGGCGGGGCCTCGAACCGGCAGCGCTGTTCTTTCCTGAATTTTCGCGGCTCACTTGCAGTACCGCGCAAGAACACTCCCTCATGTGACTGCAATCACTGTCCACAAATCTCGCGCACAGCAGAATCCTCTCCAACTTTGCGCAATCGACCGCACCGCAGGAGGTTCCGATGAGTGCGCTGCCTGTCTCCAAGCCAGAAAATATTTCCAACTTCTCAACATGGATCAGGAGTACGCTGCTCCCACCGTCGTCTCCCGCAGCGTTCTGCAGCGTGATTGGAATGGTGCGCGCGAGCGCTCGCTGAAAGATCCCGAAGGCTTCTGGGCGAAGTATGCGGGAGAGTTCGAATGGTCACAGCCCTGGACGAAGGCTCTCGAGTGGGACGGCGTCCATCACAAGTGGTTCGTCGGTGCCAAGACCAACATCACCATCAACGCACTCGACCGCCACGCGAGTTCCGGGAATGCCAATCGGGCTGCGTTATCTGGCTCGGCGAAGATGGCACCGAGCGAATCGTCACCTACCGGCAACTGCATCGCCAGGTCTGTCGCTTCGCCAACGGCCTGAAGTCTCTCGGCGTAGTCAAGGGCGATCGCGTCATCATCTACATGCCTCTGACGATCGAAGGCGCGATCGCAATGCTGGCCTGCGCCCGCATCGGCGCCATTCACTCGGTCGTCTACGCCGGACTCGGCCATGCGGCTCTTCGCGATCGCATTACCGATGCGCAAGCAAAAATCGTCATTGCTGGAGATGTCGGCTACCGTCGCGGCAAAACTGTCGCTCTCAAAGCCTTCGTCGATGAAGCCTTCGAACCGCTCGATTGCGTCGAGAAAGTCATAGTCTTCTCACGCGCCAAAACAGAAATCAACGCCCCACGTCAAATCGATTTCAACGATCTCTTCAAGTTCCCGCCGGACTGCCCCGCTGAGCCCATGGATTCCGAGGACCCGCTGTTCCTGCTCTATACCTCCGGCTCCACAGGTAAACCAAAAGGTGTCGTTCACGTTCACGGCGGATACATGGTCGGCACCACGTATCATCTTGAAAGTTTCTTCGATGTCGGCGAGCGCGACGTCTTCTGGTGTACTTCCGACATCGGATGGATCGTCGGCCACTCCTACATCGTCTACGCTCCGCTTTGCGCCGGCGTCACCACACTCTTCCGCGAAGGCGCCATTGACTATCCCAATCCCGGAGTCGCGTGGGAAGTCGTCGAACGCTACGGCGTCACGAAAATGTTCACCGCGCCTACCGCGCTGCGCATGTTCATGCGCTACGGCGAAGCGTATCCGGCCGCGCACGATCTCACCACTCTGCGCGTCATTGCCTGCGCTGGCGAACCGTTGAATCCCGAAGCCTGGCGCTGGGCGCAAACTCATCTCGCCGGCGATGGCAAGTGGGGATACGTCATCGATAACTGGTGGCAAACCGAGTTAGGTGGCCCCGCGCTCGGCACTCCGCCGTCGATGGCGATGCGTCCCGGCAAAGTCGGCATCCCCGTTCCCGGTGCAGAGGCCGACGTGGTTGACGAAGATGGTAAACCCGTTCCTCCTAACGTTGGCGGTCGCCTCGTCCTCAAGCGCCCTTTCCCATGTATGCTGCGCACCGTCTGGCGTGATCCCGCCCGCTACGAGCGTGACTGGCAATATTTCCCTGGCTGTTACGTCACTGGCGACGTTGCTATGAAAGATAAAGACGGATACATCGCCGTCCTTGGCCGTTCTGACGATGTCCTCAACGTCGCTGGACATCGCATCGGCACTGCCGAAGTCGAGAGCGCTCTGGTATCACATCCCGCCGTCGCCGAAGCCGCAGCCATCGGCGTTCCGGACGCCTTGAAAGGAGAAACGATCAAGGCGTTCGTGCAAGTCAGATTCGATCACGTGCCGTCCGACGCGTTAGCAGCAACGTTGATCGAACATGTCCGCCGCGAACTCGGCCCCATCGCCACTCCTTCATCGTTGGAATTTGTAGCTTCGCTTCCCAAGACGCGCTCCGGCAAGATTCTCCGACGATTCCTGAAAGCGAAAGAAGCAGGAGTAGACGCCGGCGACGTCAGCACCATGGAGGGCTGAAATGCTCATGAGCATACTTGTCTGATTGTCATCCTGAAGCGAAGTTTCCGTCCGCAGAATGCGGAGGAACATGCAGTCGAAGGATCCCTGGCCGCTCAACTAACTTTGAGCTCTCTCGGAATTCCTCGCGTGCCCTCGAAATCGAATTCGTCGCTGAGCAAAAGGGCGTCCCATCAAGGGACGCCCTCTAACCTTAAACCTCAAAAACGTTGTTCCTAAACCTTCGCCGCCTTCGCCAACTTCGCCCCCGCAGCTGCTAACTCAGCCAACGACGGCACCGATTCCGGCGTCGTCACCTTCCGTTCCGGCAGAGCTGCACCGGTCTTAAACGTCTCGACTAGCATCTCCATTGCCAGGTCCGTATTCGGACGAATGAAAATCGTCGCCGCCAGCGTCCCATTCCTCACCCAGGCGTGGCCCGTATTTGGCATTCCGTCGCATCCGGTGATCGGAATCTTCATCCACCGCGCCCGATCTCCCTCCGCAATCTCGCTGAACGCTTTGCGCGCGCCTATCGCCATGCTGTCATCCTGCGCTCCGACCAGATCGATCTTTGCCTCTTGCGAAGTTTGCAGACGCAGCCACGAGCTCACCGTCTTGTGCGCGCTCTCTTCCGTCCAATTCGCGCGCATCGACTTCACCTGGATATTCACCGGCTTCGTGCGATTCATTCCTGTGCTTCGCTCTTTCGCCGCCGAACTGTTCGCGGGACCCTCGATATACAGCATCGATCCGCCATTTGGCAGCATCGCCGCAAACTGTTTGCCCTGGATCATTCCGATCTCCACGTGATCGGCGCTGACGGCAAACACCGGCACCTTATACAACCGCCGCAATTCTAGAATGTAGTCCGCCTCATGATTCAGCACCACCCACCCGATACCCGCGGCCGCCGCCGCACGTGCCACTTGCGGAAAAGCTGTGCCGCCGGCCGGCTCAAACAAAATCGCATCCGGCTTTGCCACCGTCGCATCCTGCACATAGTGCAGCAACTGTTGGCTTTGCGCCAACGCGTCGTTGTTGGCATGAATCACTTTCACGTCGATGCCCAGCCGCCTCGCTGCCTTTTCCGCTGCAGCGGCCTGCTCCTGCTGGTAATCGTTGTCGTTGTTGGTCAGTGAAACCAGAAAGCTCAGCCGTTTCATAAAGGTAATATTCCTATGCTCCGGATCATAGGCCGCTTTTCTCTCGTAACCAACGTGACTAGGGTAACCATCATCCGCGCAAACTCTGCTAATCGGATGTCACTCTGGATGAAGTTCTCGTCCGAGAATGCGGACGAAAACGCAGCCGAAGAACCACTTTGAGCCAACTAATAAGTGAATGGCCCACAAAGTTCTCGTTCTCCTGACTTATGAGAATCGGGTTCAGAAGGGGAAAGAAAAAAAGCGTCCCGGCGGGACGCCCGAAACACCTGTATAGAATCCGGCCCTACGCTCCTGCCGCCGCTCCCTTAGCCTCTCCCAGAAACGACTTCAACTTCTCATCCAAAACTCCGCGGCTCGATTCTGCCAGATTCACAAACCGGAAGGGTTGCATCCATCCCTGCGTGGCCCACATGGGAAATAACATCTGCGCCTTTCCGCGAATCGTCACCTTTTGCAGGTGGAAGATCAGCTCCACTTCCAGCTTCTCATCAAGAGGTTTGTCAAAATGAATCACTCCACCTGACGTCGACAGCTGATGGATCGCCGCTCGCACCAATCGCTTGTTTGGCAAGCGCACCAATACCAGCACCGAGCCGCGCAACTTCACGCGAAACGGGCGCTCGAAAGCCTTTTTCTCCACCGCTTTGTTCTGAGCGTGCTTGCTCTCAACCGCTGGTTTAATCTCGGCCTGCTTCTCTTCCGCAGCAGGCTGCACGAACATCGCGGAGACCTTATTTTCCTCTTTGCTCTCGGCGGGTTTGCTTTCAGAAGCGGGCTTATTCTCAGCTTGCGTTTCTTTCGCAGCATGCAGCACTTGCATCGCGGAAACCTTATTCTCCCCCTGCATTTCCGCCGGCTTGCTCTCCACCGCTGGAGTACTGTCGAACTGGCTCTCGTCGGCAGCATATAGCAATTGCATCGCGGAAAAGGCACTTTCCTCTTGGCTTTCCGCTGGCTTGCTCTCCACCGCAGGAGTACTGTCTGACGGCTCCTCTTCCGGAGCAAACAGGAGTTGCATCTGGAAGACCCCACTCTCCTCTTTGCCCTGCGCCGGCTCGCAATCAGCCGCCGGCTTACTATCCGCTTGAATCTCTTTCGCCGCAGGCAGCAGGAGCATCTCGGAAACCTTACTTTCTTTGGTCTCCGAAGGCTGGCTCTCAGCTGCAGGCTTATTCTCGACCTGCTTCGCTTCCGCAGCGGGCAACAGTCGTGCCGATGATTCGAATTCGTCTTCCATAGGCTATGTCCAAAGTATGGCAGGCAAAACAGCCCCGGCGAAGTTACGGAAGAACAACACCAACCATCGTTCGACGAAGCAACAGAGGCCTCACGCGGAAGCCTGCGTCACACGATCTTCTTCCGCGTGATACGGCAAGGACTCTGCTCTTGGAATCCGTATTCTGCAGGTTGTGTTTTGGGATTTGCTTTCTGAATTGCGCTAGCGCGCAATGCAACCGGGCCTACTTCCGCCCAACATGTACTTCCGCGCCTTCTGCAAAAAGATTGTACGGCCAGGCCTTCTTCTGCACGGTCACTTGCTGAACGGGCTCCGTCGCGGGACGCGCTGCCATTGGATCATTCTTTGCCGCCACGTTCCAATCCTCCGGGGCGTTCGCGATCCCCCAGACATTCCCGTGCGTATACATTGCAGCACCGATCAGGAAATACTTCCCGTCATTTCCCAGCGGCAGGCAGTTTGCTACGCGGGCTGTCACGCTACCTCCGCCGGGCAAGCCGCTAAGCATAATCGGAGTCTCGACCTGTAACGCCTCTGAACTGCGAAACCCGCAGCCTTGCGCGCTCACCACAAGCAGCAAACACTTCTCGCCGAACGGACGCAGACGGTCCAGGCTGATTACACTCACCGGAATCTCCACTCGCAACCGTGTGCTGCGGCGGGTCGCCTTCGGAGTGTGCACGTCCATCATGATCTCGTCGCCTTCATTTTCCCTTCGGCAGCAACGCCGCGGAACCTTATCTATTCTGGCAGATTCTTCCGCAACGCAATGGTGACAAAGGTAACCATCACCAATCTTGCGGGCTTTAATAATCACCTTCTTCCCATGTGCTCGCGTTTTCTCCTGTTGTTTTCCTACAGGACTTCGATATACTCTATGTTGGCAACCAACAGATCGCAACCCATGAAACAAAAAGACATTCAACAGGGCACCTTGGCTTTGATGGTCCTGAAAACGCTCGAGGTGATGGGGTCTCTCCATGGATATGGCATCGCCCGCAGAATCGAGCAGATTAGCGGCGACCAGCTGGTTTTGAACCAGGGAACGTTGTATCCCTTGCTGCTCAGACTCGAGCAGGAAGGCACAATCGCGTCGGAATGGGGCCCGTCAGAGAACAATCGCCGGGCTCGTTTTTATCGCTTGACGCGGGCCGGGCGCAAGCAATTGCAGACTGAACTCCATGACTGGCAGCAGACGACGGACATCATTGCACGGTTCTTGGCGATCAACCCGGAGACGCGGTCATGAAATTTCTAAGACGCATCCTTACTCGGCTTCGCAACTTGCTCTCGTCGCAAAGCAACGATGATCGCCTTCTCGAAGAAATCCAGGAGCATCTCTCTCGCCAGACCGAGGAGAACATCAGATCCGGGATGCCCCTTATCGAAGCACGCCGACAGGCGATCTTGAAGTTTGGTCCGGTGGAAGCCATTCACGAACAGTACCACGCCGAAAAGAGCCTGCCCCTCATCGAGAGCATCGTCAGCGACATTCGCTATTCTCTGCGTCTTCTTCGCAAGAACTTGGGATTCACTGCGATTGCGGCCACATCGTTGGCGCTGGCGATCGGTGCCAACTCAACGATCTTTTCCGTGACCAAACGTCTGCTTCTCGACCGGCTCGACGTTCCACAACCCGAGCAACTTCGTCTGCTCCATTGGAACGGTGACAAGAACACCGCGGTTACAAACATGTGGGGCATGTCTGACGACGTCCCGGAGGGAATCAGCGCAGCCTCGTTTTCCTATCCGGCGTTCGAACAACTACGCCACGATAACCATGTGCTCGAAGATCTTTTCGCCTTCAAAGACGTGGGAAGGATGAACGCCACGATCAATGGCAATGCGCAGATCGTCCAAGGCGAACTGGTAAGCGGCAACTACTTCGATCAGCTTCGGGTTCAGCCACAACTCGGTCGGCCCATCATACCCGCCGATGACGCCGTTGGTGCAACCACAGTGGCCTTAATCAGCCCCGGCCTTTGGCAACGCGCATTCGGATCTTCGCCCCTTGTCATCGGACGGACGATCAAAGTCAACATGGTGCCTGTAACGATCATCGGGGTGACGCCGCCGGGATTCACCGGCGCGAAAAGTGTGCAGGCCGCCCCGGACTTATTCCTCCCTTTAAGTTCCCAGCCACTCGTCGCAGCGCGCGGCAAGGACGGTTCGTTGCTTGGTGACTCGAGTCTACAAATGTGGTGGCTGAACATCATGGGGCGCACAAAGGCCGGCACCTCCGATGCGACGGCCCAGGCTGCCTTGGATGTGTCCCTGTCGGCTGCGGTGCGCGCGACGTTGCATCCGGATGTCCATATGACTATTCCCCGGCTTACCTTGCTCGATGGCAGCCGCGGGCTGTTCCTCTCCAAGGGCATGTTCGCGAAGCCGGTTGGCGTGCTCACCGCAATCGCAGCTCTCGTGCTTCTGCTTGCTTGTTCCAATATCGCCAGCATGTTGCTGGCTCGATCTGCGGCCAGACAACGAGAGATAGCAGTACGCCTGGCTTTGGGCGCAGGACGGGTTCGCGTCTTACGGGGCGTTCTGACGGAAAGCCTGTTGCTCTCCGCACTGGGCGGAGTGTTCGGAGTGGCTCTGGCTTTTGTGGGCTGCCAGACATTGCCCGCACTGATGGGGAACCCCTGGGAAGTGGCTCAATTCACTATCCCCATCGACCTCATGGTGCTCACGTTCACGTGCGGCATCACAATCCTCAGTGGACTTGTGTTTGGAATGGTCCCCGCATGGATCGCAACGCGTAGTGATGCTGGGACCTTCCTGAAATCCGCGATACCCACCAGTTCGCGGCGGCGCCGCGGACTTACCGGCAAGACCATCGTGGCGTTCCAGGTCATGCTTTCAACCTTGCTGGTTGCCGGAGCACTTCTTTTTGTTGGCACGCTCTATCGGCTCGCCCACGTCAATCCCGGATTCCGCACAGATCATCTGGTCCTTTTCGCCATTCAGCAGCCTCAGTCACGATATCCGCCGCCCAAAGAACTCAAACTGCACCGTCGCATTGAAGAACGATTACGCGCTGTGCCCGGCGTAAAGGACGTGACGCTTTCTGAGGTCGCATATCTCTCCGATAGCATGGAGAACTCAAATTTCTTGCCGGAAGGTGAAAAATCTGACCCTGACAAAGATCAGTCGGCCTGGAATAACGTAGTCGGTGCAGGATTCTTTCATACGATAGGCATTCCTATCCTCGCGGGCCGGGAATTCAACGAGAACGATACGGCTACCGCCCCAAAAGTCGGCATCCTCAGCGAAACCTTGGCTCGCAAGGCCTTCCCCGGCCAGAATCCGATCGGAAAGCATTTTCTCGCGCACTATCAGCCAAAGGAAGGCGAACCCGGAGAATTGATCGAGGTCGTCGGCATCTGCGGCGACACGCGATACTGGTCGCTAAAGCAGGGCCCGATCGGCATGTTCTATGAGCCGTTCCAGCAGACGCCAAACCTCGATTTCGGAGCGACCTATGAAGTACGGACGAGCATCCCTCCCGAGTCGATTGCGCCCTCGCTTCGCGCAGCGGTGCAGTCGATCGATCCTGACTTGCCACTGCAGGATATCCGCACGCAGCAGGAACAGATCGACGCATCCATGCAACAAGAGCGCATCATCGCCGCTCTGACTGCCTCCTTCGGAATGCTTGCCCTGATCCTTGCCTGCGTAGGCGTTTACGGGATGATGGCGTATTCTGTCGCGCAACGCACCAGCGAGATTGGAATCCGCATGGCACTAGGCTCTCTGCCCGGGCAGGTTCTCACCATGGTGCTCAGCGAAGCAGGATGGATCTCATTCGCGGGAATAGCCTCTGGCGTCGCCGCTACTCTTCTCTTGGCGCGCTTGGTGAAGTCGCTCCTCTATGACATGCAGCCGACTGATCCACTCGTTATATCCGGTTCCGCGCTACTGCTCGCGGTGGTCGGACTCGCAGCAAGTTGGATTCCTGCTCGCCGCGCGTCAGCCGTAGAACCGATCCAGGCGTTACGGCACGAATAGGGAATGAATCTGTCATCCAGAGCGCAGGAACTGGTTCGCGGTAGCGAACCAGAGCCGAAGTCGAAGGACCCCTACCCTCTTAATCCCACCGAACGGCTTTAAGGAATTCTCCCTATATTTTTCGATGTCTGAAAACGGCGACGGCGCACCCACTAACCTGACACCGATCCTGTTGGTTTGGGATTTTGGTTTCGGGATCCCCAAAAACTCGGTCCGTCGAAACTACTTCTTCGCATTCCGCCGGCACTGTTCCACACCCGCGCGAATTCCCTTCGTCACCGCGCGCTTGTATCCGGCCTTGTCCATCGCCGCCATGGTCGCCGCCGCGATCCCGCCCGGAGTCGCCGCTTCGTGCAGCAGTTCATCAAGACTCAATCCACTCTCCCGCCAATACAAAATACCGTCACTCAGCGCATGTGCCGCCGCAATCAACGCAACCTTGCGGTCGAGGCCAGCCTCCCGCGCAGCCTCCGCCAGCCCAGCCAGAGCATGATAGCCATGCGTGGATGAATGCGTTGCGGTGATGGCATCAAATTGGCTTTCAGGTAAGTCCAGAACGGGCCCGACACGCTCGAACAGCTTGCGCACGCGGACTCGGTCGTTCTTCGCAACGCCGTGCTCAAACGTTACCGGCGTAAACCCGCGTCCAATGCGGCACACCGGACTCGGCATCGCGCGCCCCCACCGCACCGGAGGCCCCAGCCACTTCTGCAGATTCCTGATCGGAATCCCCGCCGCCAGGCTCACGCAAAGTCTCGGCGGCACCGCGCCACAAGCCGCGATCTCGCGCAACGCCTCCTCGACTGACGCCGGACGCACCGCCACAATCAGCATCTCGGCCCGCTCCACGGCCGACTGCAAGTCGCGCGCAATCTTTACCCGCGACTCCCGCCGCATCGCCCGCGCCTTTTCCGGATGGCGATCATAAACAACAATCTCCCGCTGATCTCCAGCCAGCCGCAGCCCCGCGCACAGCGCGCCCGTGATCCGCCCTCCACCAAGAAACACAGTAGCCTTCATTCGTTTTTGATTTGTCATGCTGAGCGCAGCGAGCGAGCCAGTCCGGCTCGTTCGCGAAGTCGAAGCATCCCTACCGTTGGCAAGAATCTATGCCCTCACCGGCTTGCCAATCCCCCTGCCGTCTCGCCGCCATCGAGCGTATACACCTGCCCCGTCGCGAACGCCGCATCATCCGACGCCAAATACGCGAACAATCCCGCAATCTCTTCCGGTGACGCATGTCTGCCCATCGGGATCTTCCCATTTACCTCGGCCAGCATCGCATCCGAATACTCCGCCCGCTGCATCGGCGTCAGCACATATCCAGGAGCCACCGCACATACTCTAACCTTCGGCGCTAACTCCAGTGCCATCGACTTAGTCAGCTCGATAACTCCTGCCTTAGTCGCGTTGTAGTCCGCATAATAGGGATATCCCATCACTCCATTCGTCGACGCAGTCTGCAGGATGACTCCGCTTCCGTTCTCCCACATATGCCGCGCCGCCGTCTGCGCGACATAGAACACACCGGTCAGGTTCACTGCGATCACGCGCTCCCACTCCTCCGGCGTGATCTCCAGAAACTTATGCCGGATGCTGATACCCGCATTGTTAATCACCACATCGACGCCATCCATCAACCGCAACGCTTCGGCGAACGCCGCCTCGACCTGCATCAGATCGGTCACGTCCGCAATGATGGCCTCCCCGAGCGCAGGCAATTCATGCTTGATCCGCTTGCACGCCGCATCGTCGCGATCCACCACGCACACGCGCGATCCCTCTTCAAGGAACCTCGTGGCGGTGGCAGCACCGATGCCAGAAGCGCCGCCAGTGATCAGCACTCTTTTATCTTTCAGCCCTCGCATGGAATCTCCTTCGCAGCTATGAGCTTCGAGCTATGAGCTCCGAGCTATGAGTCAACCGCTTTCACTCGAAGCTCATAGCTCGGCTCACGGCTCGCTAGCATCCCGCCGCTCTCACGCCGATCGTATGCGGCACACTTCGCAGCATTGCCAGCAACTCCGCATCACACGGACGATTAATGTCATAGATCGCGTATCCCAGATTGCCGCGCGTGTTCAGCGACTGGCGCTCGACGTTGATGCC